>ENA-OQBG01000036-OQBG01000036.1-human-gut-metagenome-genome-assembly--contig:-NODE-36-length-54078-cov-9.489333_pt1 | contig 54078 bp, 51 predicted proteins | sample MGYA00242746_ERZ504551 | MGnify/ENA primary metagenome ERZ504551 (study PRJEB26092, sample SAMD00036289) | human gut metagenome | host: Homo sapiens | study: EMG produced TPA metagenomics assembly of... | reverse complement strand
CGCGCCTACGTTCATGGATACCACGTCAGCGCCAGCAAGGTGCTTGGTGCAGCGCATCAGTGCGGAGTGAGTCTCACCTCCTACCTCATCGCCGCGATACTGTGCGCGATTCGCGCGTCATGCCCTCGCGCGCCCGCAATCGCGCGATTCGCGTGGATATTCCGGTCGACTTGCGCGCCTTCTTCAGGTCGGAGACCGTGCGCAAACTTCTACGGCATGACTTACGTGGCGTACACGCCGGCCGAAATCGAAGCCGATGAGGACTCCGCGAAAAACTTCCGCAACAAGCCCAGACGCAGCCGGCGACGGCCAGCAGTCCGCCGCCCGCACCGCGCACGGCAACGGTATGGGTGGATTGCTGACCGATGAGCCGTTGGCCGACATCGCCCGCCATGTGCAGGAGCAGCTCGGCCATGCCACCAGTCGCGAGCGCGTCGAATCGCATATGAACCGCATGATTGCGCTGGAAAAGAATCCGGTGCTGCGTCTTGCGCCCTCCCCTGCCAAGGACTGGGTGCTGGAGCTGGCCCGGTTCATCGCCGACCGCGAGACCACGACCACCGTCTCGAACCTTGGCCGAGTCACCTTGGACGAACGACTCGCGCGCCATGTACGTTCGGTGAGCTTCCTCACCACACCGGCCAGCCTGAATTTCACGGTCTGCTCGTTCGGCGACGACCTGAGCATCGGCATCTCCACCATCTACCATGATCTGAACGTCATCAAGAACCTGTGTCGGATTCTCGCCGCGCAGGGCATCAGCGGCCGTATGAACATCGTTGGCGTGCATGTGGAGAAAGGAGCGTCGGCATGAAGCATTGCGATGCCTGCACCGTCGATTTCACCGGCGATATGGCCCGTTGCCCGCTCTGCCAGAACGAATTGCGCGGCGAGGCCTCCCCCGCCGCATTCCCCGCGCAGCAGATCTATCTGCGTCCGAGGCGTTTGGCGGTGGAAATCATCACGTTTGTAACCGGCGCGATTTTGCTGCTGCATGGCTTCTTCAGCTATCTGTTTTCGTGGCCGATACCGATTGCCAGTGCATCGGCGGCCGCGCTGATCATCAGCGTGCTGTTCATCAATAGTGCGATTCTGCACGTGCCGCGGCCGCTTCGCCTCATGTTTCGATATTTCTATATCATGCTGGCGATTGCGCTGGTCTGGTTTGTGGCGACGATGAATCATGTCGTCACCATGTTCGTCATACCGATCACGTGTCTGGTTTCGCTGGTCTTTGACGTGGTGCTGCTTATCGTGCTGCGGGCCAAGGCCATTGACGAGTACGCCAAGTATCTGGCGTTCGACATCGTCGCTGGTCTGATGCCTCTGACGTTCATTCCGCTCGGCTGGGCTCCGTGGGATGTACTGGTGATGGTCAGCGGGCTGGTCTCCCTGCTGGTGCTGCTCGGCCTGCTCGTCTTCGCCCGCCGTCAGCTCTTCTCGGAATTCGGCAAACAGTTCTCGGCCTGATTGCCTCGTGCGCTCAATCGCCCGACTTAGGATGGAAACCATGAGCGAACATGTGGAGCATGGGTTTGGGCCGGTGTGGGATGGCGAGTCCCGGGTTTTGATTTTGGGATCGATGCCGAGTCCGAAATCCCGAGCGGCGGCGTACAGCCGAGGCGAGCATCCGCGAGAGCGGCAGCAGGTAGAGGAAGGTCGCGGCGGCCAGGCTGAGTGTGGGCGCGTTGATGGTGGCAAGAGGCACGGCACCGGCGATCGACCAAGGAATCAGCGGAGCGATCACCACGGCACTGTCTTCCAAATCGATAGCTTGTGCGGAGCGTTCGGATTCGTCGTCGCCGTACAGCCCACCGCACAACTGGTGAGTGAGCATGATGGTGAGGGTTTGGTTGCAGGCGAGCGCCGCCGCGCAAGTCGCGGTAATCATGGTGGCACCACATGCGCCGATGCGATGACCGAGCATCTCGATGACCTGCTGCAGCCGAGCAAGCATCCGCGTCTCGGCAAAAATGCCGGCGTAGGCGGAGGAGATACAGACAGTGGCCATCACAGTGAGCATGGAGAGGATGCCGCCGCCGTCCAGGAGTGCGGCCACCTGCGGATCTTGCGCATGGTAACCGAAAATAAGCAGCCGCAACAGTTCTGCCCATTCCATGTGCTGCACGCCCACGCATACCGCGACCGAGGCGGCAATGCTGGCGAGCATAAGCAGCCGAACATCCACACGCAGCAACGCCAACACGATGACCAGTAATGCTGGAACTAGGGTAAGCCAATGCAAATCGAAGGCCGATGAGAACAATCCGCCGATATCGGTTATGCTGCTTGCGTTGGTTGAAACAGCCGCTCTAGCCGAGCCAGCCGAGCCAGCCGAGCCAGCCGTAGCAGCCGCACTAGCCGCACCAAATCCGGAACCACCGCTCGCGCACAGCCACTCCACCACCGCAGCCGCAACGTATACCACACAACTCAGCACAAACGGCACCGCACCCGTGCGCAGCATGCGGGCAATAGTATTGAACAGGTTCGTATGCGTAAGCTGTTTGACCAGCAAGGCACTGGTGGAAACCGGCGAACAACGATCGCCCACATAGCGCCCGCAAGAATCGCGCCACCGAGCATCACCGGGTTCGCCTGCATCGACAATCCCAACGACATGCAGATGGTGCCCATAGTCGCCGCACTGGCGAACGACGACCCGACCAGCACCGACATCGCCGAGCACAGTAGAAACGACAGCGGAATCACCGTGGCGGCGTGAATCACCGCGGTCGAATGGGCCACGATGAAGGCGATGGTCCCGCTGGCCCGCCACAGCGAGGTCAGTACGCCGATGAGCACGAAGGCCACCACCACGGTCCCCGCGGACCGTACGCTGCCGGCCGCACGGCTCGCCATCGCGCGCAACGAGCACCGGCGAACCAGCCCATACCCCATGAACAGCAGCACACCAACGAACAGCGCGGGAATAATCGACCAGCCGAGGGCGACGCTGGCAAACAGCACCGCACAGAACAGCAACATCGTGCCCGCTCCAGCATGCGATCCTCTCCTCTTCCGGCTACAGCCTCATCTCAGATTCCATCTCATGACCCGCAGTCGCAAACATCAACGCTATTCGCACGAGCCATGACCTAAGATAACAGGAGAAATACAGACTAAACTGATATCTATTACAGGTTTAATACTGTGGCATTGATTCGCGCCACGACACGTCATACACACACCACGCAAACGCCATACACACGGGAGTATCGCCATGAACTTTCTCAGCATCGAATACTTCGCCGCCGTGGCCTCGGAACATAGCTTCAGCAAGGCGGCGAAACGGTTGGGGATCACGCAGCAGACGCTGAGTGCGAACATCGCCGCCCTAGAGCGGGAGCTCGGATGCACGCTTTTCGTACGCCATGTGCCGCTCGAATTGACCTATGCCGGCACGGTGTTCGCGCGATATGCGCAGCGATTCCGCCGCGATCGCGATGCACTTGGCCAAGAAATGCGCGACATCGCCGGCGATCAGGCCGGCGTGCTGCGCGTGGGTGTTGCCTACACGCGTAGCCGGGCGATCATGCCGCCGATTGTGAAGGCGATGCAACGTGACTGCCCGAATATCATCGTTGAACTCATTGAGGGCCGCAACGATCAGATTCAACAATGGCTGGCGAACGGCGATCTTGATCTGGCGGTGGCGGACTTCGCCGGGAAACCGGCCGGCATCGAACTTATGGATTTCTATAACGAGCGCATGGTGCTGGTCCTCGCACAATCACTGTGGATGGATTTGGCCGCTACCGGTGGCGCGGCGAATGGCCAAGTCGATGCCGTCAGAACCGCGCCGGACGAGCGCGCCATTGCCGCAGGTGACCTTTCCTCACTGGAGCATTGCCCGTTTCTCCTAGGCAGCCCACAAGATATTGACGGACGCATTGCCGATCTGCTGTTCCGCCGTGCCGGTTTTGAGCCGAAAGTCACAGCCCGTTCGGATAACGTACTGACTCTGCTGGAACTGTGCCATTACGGCATGGGTGCCTGCCTATGCCCGGAGCGGTTCCTGCCAGCGCTGCTTGACGGCGAACGGTTGCGTACTTTGCGCGTGCTGGATTGCGGCCCGGATACCGCATATGCCATTCAGTTCGGCGTTCCGGCCACATCGTATCGGTGGAGCGTCATTGATGATTTCATTCGTTGCGCCCGCGAAGTCACCACCGGCGTGTCGCAATAGCCGCCAACTTGCGTTCAAGTGGGGTTGAACTGTTTCAATAAGAATTGTTAGCGTTCACGCGCCGCATGAAGAGACGACGGTGACGATTGATTATCAAGGAGCACACATGAAGTATCGCAGCGTTGGCAAGTCGGGACTGAAGATCAGCGAGGTCGCACTGGGCAGCTGGGTCACGGATCTCAAGGGCACGGCGGCTGAGGACGTGGCCAAGGAGACCGTGAAGCTCGCCTACGATTCCGGCGTCAACTTCTTCGACTGCGCGGACGCCTATTCTGGCGGCGCGGCCGAACGCTTCCTCGGCAAGACGCTGAAGCAGTACCCGCGTAAGGAACTGGTCATTTCCAGCAAGGTCTACTTCCCCACCGGCGAAGGCGTGAACGACCGCGGCCTGTCCCGCAAGCACATTTTCGAGAGCATCGACCAGACGCTGAAGAACATGCAGACCGATTATCTGGACATGTACTTCTGCCACCGTTTTGACGAGACCACCGACCTTACCGAGACCTTGCGCGCGATGAGCGACCTGGTCGCCCAAGGCAAGGTGCTGTACTATGGCGTTTCCGAGGAGTGGGGTTCGGCTCGCCTTGAAGAGGCCCAGCGCATCATCGACCGCTACAACCTGTACCCGATCACCGTGGTTCAGCCGCAGTACAACCTAAACGACCGTTACATCGAGCATGAGATCATGGGCACCTGCCGCAAGCTCGGCATCGGCATCACCACGTTCTCCCCGCTCGCGCAGGGTCTGCTGACCGGCAAGTACCGCAAGGGCCAGCCGCTGCCGGCCGGCTCGCGCGCCACCTGGCAGTCCGACCACCAGATCAACGATCTGCTGACCGATGAGAACCTCGACAAGGTCGAGCAGCTGCGCAAGGTGGCCGACGAGCTCGGCACGAACCTGCCGGTGCTTTCCATGGCATGGATCCTGCAGCACCCGGAGATCAGCTGTGTGATCGCCGGCGCCTCCAAGCCCAGCCAACTGGAGAACAACATGAAGGCCGCGGGCTTTGTGATTCCGGCTGACGCGATGGCCGAAATCGACAAGATCACCGGCTTCCACCGCTTCGAACGTCACGTAGGCTGACGAATCTGAGACTTCCTCCAACGAGAGCGATTGTCAAGCGCCGAAATCGGTATCGCCTTGGGCTTCGGCCTGAGCGATGGCGGTTTCGGCGTTTTTTGCTGTTTGCTCGATGACTTGGTTGTAGCCGGTCAGGGCCGCGAACGGCATGAACTGCGCGGCCCGCTGGTGGCGGGACATGTGTGGATGCTTGCGCGACTGATGGTGTGGCAGGTTGATGATGTCGTCGTACGCACGGGTCTCTTGCAGGGTCATGCGCGATGGCCTCCGATCTGACGGTTGCGGTCCTGACCGGTGGCACCGTCTTCCATGTCCATGGCTTTGATGACGGCGTTGCGGCCGAATTTACGTTTCACATCCAGCAGCGCACGCTGGATATCATGCTCTCCATCTTTTTCGCTGGTGGAATCGGATCCATACGATTGGGCCCCGTCATCACCGAACAAGTCGAGCTGTTCATAGCGTTTGCCGGCGGCCAGCTCCTCCGGAGTGGCCACATCATCGGCGATGACGGTCAACCGCCTCACAAGCAAGCGTGAATCCACAATGCGCTCGTACAACATCGTCATAGCCTCACGAATACGTGCCGACGACGAGGTGAAATCACCCAAACCAATCGACCCGACCGCGCTCTTGGGCACCTTGCGCCCAAACCGGTCGACCGTCACCGGCCCTTGATAGCTTTTCGCCGCCCGCTCAGCGGCACGTTTCATCGCATAATCAGCGCACGAATCGAGCTTTGACGAATCAAGACTGCCGATGTCATAGCCGACGGCGAGCGTCAGTCGGTTCGTCAGCACGCTTTTATCGACCAGATCGAGGGCCAGCGCATCAGCCATCTCCTTGGTGATCAGCCGGGCCGTGGCATAGTCGGCGGGGCCGGTGAGCACCTGCCCACTGCTAATGCTGTGCGCACCTGGCTCATAGGATCGGATATCCGCGATTTCGCACGGCTCCCAGCCCCACGCATGGTCGATGAGCAGTTCGGCATTGACACCGAACATGCGATACAGCAGGTCTTCGTTGTAGTAATCCGAAGCACGACCCACCGAGCATCGGGCGATATCGCCCATGGTCATCAGTCCGGCATGCTCGAGCTTCTTGGCATAGCCGCGCCCAACCCGCCAAAAATCGGTGAGCGGACGATGATCCCAAAGCAGCCGACGATATGACATTTCATTCAGTTCGGCCACGCGCACGCCGTCCTTGTCGGCGGGCATGTGCTTGGCGACGATATCCATGGCGACTTTGGCCAGATACATGTTGGAGCCGATGCCGGCAGTGGCGGTGATGCCGGTTTTGGTGAGGATTTCGCGCACGATGGTTCGCGCCATCGCATGCGGCCCCATACCCAGCGAGCGCAGATATGGCGTGGCGTCGATGAACACCTCGTCAATCGAGTAGACATGGATGTGCTCGGGTGCGGCGTATTTGAGGTAGATGCCATATATTTGCCCGCTGATTTCCAGATAGTGCGCCATGCGCGGCTTGGCGATGACCATCGAGGCTTTGAGCCCCGGCGAGCGTTCCAGGTCGCACGCATCGCAGGACTCCCCGATTAATCGCCGCCGGGAGCATGGACCGCGCGCTCGATGTTGACTCCATTCAGGCGCTGTTTTACCTCAAACAGCCGCGCACGGCCAGGAATGCCATAGTTCTTCAGCGAGGGTGAGACCGCCAAACATATTGTCTTATCGGTGCGGGTTTCATCGGCCACCACCAGATGCGTGGTCAACGGGTCGAGCCCACGAGCCACGCACTCCACCGAGGCATAGAAGGACTTGAGATCAATGGCAATATAGGTATGCTCGCGTTGCATCGATACCGTTCCGCTGCCCATCGCCATCACCTCCTTACCACCGCTGGCCCGACCAGCATATCAACACAGTCGAACATTTGTTCGATGCAACATGCCTGTTCGAAGCTGCCGAAGTCGACGCACGCAACGCGCCCAAGCACGCTCTTCACCCACGCCACACGCGCAGCGGCGGAGCAGCGGCATGCATGCGTACCATGGGGAATATGAAGAAAAGCATTACAGCAGACAGCGATTTTGCAGCGTGGGCGGCAGCCCGATCCCAGAAGACGAATCGATCACTGGCAGGAGCCCGACTCGCGATTCCGGAGCCACAGAAGCATGCCGAAATCAAGTCTCAGGCCCAGCAATGGGGCATGACCGTCGAAGATGCCACGATGACCGACGAGCACAACGAGGAATTCCTATGCGACGGCACACAAAGCATCGATTCCATCACCGATATGCGCAAGGCAAGCGGACTGGAGGCAATGGAGTACGCGGAACAGCACATGCCGGTATTACGCGACACCATGGATAGCCTCACCACTCGCGTCGATTTCTCAGGCATTCGTATTGCCGTCTGTCTGATACTGGAGCCAAAGACCGCGATTCTGCTGCGCAAGCTTAAGGCCGCCGGCGCAATCGTCGGCGTATATTGCGGCCCGGATTCCACGGATCCCCGAGTGGCGGAACAGCTGCGCCGGGAAGGAATCACGGTCGAATCCAGCCGAGACTGGACCGCGGAACAGGCGCACGAGGCGGCCCTGCACCTGCTGGACGAAATACAGCCGGACATCATCATCGACGATGGTGCCAGCTTCGCCCGTCTCGCTTCGCTCGAACGCCCCGAACTCACGGCGAACCTCATTGGAGTGGCCGAGGAAACGACCAGCGGCGTACGCGCGTTCCAGCAGATGCAGGAAGCGGGAGCCCTCACCTACCCGGTCGTAGCCGTTAACGACAGTGTGCTGAAAACCGGATTCGACAACGCCCACGGCACTGGGGAGACATGCGTGACCACCATGCAGCGCATTCTCGGCGAGCATGCATTCGACGGTAAGAACGTCACCGTCATCGGCTACGGCCCGGTCGGCCAAGGCTTCGCACGGCGCATTCGCGCGCTTGGCGCCGAAGTCACCATCTGCGATATCGATCCAGTGGCTTCACTCAAAGCGGTGTTCGACGGCTTCGCCGCACAAGACATTGACGAGGCACTCCCTTGCGCGGATATGGTGGTGTCCGCCACTGGCGTGAGACATACGGTCACACTTGAGCACATGCGCGCAATGCACGAGGCGCGGCGCTCGCAGTGATCGGCGGCATCGCCAACGAAATCGCCTTGGACGAGGTAAGCGACTTCACCCCACAGGTCAACAGGGACACCGTGCAACTCAATGTTCCCGACGGACCAACGCTCACGCTAATCGCCGACGGCGATGGCGTGAACTACACGGTGGGAGGCGGCAATCCAATCGAGATCATGGATCTGAGCTTCGCCGTACAGGCCAGCGCCGTCGCATATCTTCTGGAACATCGAGGCACACTGGATCACACGCTTATCAGACTTGACGCAGCGACCGACCAGCGCATCGCCGCCAGCGCGCTCAAGGCGCGCGGATACCGAGCCAGCCATGCCGTGGAGGACAACGGCTACAATTGGCGACTGACCAGATTCGCGGAAAACGACCGAGAGAACGCCGACCGATAGCCATAGACACGGCACCGAACACAACGCAGCGAGGAGAATATGACCGACAACACCTGGCCGACCGTCGATACCGAGCTTATCGATGATGTGACACTGTATTCCGCCAAACTCATCATCCCCGTGACGGGCCCCGTCATCATCGATGGCGCAGTTGCCATACATGGCGACCGCGTGGTTCATGTAGGTAAACGCCGCTGGGTGCTGAAGGCGCTGAAGCAGGAAATGACGGCTCACGGCACCATCCATGAACGGCATTGGGATGGGGTGCTCACCCCCGGATTGATCAACGCGCACACTCATCTGCAGTACAGCGGCATGGTGCAGGTCGGGCAAGGCACCTACGATCGGTTCCGCGCCTGGGAACTGGCATTCAACGAGGTGTACGCCGAGGCGCAGAAGACCCAGCCATGGAAGCAGTGGGCCGAGGACGGCGCTCGCCAGATGGTCGAATCGGGAACGACGGCCGCCGCAGACATCGTCACCGATTTGGACGCCGCCGGCGCGCTGGCTTCGCAGGGCATGCACGGCATCGCTTATTGGGAGGTAATGGGCTGGCACAACGCCGAATGGATGGAAAAGGGCCGCACTGAGCTCATCCGGCAGTTGCGCCGGATGAACGAGGAGCAGCTGCCAAACCTCGGCATCAGCCCGCATGCTCCGTATACGCTGGAGTCCGAACCGTTCGTTGATCTTCCAGACATTGCTCGTCAGCTGAACATGCGACTGCATATCCATCTGGCGGAGACCCCGCTCGAGGCCGGCACTTATCCGCCGGTGCTCACCACTTATTCGGCGGCCGACTGGAGTGACCACGATTGGGAAAGCTACCGGCAGCTCAAGGAAGTGGGCAAAGGCGCCTCCGCCATCCAGTTCGTCGATCAGCTTGGCTCGCTTGGACCGGATGTGCACATTGCACACGGCGTGTGGGCCAATGGCGAGGATCGGCGTATTCTACGTCAGCGCGGCGTGGGCGTGGCCTTGTGCCCCCGATCGAATCGCATTACCAACACCGGCAAAGATGCACCGGTGCGCGAATACCTCGAGGAAGGCAATCTGGTAAGCGTGGGCACCGATTCGCTCTCCAGCACGCCGACCCTCGATCTGCTTGATGATGTGTCGATGCTTTACGACCTGGCCCGCGAACAAGGCTATGCCAGCGACGATCTGACACATCGCCTGATTCGTATGATGACGCTGGGCGGCGCCGCCTCCATGGGCATGCACGTGGGCCGCAACCGCATTGGACAAATCAACGCGGGCGCATTGGCTGATTTCGCGTTCTTCGACATCCCCGTCGACACATCATCTCCGGCCGGCATCGAAGAAACGCTGGAAACACTGGTGAGGCACGGCGCAGGCACGAACCGAGCCACGGTGATATCCGGGCGCGAAGCCTACAACAACGCCTGGTGACACCGCTGACCTGACCTGATATCAAGAAGCCAAAAACCAGCAAACCCGCCAAGAACAGGAGATCTCATTATGAGCGTCGCTTTGCAAGACATGAGTCCATACGCCCGGTCCATAGTGGAACGCCTTGGACTGGAAACCCACCCCGAGGCGCTGGTACACGCGTGACTGGCAATCCCCGCACACGGATGAGGCCTCAAGCGACCGCTATCGTCACTGATTTACTTCCTGCTGCCCGAGGGAGATGCCAGCGCCTGGCATAAGGTCGATGCGGATGAGGTCTGGCTGTGGCATGGCCCGGCATCGGTCAAACTGGAGCTCGGCGGCAGCGACGAGACTCCGGAATCCGACGAATCCAAGCGAACCGTAATCACCTTGGGTTCCGGCATCACCACCGATCAGGCCGACGTAACCGTATCGGGACATGCGGTCGTACCGGCTGGCGTCTGGCAGCGCACAGTGCCAGGCCAGGGCGATGCGCTGGTCTCCTGTGTGGTCAGTCCGGGATTCGTATTCGACGGCTTCACACTCGAACAGTGAACGCCATTTCGCTCTGCGCCAATATGAGATATCCGTCCGCTTACGCGCCAGATTGCGCGGCTCTAGTCGGCCATAAGCAATGGCGATAGCCAGCATCCGAAAATATCGATGTTTTGTAACCCAATAGCCATACAATTGGCGCGAATGCATCAAGCACGGTTTGAACCGTGTGCATGACGAACACTTGAGGAGAGGAAACCCATGTTCAATAAGCGACACATCGTCCGTACCATTGCGGCCACCGTCAGCATCCTGGCTCTGTCGTTCACCGCAGCCTGCGGTTCCGGCCAGTCCACCGCATCCAATTCCACCGATTCGGACGACATCACCCAGCAGACGTACAAGCCGGGCAAGCTGACCATCGCCACCGGACAGCCGGCCTACGAGCCGTGGGTTATGAACGACAAGCCGGAAAGCGGTGAGGGCTACGAGGCGGCCGTCGCCTACGCAGTGGCCGACAAGCTCGGTTTCAAGAAGAGCGACGTGGTGTGGACCCGCACCGCATTCGACACCGCCATCGCTCCCGGCGCCAAGGACTGGGATTTCAACATCCAGCAGTTCGGCATCACCGACGAGCGCAAGAAGGCCGTTGACTTCTCGTCCAGCTACTACAACGACAGCCAGTCCGTCGTGGTCAAGAAAGACAGCAAGTTCGCCAACGCCACCAAGGTATCCGATCTGAAGGATGCGACCGTGGGCGTCATGGTCGGCACCCTTGCCTACGACTACGCCAAGGCGAACATCAAGGACGACATCCAGACGTTCAATGATGATGCCGCACTGGCTCAGGCACTTGACGCCGGTCAGATCGACGCACTGGTCACCAGCACCGTGGAATGCGTATACATGGTGCAGTCCGAGCAGGTCAAGGACGCCAAGGTGCTCGGCCGTCTGCCTGACTCCGAAGACAAGAGCGGCATGGGCATCGTGCTGCCGAAGGATTCCAAGCTGACTGCAGCCGTGACCAAGGCAGTGGATGACCTGAACGCCGACGGCACCATCAAGAAGCTTCAGGACAAGTGGCTGGCCGAGTACACCACCGACCTGACCGAACTGAAGAAGTAAGTGAAGTAGGCTTACATCATAAGGTCACAACACCTTGGCCGGGCGCTGCGGGAATTTTCCTGTGGCACCCGGCCATCCCGGCATTCAGGAAGCGAGCGACATTCATCACATGACCGCAGCACCAACCGAAACCAGGCAGCACAATGCCCCTGACGGACACGAGGTAAGTCAGGTCGAGCTCGAACGACGCCAATATCGTGTTCATCAGCAAATTCAATCGACGATTACCAGTCTGATCAGCACCATTGTGTTCGTGGTGGTCATCGTCATCGGCTTGAAGCTCTCCCCCGGCTGGCCACGAGTCAAGGAGACCTTCTTCTCCGGCGAATACTTCGTCAAATCGTTTCCCCATGTGCTTGACGGCCTATGGCTCAACATCCGCGTTCTGCTCGTCGCAGTGGTCGGCGTGGCGATTCTGAGCACGCTGATCGCGCTGGTGCGCACCAGCCGCTCCCCTATTCTGTTCCCGCTGCGTATCCTGGCATTGATCTACACGACTGTGATGCGCGGCGTGCCTATTATCGTCGTGCTGTATCTAATCGGTTTCGGCATTCCCGGCCTAGGCTTGTTCGGCCGTATCGATCCCTCGGTACTCGGCACCATTGCAGTGGTAATGGGATACAGCGCCTACGTCTCCGAGGTGCTGCGTGCCGGTTTTAACGACGTACATCCTTCTCAGCGAGCCTCGGCCCGCTCGTTGGGCCTGACCTCCGGCCAGACGACCCGACTGATCGTCATTCCTCAGGCATTGCGCAAAGTGGCGCCCGCACTGATGAATGACTTCATCTCCATGCAAAAGGACGTCGGCCTGATTTCCGTGCTGGGTGCGGTGGATGCCGTGCGCGCCGCACAGATCGACGTGGCCAGCACCTACAACTTCACGCCGTATGTGGTCGCCAGCCTGCTGTTCATCCTGATGAGCGTGCCGTTCATCCTGCTGAACGACTGGTACACGGAACGTCTGCGTAAGCGCGAACTCAGCGGAGGAACGGTATGAGCGAAATGACCAATATCACCACCGAGGCGAGTGACTCCCCCGTGAGCAACAAGACGGTGCTGCGTCTTGATGACGTGCGCAAATCCTTTGGAAACACGCAGGTGCTGCGTGGCATTTCCTTTGACATTCACCAACATGAGGTGGTGGCTTTGCTGGGGCCTTCCGGTTCAGGCAAATCCACATTGATGAAATGCGTCAACCTGCTTGAACAGGTCGATGACGGCCAGATTTGGCTGGGCAATACCGATATCACCGACCCGCGTGCCGACCAGGACAAGATTCGCGCACGTATCGGCGTGGTGTTCCAGCAGTTCAACCTCTTCCCCCACATGTCGGTGCTCAGGAACGTGACCCTTGCCGCAATCAAGGTTCACCACTGGAGCAAGGATCGCGCCGAAACCCGCGCTATGGAACTGCTTGAACGCATCGGCATGCGCGATAAAGCCAGTGCCTACCCCGATCAGCTCTCTGGCGGCCAGCAGCAGCGCGTGGCGATTGCGCGCGCACTGATGACCGACCCGGAACTGCTGCTGCTTGACGAGATCACATCCGCTCTTGATCCGATGCTGGTCGGCGAAGTGCTCAACATGGTTGCCGAGTTAAAGGCCCAAGGCACCACAATCCTCATGGCCACGCACGAAATGAGCTTCGCCCACGAAGCGGCCGACCGCATCGTACTGCTCCGTCACGGCGTCATCGCCGAGAACGGTACACCCGCTGAGGTGATGGACGAGTCGCAGGATCCCGAGACCATCGAGTTCTTCAGCCATTTCAGGCACTGAGACGAAGCCGAAAAACAAGCACCGGATTCATACGACGAAAGGCTCCGACGGATAATACCGTCGGAGCCTTTCAAATTGCGTTGACGAAAGTCAACCGATCACGTCACACCGACAATTCGGTATCACGCTTGAGCACAAAGTGGAGCACCAGGTAATGCGGCGGTGAACAGGTAAGAGGTATCCATGCTTCCAACCTACCCGTCGGCATCACCCCACACCACAACCACCCACCACAAACAGCGAAAGGCCAAAATCCTAAGCCACTATTCATACTTGACTGATCTGGTGCTTAAACCGCGTCCGCAAACCCCAACAAGTTCCACCACCCCACAACACGCGATGTAGCCGCCGATTGGTAGGGTTGATAGATAGTTAATCCCCTGTTTGAAAAAGGAGCTTTGGCTTGTCGGCTGAACTCGAAGACATTCACGAGGAATGTGGCATCTTCGGCGTATGGGGCCACCCCGACGCCTCACGACTCACCTATTTTGGCCTGCACGCGCTGCAGCATCGCGGTCAGGAAGGTGCCGGCATCGTCTCCAACGATAACGGTCATCTCATCGGTCATCGCGGACTCGGCCTGCTCACCCAGGTGTTCGGCGATGAGCGCGAAATCGAACGACTGAAGGGCAATTGCGCCATCGGCCACGTGCGTTACGCAACGGCCGGCTCGGGCACCACAGACAACATCCAGCCGTTCATCTTCCGCTTCCATGACGGCGACGTGGCTCTGTGCCATAACGGCAACCTGACGAACTGCCCGTCACTGCGCCGCAAGCTTGAAGACGAAGGCGCCATCTTCCATTCGAACTCCGACACCGAAGTGCTGATGCACTTGATTCGCCGTTCGATGCAGCGCACCTTTATGGACAAGCTCAAGGAAGCGCTCAACACGGTGCATGGCGGTTTCGCCTACCTGCTGATGACCGAAGACGCCATGATCGGCGCACTCGACCCGAACGGCTTCCGCCCGCTCTCCCTCGGCAAGATGAAGAACGGCGCCTACGTGCTCGCCTCCGAAACCTGCGCACTGGATGTCGTCGGCGCCGAGCTGGTGCGCAACATTCGCCCGGGTGAAATCGTGGTGGTCAACGATCACGGCTACAAGATCGTGCAGTACACCAACAACACGCAGCTGGCCATCTGCTCGATGGAGTACATCTACTTCGCCCGCCCGGATTCCGATATCTATGGCGTCAACGTGCACTCCGCCCGCAAGCGCATGGGCGCACGTCTCGCCGCCGAATCCCCGGTGGAGGCCGATATGGTTATCGGCGTGCCGAACTCCTCATTGTCCGCCGCATCCGGCTATGCGGAAGCAGCAGGCCTGCCCAACGAAATGGGTCTAATCAAAAACCAGTATGTGGCCCGCACCTTCATTCAGCCCACGCAAGAACTGCGCGAGCAGGGTGTGCGTATGAAGCTCTCTGCTGTGCGCAGCGTGGTTAAAGGCAAGCGCGTTATCGTTATCGATGATTCCATCGTGCGCGGCACCACGTCCAAGCGCATCGTGCAGCTGCTCAAGGAAGCCGGCGCCGCTGAAGTGCATATGCGCATCAGCTCCCCGCCGCTGAAGTACCCCTGCTTCTATGGCATCGATATCTCCACCACCAAGGAACTCATCGCAGCCAAGATGAGCGTGGAGGAAATCCGTGAATACATCGGCGCGGATTCCTTGGCCTACCTTTCGCTCGACGGTCTGGTCGAATCCATCGGACTGAACGCCGACGCCCCATACGGTGGCCTGTGCGTCGCCTACTTCAACGGCGACTACCCCACTGCGCTCGACGACTACGAGGCCGACTTCCTGAAGTCCCTCACGCCCGAGGACCGTGTGCGTCTGCCTGAATTCGCGCTGTACAAGAGCAAGTACATCGGCAACGAGTACAACACCGTGCAGCCGGACGCCGAATAGCTCACCACCAATCCGCTCAATAACAATTCTTTGAACCAGAGGCGCTTGCCTCCCCTCAGTCGGCTTTGCCGACAGCTCCCCTCCAGAGGGGAGCCAAAATAAGTAGAAAGGCCAACCAAATGCCAAAAGCATATGAGAACGCCGGCGTGAGCGTCGAAGCCGGGTACGAAGTCGTCAAGCGCATCAAGTCGCACGTGGCCCGCACGAACCGCCCCGGCGTGGTCGGCGGCATCGGCGGCTTCGGCGGCCTGTTCGATCTGGCCTCCTTGGGCTACAAGGAGCCGGTTCTCATCTCCGGCACCGACGGCGTGGGCACCAAGCTCATGGTCGCCAAGCTGGCCAATAAGCACGACACCATCGGCATCGACTGCGTGGCCATGTGCGTCAACGACATCGCCGCCCAGGGCGCCGAGCCGTTGTTCTTCCTTGACTACATCGCCTGCGGCAAGAACGACCCGGCACTGCTTGAGCAGGTCGTGGCCGGTGTGGCCGACGGCTGTGTACAGGCCGGTTCCGCGCTGGTCGGCGGCGAAACCGCCGAAATGCCGGGCATGTACGACGAAGACGAATACGATCTCGCCGGATTCTCGGTCGGCGTTGCCGAAAGTCCGCCATCGTGGACGGTTCCACCATCGCTGAAGGCGACGTGCTCATCGGCCTGCCCTCCACCGGCGTACACTCCAATGGCTTCTCCCTGGTGCGCAAGGCCCTGTTCGAGCAGGCCGGCTACACCGTGGACACCGAACTCGACGAGCTGGGCGGCGAAAAGCTCGGCGACGTGCTGCTCACCCCCACCAAGATCTACGTCAAGGCCCTCTCTCCCCTGTTCAAGGCGGGCGTGGTCAAAGGCGTGGCCCACATCACCGGCGGCGGCTTCATCGAGAACATCCCGCGCATGATTCCGGACGGCTTGGCCGCCGAAATCGAGCTCGGCACCTGGCCCGTGCTCCCGATCTTCGACGTGCTGGAGAAGGCTGGCAACATCGATCATAAGGAGATGTACAACATCTTCAACATGGGCATCGGCATGGTGCTGGCCATCGACCCCGCTCGCAAGGACGAGGCGCTGAAGCTGCTCGCCGACAACAACGAGCCCGCCTACGTGCTCGGCCAGATCGCAGCCGACACCACCGGCACGCAAATCGTACTGAAGTAACTCGCTTTCCGCAGGAAAGGAACAACATGGGTCAGAAAGTATTGGTTATCGGCTCCGGCGCGCGCGAGCACACCATTGCCTACACGCTGCTCAAGGCACCGAGCATCGACGAAGTCACCGTGGCTCCCGGCAACCCGGGCATGCTCAAGGACGGCATCCACACCACGCAGCTGAGCCAGTCGAATCACGCCGCACTTATCGAATTCGTGAAGAACAATGGTTATGACTGGGTGTTCGTAGGCCCGGAAGTCCCGCTGATCGAAGGCATCGTGGACGATTTCGCCGCCGCCGGCATCAAGGCGTTCGGCCCGTCCAAGGCCGCCGCCCAGATTGAAGGCTCCAAGGACTTCGCCAAGCAGCTCATGGACCGACACAACATCCCGACCGCCCAATACAAGACCTTCAGCGATCTCGAGATGGCGCAGGACTACGTACACGAGCACGGTGCCCCGATTGTCATCAAGGCCGACGGTCTGGCGGCAGGCAAGGGCGTGACCGTGGCCATGGACGAGCACACCGCCCAGCGCGCACTCGAAGACATCTTCATCGACCATCGCTTCGGCTCCGCCGGTGCCAAGGTCGTTATCGAGGACTTCCTGGACGGCCAGGAATTCTCCCTGATGAGCTTTGTCAACGGCACCGATTTCTGGCCGATGCCCATCTCCCAGGATCACAAGCGCGCCCACGATGGCGACGAGGGTCCGAACACCGGTGGCATGGGTGCCTACAGCCCGGTGCCGCAGATTCCGCAGTCCGTGGTCGACGAGGCCATCGAGAAAATCGTGCGCCCCACCGTCGAAGGCATGGCCGAGGAAGGTACGCCATTCACCGGTATCCTGTACGCCGGTCTGATCGCCACCGCCGACGGCCGAAGGTCATCGAATTCAACGCCCGCTTCGGCGACCCGGAAACCGAAGTCGTGCTCCCGAAGCTCACCTCCGACCTCGGTGCCGGCATCTCCGCCATTCTCGACGGCGAAACCCCCGAATTCACCTGGGATGAGTCCAACGCCACCCTCGGCGTGGTCATCGCCTCCAACGGCTACCCGGAGAACGTCATCAGGGGTGCCCGTGTGCCCGAAATCGAAGTCGACGAGGATTCGCACGTCTACTACGCCGGCGTCGCCTCTGACGAGCACGGTAACCTTGTGGCCAACTCTGGCCGCGTGCTGCTCGTCGAAACCTCCGCTCCGGACATCAAGTCCGCCCAGGACAAGGTCTACGCAATCATCGACAAGCTCGAGCTGCGCGGACTGTTTTACCGCCACGACATCGGCTTCAAAGCCCTGAAGTAACAGAAGCGACGCATCTGCTGCATATTTTTGGCTTGGCAGACATGTCAATCGATTGACGTGGCTACCGGGCCAGATTTTTCTGTCCCGGTAGCCGATTTCGGCTCTTTTTCGCAAACCAGGACAGCTGAACCCCTCGAATATAGGAATATTTGAAATTCCCTTCCATACGAAACCGCACTATTCCGCCATTTTCGTAATACGCGGACGATACTTCCGGCGTCAGTTTTGTCCCGGTAAACAAAAATGACCCGAAATCAAATACTAGGACAGAAAAATCTGGCCCGGTACACGAATCAATCGATTGACGTAATTACCGGGACAGCGAACGTCACTATGACAACGCCATCACCCAATATCAGCGAGCGATATCACGCTAGCTGAATTTGGCGATGATGTCGAACAGTTTGGCCTTGGCTTCATTGAAGGGCGGGTACACGAGGCGCAGAGTGTCGGGGAACTGCGGCTTGGTAACCACGGTTTTGACGTGGCTGAAGGTGAGGAAGCCTGCTTTGCCGTGGTAGGTGCCGATGCCGGACGCGCCCACGCCACTGAACGGCAACCGGCTGGACAGCAGATGGCCCAACGGCAGCGAATATCCCAAGGCTCCGGAGCTGGTCTGACGTTCGAAAGTCAGCCGAACCTCGTGATCGCGCGAGAACACATATGCAGCCAACGGCCGGGACCGCTTGTTGATGAATCGGATTGCGGACTCGGCATCCTCGACCACCAGAATCGGCAGAATCGGCCCGAAAATCTCCTCCTTCATTACTGGCGCATCTGGCGACGTACCGTACAGCACGGTAGGCGCGATATACCGGGCGGCACGATCGACCTTGCCGCCGCAAACGATTCGACCGGCCAGGTCGAACACGCCGGGCACCTTGTGAATCTCGCTCGGCTCGACAGCGGCCGAGGCAGTCGCACCATCATCAGCGGCTGCCATATTCGAACCGGCCGTCGGCTTCGCCGCATTGTTCGCGCTGCCGGCCATCTCCCCCGCGCCACCGCGCCCAGTAGTCACGGCATTGAAGCGCCGCCCAACCATATCCATGGCCGCGCCTACCGCCGATGCCACCTGCACCAGCGGCGAGCTCGGCTCCTCAGGCGGCACGGTGCGACCGGCAATAGCTTGCACAGTCGTTCAAAATGACGATCGTTGATAATACGACCAAAATCAGGCGAGGCCTTCGGATCTTCGCCATAGAATTCGGTGATGGCTACGGCGATGCGCTCGGCCAGAGCCTCGGCCACATCCGGCGTGGCGAGCACATAGTCGGGTGCCACGCAAGTCTGCCCGGCATTGGTGAATTTGCCCCACGCAATGCGGCGTGCAGCCACATTGATGTCCGCAGTGCGATCCACAAAGCATGGCGACTTGCCGCCGAGTTCCAGCGTGACCGGCGTCAGATGCTCGGCCGCCGCGCGCATGACGATTTTGCCGACGTGGCCGCCACCGGTATAGAAGATGTGGTTGAACGGGCATTTCAGCAGTTCGCCGGTTTCCTTGGGCCCGCCTTCGACCACGCGCACGGCCTCGGAGTCAAGGTATTGCGGCACCAACTCAGCAAGGAGCTTGGACGTATTCGGTGAAAGCTCGGACGGTTTCAAGCAGACGGCGTTACCGGCAGCGAGCGCATCAGCCATTGGTTCCAAGGCCAGCAGCACCGGATAATTCCACGGTGAAATGATGAGCACCACGCCTTTGGGCTCGGCAATCGTCCATCCGGCAGCCGGCTGCAACATCCAATGCATCGCTTTGGGATGCCGGGCGGCCCAAAGGCTCAGACGATTGCGCACGAACTGTGCTTCACCAGCCACCAGGTTCAGTTCCATGAGCACGGTTTCAGCCGCGGGCTTGCCCAAGTCAGCCATAGCCGAGGAGACAAAGGCATCACGGTTCTCCGTAACCAGACGGCGTAGTGCGTTCAGCTGCGCGCGGCGCCATGCCAGCGGCCGGGTACGACCGGATTCGTAAGTCTTCTTCAGTTGTTCGAAAGTCTGGTTCGTCATGAAAGCACCCCCTGCTTTACGGCAGCGCTACTGCAATTTTGGACGGGCTACGCCCCGCGCCTTGCTGGCTCGTCTGTCGGCTCGCACGCTGTCTACAGACAGCCTACTAGGCTGTCTGCTTTACGGCAGCGTCATAAAGTCCGTGTCTTTGAGGTAGTTTTTGCCGGCGGTGATGTCGTATTGGATGAGCTTGTAGTCGGCAAGCAACTGCTTGGTTTCCTTGTCGAAGTCATCGGTGGACATCGGGTTGCCGTTCTGATCAAGATAGATGTTCTGGCCTTCGGGGATACGATCCCAGCCTTGGATCTTGTTGACCACAGGCGGTTCCATGGCGGCGATCTTGGAATGCATTTCGGTCAGGAACGCCAGATACGGGCTGACCTTGGCGTTCATGTGATCGGCGGCCTGCGCCACGAAGAAGTTCGGCGAGGAGTAGGCTGCATCGCTTGCCTTATTGCCTTGGGAGCTGGAAGCCTTATTCGACCAGATGAAGTAATCGGTCAGGTGCAGGGCCAAGGAGTTGTTGTCATCCTCGCTGGCGGACGAGTAGATGCCCGGCAAGTGGTCGCCATAGAACACCACGGTGACGGGCTTATCCAGCGCATCCAGTTCATTCAGGAACTCCTGAGTGGCCTGATCGGTAATCTCCACACCCTTTTGATAGGTCTCAATCGACTGCTGTTCATCATCACCCAGCGGCGTACCCGTGGTGGATTCGGCGGTGTAGTCGTTATTCTCATACCACTCGTGGTAGGGCATGTGATTCTGCATGGTAATGATCTGAATGAACTTGTTCGTCTTGCCGGACTTGATGCCTTCCAACGCAGAATCATAGGAAGACTTATCAGAGACGTACGGCGACTCGTCGATCTTGTCCTGATACTTGATCACGTCCGGACCGGTCAACGTGTAGAAGTGCGAGAAGCCGAACTTCTTGTAGTTCGTGGCACGCGAGTACATGCTGGATTCGTACGGGTGGTAGCCGAGCGAGTTGACGGGCGCGCCCCACAGCTGGTTGATGGTGGGAGTCCAATGCTGGCTCGGGACCAGCTGCTGGTACGGGCTGGACAGGGAGGACTCGAAATTGGCCATGCTCAGGCCGGAAAGTCCCATGTATTCGAGATTGGCCGTACCTCCGCCGTAGCCGGAGGAGAGCATCAGGCCGGAGGTGGTGCCCGCCTTGATCTTGCGGATGTTGGGCATCGAATCCTTATTGGTCTTCAGTCCCGGCACGCGGCTCGGGTCAGAGAAGGATTCGGACAACACGTACACCACTGTCGAATCAGTGAGGTTGTTGGTGCGGGAGACGTTGATTGTCTCCGCTTCCTTCTGATAGCGAGCGGCGACCTTCTTCATGGTCTCCTCGGAGTAGTTGCTCGGCTTGTCCATGATCTTCGGGTTGAGCTGGCGGGTGAAGGCCACGAGCGGACCATTGCGCTGCGCGTCATACACGGAATCCCACATGGATGGCGTGTCTCCCAAGGCGCGGGAGAACTTGTTGGCCAGCGAATCGGTGGTGCTCACATGAATGCAGTACAACGCGAACACCAGAATCGGCAGCAGCAGAAGAATCAGACGGGAGGTGAGGTTCAGGCTCAGGTTATCCGTACGAATCATGCGACCTTTGCGCCCATCGAAATGACGCAGCACCAGAATCAGCGCGAGCAGTACGGCGAACGCGCCGAGTGCCACGAGGATGGTCACATGCGCACGGCCGGAATGAAGGTGAGCATGTTGCCGGTGTTCGAGCCAAGGAAGCCTAGATCGGCGGGCAGAATGGCCTCGTAACGGATCTCGACCTTGAAATGTTCGATGGCGGCCACGATGATTCCGACCGCGAGAATCACGATGCTTGCCGTCCAGAACCGGTTGAACAGCATCAGCAACATGAGGTACAGCAACGCGACAAGTATCACGTTGAGCACGAATACGAAATTGCCGTCGGTCCACATCTTGCTCACGAAGCCGAATCCGACGGTCGGACTGGACAGCTGCACACGGGTGGAGCTGGACGAAACGCCCACTTCGAGCGCCGTCACGACAATGATGTCGAAGATAACGAAGAGCACGCCGTACACCCAGCCGGGGAAGGGCTTGTGGGGGTGTTGGGGCGTGACTTCATTGGCTTCGACCTTTTTGGCCCAAAGCTTGAAATGGGGTTTCACTGGTGGTGGTATTACTAGTGTTCTCGCTCATTCGCCTGTTTCCGTATGTGACTTTTCAAGGGCATATTGTTGCCGCTGAACCTTGGAAAATCCATAGTTCCACTATTTTCTTACCGTTTCCTAACTATTCACCCTAACGCAAAGGGTGCCTCGGGACATCCCCGAAGCACCCTGATATATAAGGAGCCTATCCCTGATAGCGAAGTGTTCTGTTCTCCCCTAGACAACGCCTCGCTATCTGACTTGATTATTCCCCTTATCGCTGTTGCGGATTGACGGCTACTGCCGCATTACTTCACGGCGGCGGCGAACTGGTCGACCAGTGCGCTCATCCAGTCGAGCAGGTTGGTGTACTGCTTCGGCATCTGCTCGGCGAGCTCCACGATCGGCACGTTGGCGTCCTTGGCGGCACCGGTGATCTGGTCAGTAGTGGAGTTTGCTTCCTGGCTGTTGAAGACGAACATCTTGATGAAGCCGGCCTTCAGGGTGTCCTGGAAGTCCTTGATGTCGGCCGGGGTCGGCTCGCTCTCGTTGGCGGAGGCCTGGGCGTAGCCCTTCGGAGTGGCGTCGGTCATCTTGAGGTCGTCGGCCAGGTACCAGCCACGGATTCGGTGGCGGCGTACGGCAGGCCCTCGGTCTTGGCGGAAGTCTCCTTGATCTTGGACTCAAGCTGGTCTTCCTTGGCGTGCCATTCTTTGTTGAGCTTGGCGTAGTCGTCCTTGTGGCTCGGGTCGGCCTTCTGGTAGGCGGCGGTGATGGCGTCGGCGGTGTTGGAACGCACCTTGGCGGAGAACCAGACGTGCGGGTTGTCGCCTTCCTTGATGCCGGCGGTTTCGGCGGCGGTGACCAGCGTGGCCTTGGTCGGCTGGGCGGCCTTGGTGGCCCACGGGTCGTAATCGGCGCCGTTGACTACGGCTACCTTGGCGGTGCCGAACTTGGCGACATCCTGGCTGGTGGGCTCGTAATCGTGCGCCTCGACGTTGGTCTTGGTCATGATGTTGGTGACTTCGACGTTGCTGCCGCCGAGGTCTTCGGCCACGGAACCCCACTGGTTGATGGAGGCGACGACCTCGATCTTGCCGGAAGACGCGGCGCCGCTGGAATCGGACTTGCCGCTGGCGGCGTTGCTGGAACCGCAGGCGGCCATCGAGAGCAGGGTCGCCGCGGCGGCCGCGATGGCGAGCGCGCGCTTGGCGTTGGACATGATGGACATGATTGGGTTTTCCTCTCTAATTAGCCGAACGGCTGGGCGATGCTGCTGTTGCTGCATCATCGCCCAGCCACCAACACGACAGAATAACATGTATTGAGAATTATTATCATTTGCATTTACATCGGCGTGTCATGCTGGCGTTCCACCCTGCCATCACCCTGGCGGCGTTCCTGCTGGCCTGGGCGAGCACCGTGGTACCGGCCTGGGTAGCGGCCAAACGCAAGCTGCGTGACAAGCCGGCTTCCCTACTTCGGGCATTTCATGTTCATGACTTCGGGTGGCTATAAGCACGTGTTCGGCGAGCAGCACCAGTCGAACGCCTATATGGTGCGGCTCAAGAACCACGAGACCTCCAATGTGGAGTCGCGCAGCGCCAAGCTCATGAAGCTGGACGGCGTGAAAGGCATCGTGCAGAACACGACCTCAAAGAAACAGCATGCTCGGCGCGCTGAAGTCAGTGGAATAGCAGCGGAATAACAAATGGGATCGGCTTTGAAGCCGATCCCATTTGTTATTCGCTCACTGCTTTCTGAGCCTTCTGCGCTTTCTGCTCCTTTTGGCAATCAGAGCACAGTCCGAAGACCTCCAAGGTGTGGGATTCAACGGTGAAGCCGTGGCCGTCGGCCACTTTGCGCAGCCAAGCCTCGCTGGGCGGGTCGATTTCCACGGTTTTGCCGCACCGCCTGCACACCAAGTGGTGGTGATGTCCGTCGTCGCCGCATAGGCGGAACAGCTGCTGGCCGTCCAGGCGGATCGTGTCGGCGGCACCGGCATCGGCCAAGGCGTTGAGCTGGCGGTATACGGTGGCCAAGCCGATTTTCGAGCCTTCGTCCTCCAGCCTGCGGTGCAGGTCCTGAGCGGAGATGAACTCCTCGCAGTCGGCCAAGGCGGCGCGAATCGCGTCCTTCTGCTTGGTCTGGCGTTCGATATGTTCAACCATCGGTAAGGTCACGCCTTCTTTTTCAGGTCGTCCCAGCAGCCGGTGGCCTCAAGGTCAGCGACCGTCTTGGCCGGGTCGTCAGTGAGCACGGTGATGTGGCCCATCTTGCGGTCGTGGCGCACTTCGGCCTTGCCGTAGTCGTGCACATTCCACTCCGGGTGGGTGGCGATCAGCGCGCGCGTCGGTTCCACATGCTGGCCAAGTACGTTGACCATCACGGCCGGCGAGAGCAGCTTGGGCTTGGGCAGGGGCCAGCCGGCGATGCCGCGGATGTGGGCGTCGAACTGGTCCATCGAGCAGGCCTCGATGGTGTAGTGGCCGGAGTTGTGCGGGCGCGGGGCGAGCTCGTTGACGATGACCTGATCGTCCTTGGTGATGAACAGTTCGATGGCCAGCGTGCCAGCCAGTTCGAAGCCCTTGGCCAGGCGAATCGCCAGTTCATGCGCTTCGCGAGCCACATGTTCGGACACCTCGGCGGGGGCGATGGTCATATGCAGGATGTTGTTGCGGTGCTCGTTACGCACAATCGGGAAGGTGACGAAGTCCTTGCCGTTGCCGGAGACCAGAATCGAAGCCTCGAATGCGAAGTCGACGAAGCCTTCCAGGATGCTCGGCGGGAAGCCACCACCACGGTCGGAGCGGGAGCGGATCTTCTCCAAGTCGGCGTCGGAACGCAGCACGAGCTGACCGTGGCCGTCGTAGCCGCCGGACACGGTCTTCAGCACGGCCGGATAATGAATATCACCCAATGCGGCGTCAAGCTCATCGAAGTTGTTGACAGCGCGCCACGGTGCGGTGGCGGTGCCGTGGTCGTTGATGAACTGCTTCTCGCGCACGCGGTGCTGGGTCACGCGCAGCAAGTCGGTGCCCTGCGGGGTGGCGGTGATGCCACGCACCTCGTCGATGGCGCCGGCGTCCACGTTCTCGAACTCGTAGGTGAGCACGTCGGACTGCACGGCCAGATCATGGATGGCGGTTTTGTCATCATACTCGGCGGTGATCTGGAAGTCGGCCACCTGACCGGTCGGGCAGTTCGGCGTTGGGTCAAGCACGCCGACGCGGAAGCCCATGTAGCGGGCGGACAGAGCCATCATGCGGCCGAGCTGGCCGCCGCCGATGATGCCGATGGTCGAGCCCGGCATCAGCATGGAGACGCGGCCGCCCGTTTCTTCAGACAAGCTGGGCATTGGATTCGGCCACCTTTTCCTTCAGTTCGTTACGGTAATCCTCAAGCTTGTCGGCCAGTTCCGGCTCGAAGGCGGAGAGCATCTGCACGGCGAGCAGGCCGGCGTTGGTGGCACCGGAGTTGCCGACGGCGGTGGTGGCCACCGGGATGCCGCCAGGCATCTGCACGATGGACAGCAGCGAATCCCAGCCGGACAGGGCGTGGGAGCGCACGGGCACGCCGATTACGGGCAGCGTGGTCTGCGCGGCGATCATGCCCGGCAGGTGGGCGGCACCGCCGGCACCGGCGATAATGGCCTTCAGGCCATTGGCGCGGGCATTGTGCGCGAACTCGGCCATGAGCTCGGGCGTGCGGTGCGCGGAAATGACCTGCTTGTGGTAGACGACACCGAACTGGTCGAGAATATCGCAGGCACGCTTCATGGTCTCCCAGTCGCTGGAGGATCCCATGACCACCGCGACTTCGGGCTTGGATTCATTTGCCATTATCATTTACTCCCTAGTTATTGAGAATAAGGCCCACTGTACTCCTGATAGCGGAGTTAAGCCACGCAGCGAATCGTTCTCAATACATAATTCTGTGAGGCTTACAGCTCAATAACGATCTTGCCGAACACGTCACCGGCAATCATCTTGGCGAAGGCCTCGGGCGCGGCGTCCAGCCCGCTGACCACGGAGTCGATCGCCGGATGCAGATTGGCGTGCTCCACGAAGCGCAGCAGCCGGGCGAAATCCTCGCGCGAACCCATGGTGCAGCCCTGCACACGGATGTCCTGGAAGAACAGTCGCGTGAGCTCCGCACCAGGCTGGTCGCCGGTGGTGGCGCCGCAGATGGCGATGGTGCCGCCGGGGCGCACGGATTTCATCGAATGGCTCCAAGTAGCCGCGCCCACGGACTCGATCACCGCATCGACCTTGCGCGGCAACCGCGCACCGGTCTCCAGCGCGGCGTTCGCGCCAAGTTTCAGCGCTTTGGCGCGCTTGTCCGCGTCACGCGAGGTGACGAACACTTCCAGACCGGCGGCATGGGCGAGCTGGATGGCCGCAGTGGACACGCCGCCGCCCGCGCCTGAATGAGCACGGAGTCGCCCGGCTTGATGCCGGCGGCATCGAACAACAGCGAGTAGGCGGTCAGCCAGCTGGTGCCGAGTGCGGCCGCCTCAGCCGTGGTGAGGCTTGCGGGCTTGGCGAACACGTTGGCGGACGGCACGGAAGTCTTCTCGGCCATCGTGCCGGGGTATTTCTCGGAGAGGATCGTGCGGCGCTCGCCCGGGGCCACGCCCGCGCCATCGGTGCCGACGAACGTGTACAGCACCACTTCGCTGCCGGCCTTGAGCCCATGCTTGCCGGGGATGTCCTCGTCCAGAATGCCCACGGCATCGGTGCCCAGGATCATCGGCGTCTGTTCGGCGGCGAGAGCCACACCCTGTAGCGACCAGACGTCGTGATGGTTTACGGTCACCGCGCGCACCGAAACGGTCGACCAGAACGGGCGGGCCTGGGGTTCGGGCTGCTCGCCCACTGCCAACGCGGCAAGCGGATCGGCATGGTTGACGGTGGATGCGTATACGGCCTTCATTGCGCGCTCCTTGGTATCAAAAGGAATTACCGCATTCATTGTCCCACATCGCGCAGCGAACGAATCACCCATTTACGGAGATGTTGGGGGCATTGCTTCGTCATGTGGACCTCGGACAATGCCGGGCGTAGCATTCAACTTCGGAAAGACTAGCGAAGGGAGATTCGAGGGTATGCGCAGCGCGTCAGGAAACGGATTTGATTCAAGCGATTCCTTCGCCGTCTCCGGCGCTGCCGAGAGGACCGCACGCCTTCACGACATACCCCCGAGCATTACCCCTTCCCATGGCGACGACTCCCATCTGCTGAGCCGCATTGCCAGCCCGGCCGATGTCAAGGCCCTTGCCCCCAACGAGCTCGCCGAACTCTGCCGTGAGATTCGCACCACGCTGCTGGCATATGGCCACCAACACGGCGGTCATATCGGCTCCAATCTGGGCATGGTGGAGGCCACGGTGGCCCTGCACCGCGTATTCGATTCGCCGCGTGACCGCATCGTGTTCGATGTATCCCACCAAAGCTACGTGCATAAAATGCTCACGGGCCGCGCCGCCGCCTATCTGGACCCGGACCGTTTCAGCGAGGTGACCGGCTTCACCAATCCGGACGAAAGCAAACACGACCAGTTCGTGCTCGGTCACACCGGTACCTCGATTTCATTGGCTTGCGGTTTGGCGAAAACCCGCGATATGGAAGGCCCGAACAGCGGCATCGGCAATGTGATCGCCGTGATCGGCGATGGTTCGCTGAGTTCGGGCGTGGCGTTTGAAGGACTGAACAACGCGGCTGAGCAGGGCGGCAATCTCATCATTGTGTTCAACGACAATGAGATGTCGATTGCCGGCGATTTCGGTGGCATGTACGGTCCGCTCGCCCGCCTGCGCGCGTCCGGTGGCACCGCCCAGCCGAATCTGTTCAACGCGTTTGGCTTGGATTATCGGTATGTGGAGGCCGGCAACGATGTTTCCGCGCTGGTCGCAGCTTTCGAGGAAGTGCGCGATATCGATCATCCGGTGGTGGTCCATATTCATACGCTGAAGGGCGCAGGATATGACGGTGAGGAGACTCACGCAGATCGGCAAACCGCCTCGGCCTCACCGGTTTCGTTCGACTCCCCCACCGGCGTGCATCCCACCGATAACGTGAACCACAGCGAGCCGTGGCATTCGGATCACTGCAACCTGTCCGATCATGAACCGCATGAGGGCCAGTGCGAGGCCTCGCATTGGCAGAATCCGGATGCCGCAATCGGCAAGCCGGACGATCCGCGCAAGCATTACGGCAAAATGGCGATGGCCGCACTCGAACCGCGTTTCGCCGCCGAGCCGGGACTCGTGGTCATCTCCCCCGCCACGCCGGGCTCGAACGGCATCACCCATGAGTTCCGAGAGCGCGCGGGCGCACATTATGTAGACACGGGCATCACCGAATCGCATGCCGTGGCGTACGCTGCCGGCATCGCACGGGCGGGTGGCACGCCGGTGGTGGCCACCACGGCGTCCTTCTTCCAGCGCGCGTACGACCAGTTCTTCCAGGAGATGAGCCTGAACCGTTCGCGAGTCACGGTACTTGATTTTCTGGGCGGCCTGTCCGGTTCGGACAATACGCATTCCGGCGCGTATGACGTGACGATGTTCTCCAATATTCCAGGGGCTACGATGCTGGTGCCGACTTCGGCTCGCGACTATCTGGCTGATTTGGCATGGGCTACCGCGCCGGCCGGTTCGGCGGACGCCCCTGCTGGTCCGGCGGTGATTCGGGTGCCGGGCGAGGCGATTCTGGCGGCGGAGCGGGATGCGACGCTGCTGCCGGTGACGGGTGGACAGATTGCTGACCGCCCCCAGTCAGCTTCGCTGCCAGCCTCCGCCAGCTCCGCCAGCGGGGGCATATCTGCCGCAACAGTCCGCGGGACCGTTAGCGTAACGGCTCAGCATGCCGGTGCGCGTCACATGCTGGATTGGCGGGTCAATCAGACGGGCTCGCAAGTCGCGATCATCGGACTGGGCAATGCGTATCCGTTGGCGGAGCAGACGGCCGCCGCATTGTCTGACGATTATGGCATCACGGCAACGGTTATCGACCCGCGCCAGTGCACGTCGCTGGATTCAGACGTACTGGAGTCGTTGCGTGATGGCCACCAGCAGGTCATCACCCTTGAAGACGGGCAGCTTGAAGGCGGCTGGGGCGAGAAAGTGACCGCATACTATGCGAATCATCATGTCTCGGACGGCAGCCGTAATCCTCGTGTGCTGAACTTCGGCGCAGCAAGGAATTTACCGACCGCGTGTCGCTGGGCGAACTGAACGAACGTTATGGACTAACGGTGGAGCAGGTGACAGAGGCGATCACTCGTTGTTTTTGATGGCGTCTAGGGCCGGGATTTTAACGGCTTTATTGGCCGGGCCGAAGCCGAATAGCAAGCCGATCAGCGTGGAAAACAGCACGGCGAACAGGAACAGCCACCACGGAATCACCGAATAACGGGTCACATTCTCGCCACCAACTATCGCCTGCCAGAGTATGGTCCAGATAGATGTTCCGCCACCGGTACCGTCGCCGGAGCCCCCGCCGGCACCGCTGACCATACCGCCAGACATGCCGCCGCTCATGCCGCCCGCATACAACGCGCCGACAACGTTGATGCCCAGCGATATCAGTCCGCTCAGCACGCAGCCGATCGATCCGCCGAAGAATCCGATCGCGCCGGCCTCCGCAAGAAACATGACGCGAATGTCACGAACGTAGCAGCCAAGCGCCTTCATAATGCCGATCTCGCGCGTGCGCTCGGTTACGGACATAACCATTGTGTTGGCGATGCCGATGGCCGCAACCAACAGCGAAACCGCACCGATACCGCCCAGAATCAGCTGAATCGCGCGCGACTGTTCTTCCAACGACTTACGCATGTCTTCATAGGAGGAGGTCTCGTAGCCCAACGCTTTGATCTGTGATTCGACTTCGGGCACGGACTTGAGGTCGGCGGCCTTGACCAGCACTTGATCATAGGCGGTGGCTTTTTTGGCGGCGGCTGGATCGACTTTGGCGGCCAGTTCCTTCAACGCCTGCAAATCCATGACCAGACCGTCGGAGGTGGCATAGCCTTTGTTGTAGTCGCCCGCCACAATGCCGGAAGCCCGCACATCAAAGGTGACGTTTTCCGACTGACCCGCGGTGTTGCCACCCGCACCGCCTGTGCCGCCACCGCCGCCGTACATGTTCATGGTGTACTGGTCGCCTGATAATTGGTGCCGGTGGTCAGACTGATTTGCGTGGCGAGCGGGTCGAAGAACGGATCTTCGTCCTGATCTTCCTCGCACTGGCCGGTGGCCTGGTTAAACGTGCATGAGGAATACTGATCGCCACGTGTGCTGGTGCGTTGTTCGCCGTTCTTCAGGGTGTCCATGAACCCATAGGCGAACCATTCGCCGGCAAGCACCTGGTCTTTTTTGACCGGTTTCTCGCCACCGACGAGCTTGTAGCCCATCTGGTCGAACTGGGTCATGTCGATGCCCATGATCTGCACGTAATCATAGATGTAACGGCCGCCCGCGCCGGCTCTGGCCGTCACGTTATAAGGGAAGTTCATCATCGGCGTCACGCCGGATACGCCGCTCATCGCGCGGAAGGATTCCACGGCCTTGTCGTCGAGCTTGGTATCGCCCATCTTGGACGAGCCGCCATCGTCCATCGGACCGGCATAACCGTTGGTGTACACGGTGACGATGGACAGATCGCCCATCGATTTGAGCATCTTCTCGTTCTGCTCGTTAATGCCTTGGCCCAAAGAGACCATGAGCACAATCGAGCAGCAGCCGACGATAACGCCCAGCACGGTCAGAATCGTACGGGATTTACGCCGCCATAGGTTTTGTCTGCAGAGCCGCAGTATGTCGCCGAATCGCATGGTCGGGCCTTTCAGGCCTTGTGGGATGAGCCGGCTGGTGCGACTGATGAGGCTGGGGTGACTGGTGTGATAGGAGCGGTGTCTGCCGCAGCACCATCCGTCACGCCGGTATCGGTCTTATCATCCTTGCCTTCGGACCAATCATCCCAGTCCTCATCAATATCGTTCTTCTTGGCCTTCTGCTTGCGCCGGCGACGCACCAGCAGCACAATCACCACGATAATGACCACGGCGATCACGACGATGACCACATACACCAGCACCGGCAATCCCTGATTGGCGTTCTGTTCCATGTTCGGATCGGCCATGCCGGAATCATCCATCGGCTGCATATCGGTTACGGGTATGGCGAGCGGGAATTCCTTGGTCTTGGTCTGTCCGTCGGAATCCTCGTACGTGACTTTGAGCGTGGTCTTCAGCTCGCCTGACGCGTGCGGTGTGAAGGCGTAACCAATCGTGCCGGTGGCGCCGGAAGCCACATTGCCCACGTACTGGGTTTTCATCGTGGCATCGAAACCTTCGCCCTCCATCGTGGCCTCGACGTTGGCGATATCGCCTTTGCCCTTGTTCACATATTCCATCGTGACCGTGTTTTCCTGGCCGGCGATCACCTGGTCGGGCACTACGGGATCACTGATTTCGAACCGGTCAGGCTGACTGATCGGCACGGAAATCTTGACGTCAGACTGGCTTGAGGAGCGGGCGCTGGCGTCCACATACTCGTATCGGAAGTTCACGGTCACGGACTGGGCACCGCTTTTCGCGGAGGCGAGCGCCTGCATCGGCACGCTTTGCGTCATGGCGTAACCGGCCCACAGCGCGTCGACGTAGAACGTGTTCGTGCCTCCCGCGATGGCGAAGCTCTCACCGCCGTCCACGGTGACGACCATGTTCGTCACCGCCACCTGCCCCTTGTTCTGGAAGGTGAAGTCGAGATTGAATTTGGATCCGGCGGCCACGGAATCGCCGCCATAGGTGAAGTTGGTGACGATGATGTTCGGCACCGGGCCGGCGATTGGCGCGGAATCGCCGTCGCTTCCCTGAGACGTACTGTTCGTGCCGCTTGTGCCGTCTGTGCCGTCGACCGCGTACGCCTGATGCGGAAGGGAGATGACGGCAAGTGCCAGTGACAGCGTGGAGAGCAACGCGACGATGATGGCGATGGTGTGGTGGGAGAGGTGCTTCATCGGTCAGTTCCTTGGGTTCTATGGGCGGACGGCGTGGACGGAACAGTTGGGCGGGAAAGGTCGGTGTTGAGCCGATCGCTGGTGATGCGGCCATCGAGCAAGGTGACGATGCGGTCGGCGTATGAAGCCATCTGCGGATCGTGTGTGACCAGCACGATGGTCTGGTTGAAGTCATGGGCGAATGCACAGATCATCGTCATGACCTCGGTTTTGGTTTTAGAGTCAAGGTTGCCGGTCGGCTCATCGGCGAACACCACCTCGGGCTTGGTCACAAACGCCCGGGCGATGCCGACGCGCTGCTGTTGGCCTCCCGACATCTGGCGCGGGTAATGGCTGAGACGATGGCCGAGCCCGACTCGTTTGAGTACGCCACGCGCCGCACGTTCGCGCTGTTCCTTGGGCACGCCGCGGAACATCAGCGGCATTGCCACGTTTTCGAGCGCGGTCAGATTGGGCAGCAGGTTGTACGACTGGAATACGAAGCCAAGATGCTTCTGGCGGAAGGCCGCCAGCTCACGCTCGTCGAGTTTGCTGACGGGTACGCCGCCGATTCTCACGCCGCCGCGCGTCGGTTTTTCCATGCCGGCCAACTGGTTGAGCAGCGTGGATTTGCCGGAGCCGGATTCGCCGAAAATGCAGCAGATCTGGCCTTGCGGGATACTGAGATTGACACGGTCAAGCGCCACCACCGTCTCATCCTCGACGGGGTATTCCTTGCGTAGGTTTCTTACCTCGATGATTGCTCGTGGCACGGGCCTTCTTCCCTCGTTCGTCGCCATTGGCGGACGCGCGATAGCTGGTTATTATTCAGCACATCTCAAGTCAGAGTATAGCCGTTATGCAGGAGACGCACCCCTTAAGGGTGTTCCCGGATGGTGGTGATGAGCATGTGACTTCTAATCTCAAGGTCGACAGTTCAGGCTCCAGACGGACCCAGACCGGCATAATATTCAAAAGCCCCTGCCCCTCACAAACGATGAGGGACCAAGGGCTTATTACATCGTGACCCCGGACGGGCTCGAACCGTCGACCTTGAGATTAGAAGTCACATGCTCTATCCAGCTGAGCTACGGGGCCAAACTCGTGTAAGTCTAGCCGTAGGGGTGTAAAACACCTCGGCGTAACGTCGGCTTGCACCGGTACCATCGGCGATATGGGGACAACGGAGAGCAACGTAGATCACGCCGCATCGGGCCAGACCGTCGCAGGCGATAGCGGTGAGCTCACTTTCACATACGCACAGGGTCGTTTTGCCAGTGAAGGCAAGGATTGGGAAAGCCCGGTTGTGGCCAACATGGCTGCATCCGTCTCTGCCGATGCCGGTAATGTCCCCGCCGGCAGCATCACCAACACCGGCACCAACAACACCTTCACCAGCACCACCGAATCGTCGCTTGCCACCCTGCTGTCCAACCAATGCCCGTTCGTTATCAAGGCCACCATTTTCGAGGGCAATGGCAAAAACGCCATTCGCGAACGTCACACATTCACCGGCTCGGTGCTGCGCCAGCTCGACCAAGCCAGCGCCCTGCTGAACGGCATCAACGAATCCGGCCAATACCCGGCCATAGCCCTGCGCGAAGCTTGGTCAACGCACTGGAACATCGCGATTACACGTACTCCGGCCCCACACTGATCAATATCTTCGATTCCCGCTTGGAAATCGTGTCGCTCGGCGGCCTGACCGATGGTTTGGAAATCAACGATCTACTCAACGGCGTATGCCAGCCACGCACCCCGCGTTTGGCTGAATTGTTCGCCGATTTGGGCCTCTGCGAGAACTGCGGTACCGGCATTCAACGCATTATGGACGCCTACGCGCAGAGCGCGGTCAGTCCGCAACTGCGCGTGGGCCCCACTTCGGTGGCAATGGTACTGCCTATCCCTGTATCGGCCGAGGCCGCGTCCTCGCATCGGACCGATGCCGATGCTTCCGCCGCGCCCAGCACCACTGACGAAGCACAGCATGCCAAAATGTACTCATTCCCCACGATTCAGCGCATGACGGATAACGCCGCAGATGCTTTGGCCGGCGCACGCATCATCGGCTGCGCGCCACTGCAGACGCTGATTCTCGGCAGTGGATTCGGCGAACGCCCGGACGGTGACGATCAGGCCAGTACCCGCCCGCTTGATACGGCAACGCTGGAACCGTCGCCTCAAACGTGGAACAGTTCACGCTCAATTTCCTCGCGTTCCGCGGTGTGAAGCTCAGCCGTAAAACCATGCAGAAAGCGCTTGGCCTGAACAAGGATCAGATGACGCAGCTCTTGGACCAGCTGGAGTTGAGCGGCAAGATCGAACGTCATACGCACGCCAAGTCCACTACGTATTCGCTGGCACATGCCTCAGGACGGTAGCGACCAGGGCGACAACGACCAAATCGTCAACAACCCAAGCAGCAACGACCAGAGCAATACGGCCCAAGGCGCGATAAAGCAGCAGCTCAGTTCTCGAATACGCGGTCGCGAATCATGCGACCGGATTCGTCGAGCGCGGTGGAGAACCGGCCATAGCCGGACAGAATCACGCCCATGTACAGCATGTCCACGAGCGCGGTATCGGCCACGCGCGAGAAAATCGCATTGCCATAGATCGTGTGCGAATCACGACCCGTCAGCAACGTCACGTCGGCCCAGCTGGCCAGCGGCGCGCCGATGGCATTGGTTATGGCGATGGTTTTCGCGCCATGCGACTTCGCCAATCGCAACGCTTTGACCGTATCCGCCGAACTGCCCGAATGGGAGAAGGCGACGGCCACAGCGCCGTGGGGCAGGTGCCCGGCACCGATCTGCTGCAGGTAAGCGTCGGTATTGAGACGGCATGTCAGTCCCAGGTAGCCGAGCTTGGTGAACAGATCCATCGCCGGTGTCAACGAATTCTCCACGCCGAAAATGTCGATGAACTCCGATTCGGCGAGTAGGGCGACCGCCTTGCGATAGGCCTTGGGGTCCAACGCACTGTGCAGCTCGTCGATCAGCGCCTTCGCGCCATCGGCCGCTTTACCGGGAATCTCATCTTCGCCATCCCACGGATTCAGATCGAATCCGGCCAGCGGATTGAAGGTCACTTTGTGTTCGGCGGCCGGGTTGCGCAACACGTACCGCAGTTCACGGTAACCGCCGAAGCCGAGCTTGCGGGCGAACCGAATCACCGTCGGCTGGCTGACGTGGGCGATGTCGGCCATCTGACCGACGGTCAGGTCGGCCGCCTCCTCGATATGATTCCGAATATACTGGGCCACGGCGCGCTCCGCCGGACGCAGCGACGGATACACGTGGTCGATGCGCTCACGTATTCCCACCGAGGATTGCACAGCCGCGCTCCTAGTCGTCCGTATTTTCCATTCCTGTTTCGAGGTTACCGGCTGTATACCGGCGAACAGTCGACTTGGATTGACCGCAACATGAACGGTGAGCGAACTCTTCCGTTTACCTTTCCGCTCCATTCCCTCTACAATCGAAACCATGGTGCGGATTAGCGTGGGAAGCCCCACCCATCACACAAGCGGGCGACTGTACGGCGTGTTCTTCGAGGACATCAACCATGGTGCGGATGGCGGGCTGAACGCCAACATGGTGAACAACTACAGTTTTGACGGCGTTTATCTCGACCATCACACGTGGCGTATGGCCGGTGCCGAACGGTGGCGTACGCAGGCTGATTCCCTGCGTTTCTGGGATTTCATCAACTGTTCCGCCGCCAGCTTGGCAGTGAGATACGCGGGATTCACGGCCAGCGGGTGACCACCGACTGCCCGCCCGCCAATTCACGCACATAGCCGATACGCTCGCATCACGTCCGATGTTCCTTCCGAAACCGGCCCTGCATATCTGGAAAACCTCGGCTATAACGGAGGCGGCGACAACGGGGGCGAGCCCGCGTTCTCCATCGTCGCCGACCACACCTATTCCGTCAGTCTCGCGGTACGTCCGGTTCATGGGCGGGCCGAGCTGTCCGTCGGCGTGGTCGATAGGTACGGCCTGCCGCTCACCAGTATCACTCGATTGTCGTATATCGTGGACTCCGATCCGCTTGACGATACGGAAGAGACCGGTCTGAGGCAGGACGATGGTGCCAATGCGCAGGATTCCGGCGTTTCGATCAGTCCGGATTCGTCGGATGGTGCCATCGCCATCGGCCGTGACGGCTGGTACCGGTTCAACGCCGACGTAACCGGCCTGAACACCGATTACGGCAAGCTGCGTATCACCATTGACGCCGGCGAACGCACCACGTTCGATCTGGATCTGGTGCAGTTCATGGATGCGGACTATTGGGGCGCGGGCGACCCGAAATGGCGTTACGGCAAGCTGCGCCGCGATCTGGTGGAAACCATTCAGGCGTTGCATCCAGCGTTTCTGCGATTCCCCGGCGGCTGCATCGTCGAAGGTGTGACGCCCGGCAATGAATATCGCTGGAAGGATACCGTCGGCTCCCTGGCCGCGCGACGCCAACAGTATTCGATGTGGTCGTTCAAGATGCCGGATGGTTCCAGCTATTCGCAGAGCTATCAGATCGGCTTCTACGAGTATTTCTGCCTGTGCGAGGACCTCAAGGCCAAGCCGCTGCCTACTCTGTTCGCCGGCATCGCATGCCAGTCGCCCGGCCGCGATCCGCACCACATGGATATCAATTCGGCCACCTTCCGCAACAATGTGATTCAGGACTACCTGGACCTCATCGAATTCGCGAATGGCGATCCGGAGTCCAGCTCGTGGGCCGCGGTCCGGCGTGATATGGGCCATCCAGAACCGTTCGGCCTGGACATGATCGGCGTGGGCAACGAAAATTTCGGGGCTGACTACGTGGCCAAGTTTGACATGATCAGCGAGGCCATTCACGAACGATACCCGGATATGCTGTGTGTGATGAGCGCCGGACTGTTCCCCTTCCAGCCGACGATGAAACGCAGCTGGGACCATGCGCGAGCGTTGGCCGCAACCGATTCCGGGGCACATGATTCCGCCACCGGTGACGCGATTATCGTCGACGAACATTCTTACCACTCCCCCGAATGGTTTGCATACCAAGCGTCACGATTCGACGCTTACCCGCGTTGCGGCGCCGGCGTCTATTTCGGCGAATATTCAGCCAACGGCTATTTTGCCGGCCAACCGCAGACCGAACAGGGCGCGAACACGTGGAAGTCGGCACTCGGCGAGGCCGCGTTCCTGACCGGTTGCGAGCGCAATTCCGACGTGGTGCGCATGACCTCCTATGCACCGCTGCTCGCGCATATCCCGGCTAAGGGGTGGGCGCAGAATCTTATCGAACTCAATCCGGCGCATGTGAACCCCACGGTGAATTATGAGGTGGAGCGGCTGTTTTCCACGCATCTGGGCGACACGACATATGCCGTGTCCATCGAGCAGACCGCGTCACGCCCCGCCAAACATCTGTATGTCAGTGCCACCGGGCATGACGGGGATGACGCCTGCCGTTACATCAAAATCGTCAATACCTCCGATTCCCCGGTGGATGTGACGTTGGAAATCGCGCGCGGACTGGCCGGGCTGGGCGCCTCGCCATCGCGACCGGTGCGTTTGGAGGTGACGACGTTAAGCGCCAGTCCGACGGCGAAAACCACTATCGGATACCGCGGCGAGGCTTCGGGGGCGATTGTGCCGGAACGTCGGGCTTACACATTGCCGTCGCCGTCTTCATTGCTGGCGATGAAGATCAAGCCGTACAGCGTCACGCTGGTGGCTTCGCGCTGATCGACATCGGCCATTAGGCCGATTCCTTTGCCGTTAGAATCACCCTCAAGGATGAGGGGGAATCGTGCAGATTCAGGGAATAATAGGGGCTATCCCCCATAGCGAATACAAGCACGGGAGGGCAGGATGGAAACCACGGCGGCCAGAAGACCGCCGGCCAACGATGAAGGAGTATGCGGTATGTTTATCAATCTGTTCCGCAGGCAGCGCCCTGCGCTCGCCCGGCTGGCCCGCAACTCCAACGCCTATCGTCAGCCGATGGTTGCGGCCGTATCATCGTCCGCAGTCGGCGTATCCAGCATCACCTCTGCAGCCAACACAGCCAACACAGACGGCGTATCCGGCGTATCCACGCTGGATGCCACCATCGGCCGCATCCACGACATCCCGCAGTCGGCCATGAGCCGACTGACCGGCTCCCCCACCGTATACGCGCGGTAGACCGGCCCAACCCACAACGGCGGCTCAGAGACTCGGCTCGATGATCCAGCTCAAGGTCAGCAATACGGCCAAAAACAGAACGTTGACGGCGGAGTAGACGGCCAGATACCGGCCTTTCTTGTGCGGGTATTGGCGCACGACGTTCTTGTAAGAAATAAGCGAGGCCATCGAGGCGATGAGCGTACCCATGCCGCCCAAATTGGTGCCAATGATCAGATCGCGCCATTGGTCGCAGAAGCCGGAAAGCAGAATCGTGGTGGGCACATTGCTGATGACCTGGCTGGAGCCGACCGCCACCTCCAGCGGATGGCCGCCGACCAGCGAGCGCGCCAGTTCGTAGAATTCGGGCACGCGCTTCATGTTGCCGATGAAGATGAAGAACATGCAGAAGGTGAGCGGCAGTCCCCAATCCACGTATTTGAATACGCGCCGATCGGTGAACAGGAACACGACGACCACGATCACGCACATCACCCACAGGGGAATCACGTCGGAGACGGCCAGTAGGCAGACGATGAACAGCAGCGAGTAGACGATGGTGCGCCAGCCGCCATAACCGGCGCCGTAGCCGGTGATACGAATCTCGTCGGGCTGGTGTTTGTTGCGCTCGGGAGCCAGCACGCCGGTTTCGAGGTCGCCCAGGTCGCCGACCGGTTTGCCGCCAAACACCACGGAAATCACGATGACCAGCAACACGGCCGCCGTGCCGGAATACGGTGCCATGATGCCGAGGAATTCCATGGTCGCATGCCGGTCAGGGCTTTGAGATACAGGTTGTGCGCGTTGCCGATCGGGGTGAGCATACTGCCCACGTTCGCGCCAATGGTCATCAGCGTGACCACGAGGATGGTCTTATCCTCTTGCCCAGCCATGATGAGCACGGCCACCGCGAACGGCACAAACGTGACCAGCGCAACGTCATTGGTGATGAACATCGCGGAAAAGAACGTCAAAGCGACAAGCGTAATGACCAGTCCGCGCATGGTGCTGACCTTCTCCAGCAATCGCGAACCGATGATGCGGAACACGCCGATACGCTGGAATCCGCACACCACAATCATCAGGCAGATGAGCTGGCTGATGGTGCTGGCGTGAATGTAGCTTTTGTAATCGGCGTCCGGCGGCACAATGAAACACGAAATCAGGGCGAGTATTGCGGCGACGATGAGAATCGTCTCATTTTTGGCTACATTGATCAGCCAGCGTCGCATCCATTCCTCCGTGAATAACCCAATATCGCAACCATTCTATTTTACGCGCAGACCAGCATAAGGTACGTAGTCGCGTTGCGCTGGCGGACATGAGTTTTTGGACCGGTGCCGCACATCAGCCGCGCTCGTTTTTTTATTTGGACAAGGAAACATTGAGTTTGCATGTCTTCCATACAATGAACTGCCGCGCAATGCTGTGCCCGTATATACGGCTGCATCATTGTGTGGCAGGCCAGACACGAATACCGTACGTGGCTGGCTCATACCAATGGAACATAGTTTCATTCGAGGAAGAGGAGCGATGAAGTTGCGTATTACCCCAGTATTCCCGGTCAAACGTTTCGCCGCCGTGTCTGCACAGAACGTGAAGAACGTGCAGTTCGATTACACGAACATGCCCACGTACAACACGATCACCAAGTAGCGCGCACTGCCGCACTGATCGGCGGCACTTGCCGCATACATGAATGGCCGGTGTGCTGCGGATTCCTTACCAAGAATCCGCAGCACACCGGCCATTATGATATATGCCGCAATACAGGGGGCAATCAGCCCTGCACCTTACCTCCTTGCGCGCTACGGTATCCGAAGTTCATCATCTCGCTGTTGTAGGCGACCACGCCACGGCCGACCGCCGGCAGAACGATCATGCCGCCATCGCCATGATGCGCGGCGACTTCGTCCAAAGTGGCCGTCGCGGCATCCTCGACGTTCTCGCCGGAGAAACGCACACGATCCGACACCTGATGGGCGGCGACCACCTTGATGAACGCCTCGCCGATGCCGGTGCAGGACACCGCCACCGTGGACTGGTTGGCGAACGTGCCGCAACCAGGCAGCGGCGAATCACCCACACGACCGTGCATCTGGTTGGTGATGCCGCCAGTGGACGTGCCAGCGGCGATATTGCCCTCGGCATCGCGCGCCACGGCACCGATGGTGCCATGCTTCTCCCACTCATCGCCACCGGACTGAGCCTCGGCCAAGGACTGACGACGCTGTTCGGTGATGAAGTACTCGTTGCTTTCGGTCGCGACGCCCCAATCGGCGATCTCGGCATCGGTCGGGTCCGCGAACAGCACATGCTTGGTCTGCTCTTTGACGGCACGCGCCGCATCGATCGGGTTCTTCACGGTGCTTACGCCGGTGACCGCACCGACCTCGCCATCGCCGGTCATCAGGCAGGCGTCCATCTGGGCGATGCCATCGCTGGTCAGGGCGGCACCACGGCCGGCGTTGAATTCGGGAGCGTCTTCCATGACGTGGATGGCGGCGACCACAGCCTCATGCGCCGGTGCTCCGGATTCCAACAACTGGTATCCGGCATCGAGGGCGCGCTGCAGATCAAGTTCGACCTGGGCGATGCGTTCAGGCGTGCTGTGCTTGCCACGACTGCCCGCTCCGGCGTGAATGACAAGCGTGATGCCGGTTTCGCTGCCCGCCAGTTCAGTGGTCACCGGCGAAACGGAGGATGTGGTCATATCGTGTCCCTTTCTGGAGTCAGATGGATGTGCTGACGCCAACGTATCGTTGCTTCCGCATGTATGATAGCCGTTGATGGCCGCGACCGGTTCCGCATTTCGCATCATCGGCTCGCGATGGCGTGACTCGTTACTGCGCCACCTCGCCACTACGCCAGGGGCAATGCGATGCCGGCTCGATCGGCCAGGTCACGCAACGACCACGTGGTCTGCCCCGTTCGCCCGACAACGCTATGCGCATGCCACAGCGAACTGATGATGGCTTCCTCGCTTATTCATTCGTCGAATGCACCCATCGATGTGGGTATGCAGCCATCAAAAAAACTCGACAACCGCAATGAGCCAGTCACTTGGCTACATCTGTGCTATCGTCTCGCCAATGATTCGAATGCCGGTATCAATGTCAGCAGCATCCGGGCGCACAAAGTTGAGACGGATGTGGGAATCATCCATTTCGTCAACGTCGAACACGCTGCCCGGCATGAACGTGACGCCTTGGGAACGGCAGGATTCCAATACATCCAGAGAGCGCACGCCGTCCGGTAAGGAAACCCAAATATAGTAGCCGCCTGCAGGCACGGTCCAATACACTTCATCCGGCGCATACCGCTCCAATGCTGCGATTGCTGCATCTCGTCGAATGCGGTAAGCCTTAATCAAACCGCGCAAATGTTCGGCGACGCGGCCTTCTTTAAGCAGTTCCAGGCAGATGCGCTGCGATGACGTGCTCGTATGCTGGTCGACCATGCGCCGCAGAGCCGCCAGCCGGTTAATCACATGCGGGTCGGCCACAACCCATCCCGTGCGCAGGCCCGAAGTGACGGTTTTCGAGAACGTCGACAAATACATCACGTATCCCGCATTCTCCATGCCCTTAAGCGGTATGGGGCGATGTGCGTCGGACGATTCCCCGCCGTACCACAAATCGCCGTAAGCATCGTCTTCCACGATCAGACACTGATAGCGCCGCGCCACGTCGATGAGTTCGCTGCGTCGTTCGGGCGGCAGCGTGGTACCGGTGGGGTTTTGGAACGTCGGGACGGTGTAGATGAGCTTGGGCCGGAATCGCGCGCAATAGCCGTCCAACAGGTCTGTACGCATACCGTGCTCGTCCACTGGAACGCCGATGATGCGCGCATCCGCCGAGCGGAAGGTCTGCAATGCCGGGAAGAACGTGGATTGTTCGACCAGCACGCAGTCGCCAGGATTGACGAATGCACGCACGATAAGATCGATGCCTTGCTCGGAACCGGAAAGCACCATCACGTTTCGTACATCGCACTGCACGCCGCGTGTGCTCATATGCTCGGCAAGTAATGCGCGGAGTTCATCGAATCCTTCGATAGGCGATTCTGGCTGACCGTCGAATTCGCGCGACTCAAACGCTTCAATGCTCACTGAACGCAACAAATCGTCGGGAATATCCGCCGGATTAGGCGAGCCGGTGGCAAAGTCGATGATGGTATCGCCGCGTTGCGCCCGCTCGGCCGAGGCAATGTCGTGGTAGGTGAATCGGTTGGAATAGTCGGAGAACAACACCGACCACGGCGGCCGCACAACGCTCGGTTTCGGCTCCTCGTCAATCGGCTCATGTCTCACTACAGGAATCCGGGCAGTCTCAATATGCTGCAACGGCAGCACGAACGTGCCTTTGCCTACTTTGGAGGCGATGAGTCCCTCATCTTTGAGTTGCTGATAGGCCTGTAATACCGTGGTGCGATTGACCTCGAGGCGTGAGGCCAACTCGCGTTCAGGCGGCAGACGATAGCCCTCAGCCATTGCGCCGGAGACAATCTGTTCACGCAGCTCAGCAGCCAGCTGCCGGTACATCGGCACCGTGCTGCGCCGGTTCAGCGTGAACTGCATGGCAGATCGTCTCCTTGATTCGTCGGTCGAATACCAGTCTAACGGCAGACGAATCGGCTACAGCGACAGGAAGAGCTCGTGGATGCGGACGTCGTCCGTGAGTTCGGGATGGAAGGCGGTGGCGAGGATGTTGCCTTGGCGCAGGCCCACCACGTGACCATCGACTTCGGTTTCGACCGTAGCCTCGGGGCCGACCGACACCACGTAGGGTCCACGGATGAACACCAGCGGAAAGTCCGCGATGCGCTGTGGGTCGTCGGCTTGGCCGAAATCAGCGATGGCTTGGAAGCTGCCGAGCTGACGACCGTAAGCATTGCGGCGCACTACAGCGTCGAGCGCGCCGAAGTAGACGTTCTCATCATTGTCGAGCTTCTTGGCCAGCAGAATCATGCCAGCGCAGGTGCCAAGCACCGGTTTGCCGGCCTTGATGTGGGCGGCGATCGGCTCGAACAGGCCGGTGGAACGCAGGAGTTTGCCTTGCGTGGTGGATTCACCGCCAGGCAGGATGACCCGGTCGATGGATTCATCGAAATCCTCGGCCGCGCGCAACAGCTTCCACGGGGCGCCGAGTTTGTCGAGCACCGCCGCATGTTCGGCGAACGCGCCCTGCACGGCCAGAATACCGGTCACGCCGTGCGTGGCGGTTTCGGCGTCTGCGGATTCTTCTTTGGAAATGTATTCAACAGCTACAACCATGTTGTCCTCTCCGGCTTCGACTCCCGTCACTCTCCGCGAGCGGCCATGATGGTCTGAATCTCGTCCTCGTTGATACCGACCATGGCTTCGCCTAGGTTTTCGGACAGCTTGGCGAGCAGATCGGCGTCCTGCCAGTTGGCGGTGGCCTTGACGATGGCGGCGGCGCGCTTGGCCGGATCGCCGGACTTGAAGATACCGGAGCCCACGAACACGCCTTCGGCACCGAGTTCCATCATCAGGGCGGCGTCGGCCGGGGTGGCCACACCACCGGCGGCGAAGTTCACGACGGGCAGACGGCCGTTGTCGTGCACGTACTTGGCCAGATCGTAGGGCACGGCCAGCTGCTTGGCGGCCTCGTAGACCTCGTCGTCGCGCAGGCCGACAAGTTCGCGGATCTGCTTGTTCATGGTGCGCATGTGGCGCACGGCCTGAATCACGTCGCCGGTGCCGGGCTCGCCCTTGGTGCGAATCATGGCTGCACCCTCGGCGATGCGGCGCAGCGCCTCGCCCAGGTTCTTCGCACCGCACACAAACGGCACATCGAACTGGTTCTTGTCGATGTGGTACACGTCGTCGGCCGGGGAAAGCACCTCGGATTCGTCGATGTAATCGATTTCGATGGCCTGCAGAATGCGGGCCTCGGCGATGTGTCCGATACGCACCTTGGCCATAACCGGAATGGACACGGCTTCCTGGATGCCCTTGATCATGGCCGGGTCGCTCATGCGGGAAACGCCGCCGGCGGCACGGATGTCGGCGGGGATGCGCTCGAGCGCCATCACCGCGCAGGCACCAGCGTCCTGAGCGATCTTCGCCTGCTCGGGCGTGGTGACGTCCATGATCACGCCGCCCTTGAGCATCTGGGCCAAATTACGGTTGAGTTCCGCACGATTCTGCGTCATGAGTTTCCCTTCGTTCGACGCTGCTTGGTATCGCGCTTCATTATTGAACGGAGTGGATTGGCCCCACCCAAACCAGTCCAATTTGGATGGGGCCAATTCGCAACTTCTGCACCCATCCAATCCAACCTCCACATGTTTATCTCTCCCATTTGGCATGTAATCCCTGATTGTCAATCAATCACAGGCCAGGAGGAGAAGAGTTGGCATGCGTGCGATTACTTGCTATTCGCATCGTCCGCATCGCCCGAAATGCCATCCACATATTCAAGAATGTCGCCGGGCTGGCAATCCAATGCCGCACAGATGGCGGCGAGGGCGGAAAAGCGGATGGCGGAAACGCGATTGTTTTTGATTTTGGAAAGGTTCACGTTGGTGATGCCCACCTGATCGGCCAGCCAGTTGAGTGAGCGGCCTCGCTCGACCATGATGCGGTCGAGGCGCAGGACGATATGGCCTATGCCGGCCGGACCGGTGGAGTTTGAGTCAGCCGTATTCAGGCCGGTCTCGCTCGAATCAACGATGTTCAGGCTGTCCTCATTCGGGCCCTCGGTGTTCGGACCGGCCCTGTTCGGACCGGCGCCACGCGGGCCTACGGCGCTCTTCCCCCTCACAGCAGACCGTCGACTTCCCGTTGCAGACCCATGCCATAATCGAAGATGCGCGCAATCAGCAACAGGATAATGCCAATCATCACCATCATGCCGCTCATCCATAAGCCCCAGTTGCCGCCCGTGCCAGCCAGGAAACATACGATGAAGTTCACCAGACCCACAATCGGCGCGACAATCAGATACCAGCCAGCCCTGTTCAACCGGTCGGACACCATGCCTTGGAAAGGCGTGGCATCCCTGCCGTCTGCAAGCCACACCGTCAAATCCTTGCACAGTGCGGCCATTTCGGAGAACGCCAAGGCCAGTAGAGCGTAGACCACCATTCTCGCCAGACCGGTGGAGATGGTAGCTACCATGTTGACGGGACCGTCGTGGAAGTTCTGCAGATTATAGGAGTAGTCCAACAAGTCGCCCTTGATGCTGAGGGTGAACGCGCCGCCGACATTCAGGTCGACACTGCCGAAGTTCGCGGCGAACGAGCGCGGGGAAATGAGGAATACCACCCACACCACGGCCGCGAGCGCTGCGATGATCCATAGGAGCGCGGCACCGATGCGGGCCAGGATCAAGGCCGCGCCACCGGCCTTATCCAAACCGAAGGATAGTTTCTTTGTCGTTGCCATGATTGAGCCTCCGCTTCATTGCGCAAACCAAGCAACTCATACTTGCATTATACCATAATTTATCGTTTGTCATTAAAAAGTTAATATCAAACGAATAGTTGATGTGACATCGATGCTGCGCGATATATCTGACGTCGCTTCTCTCGCCCCGCCCGACTGCGGCCAGTAACCTCCCTCGTCAGAGGGAGAGATTACTAGCCAACGGTGTTGCCATAGATTTGGGCTTGGAGATCTTTGCGAGCAGTCTCCATACGGGTGATTTGGCCGAGGAGGGTGATTTTCTCCTCGCCATCCGGCAGTTGGGCCATGCGGCGTTTGGCCAAACCGATCTGGCGCATGAAGCCCATGTCCAACAATCGGGTGAGAAGCTCAGTGGCGTAGCGCTGCTCCTCCGGCGTGGCAGGACGCAGCTGTACTGCGGCGGCACCGCCATTCACGCCAACACCTCCTCCCGACACGTTGGCCTGCACCGGCTGCGCACCGCTACCGGTGTCGTCGCCAGGCAGTGGCAACGGCATGACGGCCAGCTCGTTGATCACCTGATTGAGCATCGGTCCGCCGGCCTTGGTGAGGTTGTGCATCCACAGCCCCTGCGGGGTATCGTCGGATGGCAGTCCGCCGGCGGCCGCGATCGCCTGGAACAGGGTGCGGAACACCGAAGTCATGAAATGGTCGATGGTCAGCTGCCCGAACATGGTGCGGTCGATGGCGCGCGGCACCTGAATCAGCACGGCCATGAACTGCTGCTCGGCGATGAATACGGCGTCGTCGATCTTGAAATATGCCTGTTCGGCGGCGTCACGGCGCTCCAAGGCCTTGCGCGTGGCCGGATTGGCGTATGGGTTGGTGCCGGGTTCCACACGCGGCTCGTCACGCTCGAATCGATGTTTGGGCGCGTAGGCGTCCTCATCGCGCACGTGCATCTGCCGGCGTGCGTTCATCACCTCGCGGCGCATCACCTCAAGGTCCACGCCGATACGGCCCGCGGACTTGCGCGCGTAAGCGTCCCATAGGGAGCGGTCGCGAATCTGCGCCACCAGCGGGGCCACGGCTTTCATCGCACCCACTTGGCCGGGCGTGTAGGTCAGATCGAACCGGCTGATGGCGGCGTCAATCACGAAGTCATACAACGGTTTGGCGCGGGCGATCAGCGAGCGCACTGCTTCGTCGCCTCGCTCGATGCGCAGGTCGCACGGGTCGAGATTGTCGTCGGCCACGGCCACGAAGGTTTGGGAGAGGAAGGCCGAATCGAGGCCGAAAGCGTGCAGCGCGGCTTTCTGGCCGGCGGCGTCACCATCGAACGTGAACACGATGCGCGAGCTCAACGGCTGGTCCTTGACCTTCAACGGCCCGACCAGCTGGACCGCACCCAGCGAATCGTCGGCGATCAGGCGGCGCACAATCTTGGCGTGCTCGGCGCCGAACGCCGTGCCGCACGTGGCGATGGCGGTGTCGATGCCGGCCAAGTGCATGGCCATCACGTCCGTATAGCCTTCGACGATCACCACCTGCCGCTTCTTGACGATGGCGGATTTGGCCAAATCGATGCCGTAAAGCACCTGGGTTTTGCGGTAGAGCTGCGTATCCGGCGTGTTGATGTATTTGGCGGCGATCTGGTCGTCCTCATACAGCTTGCGCGCGCCGAAGCCGAGCGTGCGGCCGGTCGAATCGCGGATGGGCCAGGTCACTCGGCCGCGGAAATAGTCATAGATGCCGCGCTGGCCTTGACGGGCCAAGCCCGCGTCGAGGATTTCCTTCTGCGTAAATCCCTTGGAGGCCAAGTGGCGCACGAGATTATCCCAGCCTTGCGGCGCGTAGCCGCAGCCGAAACGTTCGCAATCAGCTTGGGAGAAGTTGCGGCCGCCAAGCAGCTTGCGGGCGGGCAGTGCTTCCTTGGTCAAGATCTGGGAGACGAAGAAGCGCTGGGCTTCCTCGCAGGCTTCCAGCAGTCGCGTGCGCTTGGAGCCGGTGTTCTCGCGCGCCGGGCCGTTGCCGCTGTTCTCGTAGTGCAGCTCGATATGGTACTTGTCGGCGAGCAGTTCCACGGCTTCGCGGAAGTCGATGTTTTCGGATTGTTCGACGTATTTGAATACGTCGCCACCCAAGCCGCAGCCGAAGCAGTGCCACACGCCGAGCGAGGGACGCACGTTGAAGCTGCCGGTTTTCTCGTCGTGGAACGGGCACAGGCCCACGAAGGTGCCGGTGCCGGAGGGCTTAAGCGTTACGGTCGCAGATACAATGTCATACAGGTCCGCGGCGGCGCGCACCTTCTCGACATCTTCTTTCTTAATCATTCCGACCATAAGTCTCTAGAGTACCGCCTCACCTGAGACACGGTAAATTTTTACCGTCGGTTATCATTTCTTCCGCGAAACTCCCTTCAGTCGCCTACAGCGACAGCTCCCCTCACCCGAGGGGAGCTGGCTCGCGCAGCGAGACTGAGGGAAGCGCCCGCCCAACACGCCCTCAGCACAAGATGGAGTGCAGGGCCAGGGCGGAGTTGTCGGTCAGGCTCGCGACCTGATCGATGGCGACGCGCAGGCGTTCGTCGTCGTTGGTGGATTCGTTCCAATCGGCCAGGAACTGGCTTTCCAAAGCGTCGGATGGGAGCGGCGAATCAGCCATAAGCACATCGACCAAATCCGATACGATCTTGAGCTCCTCCTGATGGAATGGCTCGCGCTCGCGAGGCGCCATGACGAAGTACACGGCGATGCCCTTCAGCGCCACGATCTCGTAATTCGTGTTCTCGGGAATCACGATGTTCGCGGAATACCGGGTCAACGGCCCGGGCCCGTACGTGTCGCGCGTGGCGGTTTCCACCGACCAGCAGAAGCGGCCGATCAAATCGGACGTAATGTTCTTAAGCTGTGCCAACGATTCGCGCGAACCATTGAAATATGCAGGGAACAAATACTCTCGGCGCAATCGCATGAACGCGGCCAGCAGCTTGTCGGCATCCCACTTCGCCCCATACCATGCGCGCGTCTGCTCGATGATGTGGTCCAGCATCTTCGGATCGGCGAGCACAATCGGATCGAACGCGCCGGTGGCGATGGAATCCTCGACGTCATGCACGGAGTAGGCGATATCATCCGAAAGGTCCATGATCTGGCATTCCATGGGCTTGGTAGCCTGAGGCGCGCCGATCTTGAGCCATCGGAATACCGGCTCGTCATCCGGGTAGACGCAGAATTTCTTCGACCGCTCCCCCTTTGGGTGTTGGTCGGCTTCGGCCAAGGTCCACGGGTATTTGACGGCCGCGTCCAAGGCCGCACGGGTCAGGTTCACGCCGGCCGAACGCCCGTCCGGGTGAAAGATCTTGGGTTCGAGCCGGGTCAGGATACGCATGGTCTGTGCGTTGCCTTCGAAGCCGCCTATATTGCCGGCGATGTCGGCGAGCGCACGCTCCCCATTGTGCCCGAACGGCGGGTGACCAAGGTCGTGGGCCAGACAGGCGCAGTCGACCACGTCCGGATCACAGCCGAGCAATGCGCCGATTTGGCGACCGATCTGGGCGACTTCCAGCGTATGCGTCAGTCGAGTGCGAGCGAAATCGTCGGTACCGGCAATCAGAATCTGGCTTTTCGCGCCCAAACGCCGCAAAGCGGACGAATGAATCAGTCGCGCGCGATCGCGCTCGAACGCGGTGCGTGACTTGGATTTGGGCGGCTCGGGTGCCCATCGCTCCTCGTCGAAGGCGCTGTAGCCCTCGTCGCTCAGCACCTGTTCCCCATCCAAAGTCGTTTCCATATGCCAAGCATAGGCACACATATCGGCCGCAGTAATCCCGACTTCCCGAATATGTGCCACTGACGTCAACTCAACGGCACATATTCGGGAGATTGGGGCCGATTTCCCGAATATGTGACGCTCAGCACATATCAGTGGCACATATTCGGGAAGAAGGGATTACGGGGTGCCACCGTATGGCGTTAATGCACCTTATAGCAGCGTGGCGGGGTCGAGTTTGGCGAGGTCGGCGGCGGGCAGCACTTCGGCGGCATGCTCGTAAAGGCGCGGGATGCGGTTGCGCAGGCAGGTGAAGATCTCGTAGCTGATGGTGTCGGCGGCGCGGGCCCAATCGTCGGCGGTAGGCTCAACGTAATCCTCGCCGCGGCCCGGGCCGAACAGTTCGACCGTGTCGCCCTCGTGAACGCCGAGTTCGGCGGCGGATCCGTGCAGGTCCACGATGAACTGGTCCATGCACACGCGGCCGCACACGCGGTAGATCTTCGGGCCTTCGGTGGTCATGATGCGCACCGGGCCGCCCGGCTTCTCCACGTGCTTGGCACCTTCCATATCGAAACCGGAAGCGGAGCGGTGGATGCCATCGGCGTAGCCCAGCGGCACAATAGCGGTCGAGGTGTTGTCCGGGGTCAGGTAGGTGCGGCCGTAGGAGATGCCGTGGCCGGCCTCCACATCCTTGACCGTGCCGAGCTGCGCCTGCAGGCGCATGGCCGGGGCCAGATGCCAGTCGCGCGGGGTGCCCATCGCGGGATCGGGCTCGTAGCCGTACAGGCCGATGCCGGGGCGGGTGAGTTCGAAGTGAATCTCCGGGCGGTCCAAAGTGGCCGCTGTGTTGGCCAGGTGACGGATCTCCGGCGGAATGCCGGCCTGTTCCATGCGGCGCGTGAAGTCCTTGAATGTTTCGATCTGGCGGTCGGTGGAGGACACGAATTCGGACACATCGGGCGAATCGGCCACGGCGAGATGGCTCCACTGACCCACAATATGCAACACGCCCTCTTTGGCGAGCGGCACGAGTTTGGCGAGCGCGGCGTCGAATCCGGCCGGTGTGAAACCGTTGCGACCGAAGCCGGAATCGACCTTGACGTGTACGCGGGCGGGCTTGCCGAGCTTGCGTGCGGCGGCGGCCACCGCGTCGATGCCGGGCAGGGAGCCGACCGATACGTCGATGTCGGCGGCGATCAGCTCGTCGAACGGGACTTCGGTGCCGTTGTATACCCAAGTCAAAATATGGCAGCGGTCGGGGCCGATGCCGAGCTTGCGCAGCAGCAACGCTTCGTGCGACTGCGCGGTGCCGAGCCATGTGGCGCCGCCGGCGAGCGCGGCCAGGGCGGCGGGCAGCAGTCCGTGGCCGTAGGCGTCGGCCTTGACCACACCCATCACCGCCGTGCCGGAAGCGGGCCCGCCGACCACGGAGACCAGGTGGGCCATGTTGTCGCGCATGGTTTTGAGGTCCACGATGGCCTGTGCGGGGTATTGGCGGCGGGCGGCCGCATAGTTGGCCTTGCCCTGCTCGGACGAGAATGCGATTTCAGGTGCTGCGTTCATGCTCATAGACACCTATTGTTGCGCGAGAATGTGACGTGTAGTCGCAATCGTCTGTTTTCGCCCGGCAGTCGTACACTAATGACCGATATGCGGTTTCTCGGAAGCCGCCTTTGATTCCCGGCGTTGAGGCGTGCCGGGATCCCGGAAATCCGTCCGGTTCAGCCCCATAATCCTAGATTTCATGAGAGAAGAACATGGATCTGTTTCGTAAGAAAAGCGTGGATCAGCTTGTCGCCGAATCCACTCCCCTCAAGCGCACGATGCGCACCTTCGATCTGACGATGCTCGGCATCGGCGCGATCATCGGCACCGGTATCTTCGTGCTCACTGGCAAGGGCGCGCTGACCGCCGGCCCGGCCCTGTCCGTATCGTTCCTGCTGGCCGCCGTCTGCTGCGGTTTTGCCGGTCTGTGCTACGCCGAGTTCGCCGCCATGGCCCCGGTGTCCGGCTCGGCCTACTCCTATGCCTATCTGGCGTTCGGCGAGCTCATCGCCTTCGTGATCGGCTGGGATCTGATTCTGGAGTACGCCCTGCAGGCGGCCACAGTGTCCGCCGGCTGGTCGGGCTACTTCAACAAACTGCTGGAAGGCTTCGGCCTGCACCTGCCGGTCGAGCTGACCGCCGCCTACGGCACCAACCCGGACGTCACCACCTACTTCAACCTGCCCGGTTTCGTCATCGTGCTCATCATCACGTGGGTGCTCTCCATCGGCATCAACCAGACCAAGCGCACCAATGACGTGATGGTGCTCATCAAGCTCGCCATCATCGTGCTGTTCATCGTGTGCGCCGTGTGGTATGTCAAGCCGTCCAACTGGCAGCCGTTCTCCCCGTACGGCATCTACACTTTCCAGCCCGGCTCCACCCAGCCGTACGGCATCGTGCCGGCCGCTTCCATCGTGTTCTTCAGCTTCATCGGCTTCGATGCCGTGTCCTCTTCCGCTGAGGAGACCATCAACCCGAACAAGACGCTGCCGCGCGGCATTCTGCTGTCCCTGGCCGTTTCCACCGTGCTCTACGTCATCATGACCCTGATCATGACCGGCGTGGTGCCCTACAAGGAGTTCGCCAAGTACATCGACGCCCCGGTGGCCGGCGTGATTCTGGAGACCGGCATGAACTGGCTCGCGGTGATCGTGAACCTGGGCGCCCTCATCGGCATGACCACGGTGATGCTCGTGCAGCTGTACGGCCAATCCCGTATCTGCTACGCCATGAGCCGTGACGGCCTGTTCCCGAAGTTCTTCGGCCACGTGCACGAGAAGTACCGTACCCCGTTCAAGGGCACCTGGTTCTTCGGTCTGCTGACCGCGTTCGCCGGCGGCTTCATCAACATCAACGTGCTGTTCGAGCTGGTGAACATCGGTACGCTGTCCGCGTTCATCATCGTGTCGGCCGGTATTCTATGGATGCGCAAGACCCAGCCGAATGCGCCCCGCGGCTTCCGCGCGCCGGGCGTGCCGGTCACCCCGATTCTGGCCATCGTATTCTGCTTCGTGCTCATCGCCGGTCTCAACTGGGAGACCTGGGTGCGTTTCGCCGTCTGGTTCGGTCTGGGCCTGATCGTGTACTTCGGCTACAGCCGCAAGCGCTCCAAGCTCGGCCTTGAGCAGAAGGCCGGGGCTGACGCCAAGGTCGCTGCGACTGAGGACTGAGGACTGAGGTCTATCGGCTGACCGATAGCCGATGGCTGCTTTCGTGAAAACCGTACGCTGAGTTACTTTCAGCGTACGGTTTTGCGATATGAGGCCATGTCGGAGACCACCCTGGACCGTATGGTCCGCAAGAGCGTCAAGGAGACCTTGAACGCGATGCCCGCTACCAGCGGTGCATGGTGCACTTCGAACGCAACGTCCTCGCCAGGGTCACCCCGCAACCGCGAGGTCAGACGGCGCACGCGCATGGTCGGCAGCTTCCCCGACGAACGCAGCGCGTTGATGCTCGTCTGCGCACGCGTGCGCTATGTCACGTCGAACGAGTGGTCGACGCGCCGCTACCTCGACATGTCAAGACTCGGTGAGACTGTACGGGAAGCGAACCGATCATCGCCACAGGGACGGGCGAAGACCAAAGTGCGCAAGATATCGGGCACTACCCCAGCGCAAGCTCTCCCAAGGCATCACCGCCGGTGCCGTGAAATAACACCCCCCAGCAGCCCAGCCCGCCCCAGACAAAACGCCGTGGCGGGCCGGGCCTGCGACAGGAAAGGAAGTAAGCATCATGCTCGACGCATTCACCACAGCGAACCCCGCGCCGGGGCTCGGACAAAGCGCCTTGGATGCCGTGGCCATGAGGGCACCCGGCCGCACCCGCTGCATCAACGCCGAAAACCCGGACGGCGGCAAGGGCCGCGCGGCCATGGCGGCCAGCGCGTTGGGCCCCTCCCGCAAGGGAAGCCCCTGCATCAGCACGGTGAGGTCCGGGGAATCGGTGACTTTGATGGACGTCGAGGGCCCCGGCGTGATCCGTCACATCTGGATGACGGTAACCGACCGCACCTCCCCCACCGGCCCCGACGTGCTACGCAACCTGATCCTGGAATTCTACTGGGACGGCGAGGACTCCCCCTCGGTGCAATGCCCGATCGGCGACTTCTTCTGCTGCGGACACGCCCAGTCCTGCACCATCAACTCAATTCCCGTCATGGTCAACCCGAACCGGGGCTTCAACTGCTACTTCGCCATGCCGTTCGAACACGCGCGCATCGTGCTGCGCAACGACCACAACGAGGACGTGCCCGCGTTCTTCTACCAAATCGACTACACCGAATACGACCAGCTGCCGGCCGACACGATGCGCTTCCACGCGCAGTGGCGCCGCCAACGCGTCACCGAACTCGCCCACGACTACGTGGTGCTCGATGGCGTCGAAGGACACGGCACCTACGTCGGCACCTACCTGGCGCTCACCGCGCTCGAAAGCCGCTGGTGGGGCGAAGGCGAATTCAAGTTCTACATCGACGGCGACGGCAAATACCCCACCTGGTGCAGCACCGGCGCGAGGACTACTTCGGCGGCGCTGGAGCTTCGCCGAATTCGACGAACACGGCCGCATGCACGAGCGCACCTTCACCGGCCCATACCTCGCTCCCGTTCCTACTCGCAGAACCTCG
>ENA-OQBG01000033-OQBG01000033.1-human-gut-metagenome-genome-assembly--contig:-NODE-33-length-55295-cov-8.496103_pt1 | contig 55295 bp, 49 predicted proteins | sample MGYA00242746_ERZ504551 | MGnify/ENA primary metagenome ERZ504551 (study PRJEB26092, sample SAMD00036289) | human gut metagenome | host: Homo sapiens | study: EMG produced TPA metagenomics assembly of... | reverse complement strand
CGCGTGGTATTCCAAGGCGTGTCGAAATACCCTATGCGCATCAAATGCGCTCTGCTAGGCTGGGAAGGCTGAAGGACTCCATCGCCAAAGCCCTCGCTGCAAAGAACTGAGGAAATATGTCCAACGATAATTTGGTTCCCGAACCACAGCCGTCCGTTTTCGATGCTGTCAACGGCGTCCTGCAGGACGAGGAGGCCGCTCGCCGCGTGATGGCCAACCCGGCCTTGGCCAAGGGCTTCCCGAACGGACGCCCGATCGAGCACTCTGCTGCGTCCGGCGATGACACCTGTGCGTGTGGCGGTCACCACGGCAAATGCGGTTGCCAGGATGACGAACAGTCCGATGGCAGCGAGATTCCGATCAAGGCGATTGACGATATCGGCCGCGCCACTGCCGAAGACGTGCGCGAGGCACTGCATCAGGTGATTGATCCGGAGCTTGGCATCGACGTGATCGATTTGGGTCTGGTCTACGGCATTGAGATCGATGAGCTAGGCCGCGCCATTATTACGATGACGCTGACCACGCCGGCCTGCCCGCTGACCGACCTTATCGAGGACGAATGCGCATCCACGCTGGCCGGTCTGGTCGAGGAGTTCCGCATCGACTGGACGTGGGATCCGCGCTGGACCATGGAGCGCATCACGCCCGAAGGCCGCGACCAGCTCGCCGCCCTAGGCTTCAGCTTCGACAATATGCCAAAGTACTGATAGCGCTTAGTAAGTTCCCTCATCAGAGGGAGCTCTATACGAGAAAAGCCCCGCATGATGCGGGGCTTTTCCATGTCTGGACTGGTCAATCAGTCATCGACGATGGTGTTCTTCGGGACAACCGTGATGCCATCCGGCGTGACGGTGAAGCCACGGGCCAGATCGTGCTCGGTATCGATGCCGACAGTGGAGTTCTCGGTGAGTACCACGTTCTTGTCAAGAATCGCCTTGTACACGCGGGCGCGGCGGTTGATGACTACACCGTCGAACAGCACGGAATCGACAATCTGTGCCCACGAGTGGATACGCACATTGGGGGAGAGCACGGAGTGGTGCACTTCACCGCCGGAGACGATCACACCGGGGGAGACGATCGAATCGGTGGCGTGGCCCAGACGGTCGCGGCCGGCGTGCACGAACTTGGCCGGCGGCAGGTTGCCGGACATCGTGTAAATCGGCCAATCCTGGTTGTACAGGTTGAACTCGGGCACATAGGCGATCAGATCCATGTGCGCATCGTAGAACTGCTTAATCGTACCGACGTCGCGCCAGTAAGCGTGATCAGTGGCCGTGGAGCCCGGAATCTCGTTCGAGTTGAAGTCGTAGACGCCGGCTTCGTTGCGGGAAGCGAAGTACGGGGCGATGTCGCCGCCCATGTCGTGCTTGGTGTCGGCAGCCTTCTCATCGAGAGCCAGAGCCTCGAACAGGGCCTTGGTGTTGGCGACGTAGTTACCCATGGAGGCCAGAATCTGGTTCGGATTGTCCGGCAGACCGGTGGTGGTGGGCGGCTTCTCCTGGAAGTTCTTGATCATGTTCGGGTGATCGGGATCGACCTCAATCACACCGAACTGGTTCGATTCCTCGATGGGCTGGCGGATACCGGCCACGGTGAACTCGGCGCCGGACTCGATGTGCTGCTGTACCATCTGTTCGAAGTCCATGCGGTAGACGTGATCGGCACCCACGATCACCACGATGTCCGGCTGGACATCCTCGATGATGTTGATGGTCTGGTAGATGGCGTCGGCGGAGCCGAGATACCAGTGCTTGCCGAGACGCTGCTGCGCGGGCACAGGGGAGACGTACGAGCCAAGCAGCGGGGAGAAACGCCAGACCTGGGAGATGTGGCGGTCAAGCGAGTGAGACTTGTACTGGGTGAGCACCACGACCTGACGGTACCCGGAGTTCACCAGGTTGCTCAACGGGAAATCGATCAGACGATACACGCCACCGAAGGGAACGGCGGGCTTCGCGCGATCACGGGTTAACGGCATCAGGCGGGTCCCCTCACCACCTGCAAGCACAATCGACAGAATCTTGGGATTCTTGGTCATCGTAACTGTCCTCTCTGTTACTGAGCGTCTTTCGACACCGCACTGCCGGGCCGGATGCTTCCTTGCATTCGGTTTACATAGTTAATAATTGCAGAAAAAAACGAACATGCAAGGCTTTCGCCCCCGCGTGCCGTGAACTTGCGATGAACAGTTTCGTAGATTTGTTAAGGATCCGGCCTTTTCGGAGCGCGTGCGATTCCTTAGCGTGTCGCGTAGAACGCCACTGCGCTGGATGCCGCCACGTTCAGGCTATCCACGCCGTGGCTCATCGGAATCTTCACGGTCAAATCGGCGCGGGCAATCGTATGGTGGGACAGGCCGTCGCCCTCGGTACCGAAGATCAGCGCGAGCTTGTCGATATGCGTCGGATCTTCGGCAGGCGCGTGCAGACGGCGTGTCAGTTCGTCCAACGAAATCGAACGATCCTCCAATGCCATGGCCACGGTGGTGAAGCCCAGCGACTTCAACTCGTCGATGCCCTGGAACGGCCAGTAATGCTTGTTTTCGGTGCCGTCGTCGTTGAACCCGGTGATACGGGTCCACGGAATCTGGAATACGGTGCCCATCGACACGCGGGCGGCGCGTCGGTACAGCGGATCACCGCAGGAGGGTGTGACCAGCACGGCATCCACATCGAGCGCGGCCGCCGAACGCATCAGTGCGCCCACATTGGTGTGGTCCACGATGTTTTCCATTACTGCCACGCGGCGGGCGCTCTTGCAGACCTCGGCTACGGAGGGCAACGGCCAGCGTCGCATCGCGCATAGGGCGCCGCGATGCAAACGGTAGCCGGTCAGACGCTTGAGCTGCTCAGGTGAGGCCACGTAGACGGGAATATCCGCGCCCCAGCGCCCGTCGATGAAGTCGAAGGTGTCTTTCATGCCCTCCAGCCAAGGTTCCTCGACCAGCAGTGACAGCGGTTCGCGGTCAGCGGCCAGCGCGCGGTCGATAACCTTGGGGGACTCGGCGATGAACACGCCCTTGGCTGGTTCCAAGCGATTACGCAACTGCATTTCGGTGAGGCTCACATACGCTTCGACGCGCGGGTCGTCGACGGTGTCCAGCGTGATGAACTGCATTGGTGGCCTTTCGTGTGTGCAGATAACGAAAAACCCCTTGCAATGCAAGGGGTTTATCTGTGCCCGAGACGGGACTTGAACCCGTACGCCTGTATAAAATAGGCACTAGCACCTCAAGCTAGCGCGTCTACCATTCCGCCACCCGGGCAGGTGTCGTTTGGACAACGAGTAGATAGCTTAGCATGAAATTACAGGGATGCAATTCGCGCGTGTGCCCGGCGTGTCGCGTGTAGCCTTGAAGTCATGACTGATGCCCTTTTTCTTTTCGACCCGCAGGTCGACGACGTCCCGGTGAACAGCGACGAACTCCACGCCGGCTGGAAGCTAACCCTGCCCGCTCACATCAAGCGCCATGCCGTGCAGGCCATGCGACTCAAGGCAGGGGACAGCCTGCAACTTTCCGACGGCAACGGCTTGAGAATCCAGGCAGTGATGGCCGATCCTGAAGCCGGACTGGCTGAAGTCGTGGAAGTGGGGCGCGAACCCGAGCCGCTCACCCGTTTGGCGCTGATTCAGGCATTGGCGAAAACCGGCCATGATGAGCAGGCCATCGATATGGCTACTCAGATTGGCGTCGACCAAGTGGTGCCATGGCAGGCGGACCGATCCATTGCCAAGTGGAAGGTCGGCCGTACAGACAAGAAGTGGAATTCGGTACTGGATGCCGCCACCGAGCAGTCGCGGCGCGCCTTTAAGCCGCAACTGGAGGCGTGCGCGTCCAGCAAGGAGGTCGTGGCCATCTGCCGCAGGGCCTGCGTGCATGGCGATGTGGTGATTGTGCTGCATCAGGATGCTACCGATACGTGGTCCGGCGTGGAGGAGAAGGTTGCGCAGTTGGTGGAACGCACGCTCCAGGACGGCCGGCCGCGGACTGTCAGTGTGGTGGTCGGGCCTGAGGGCGGCATCAGTGAGCAGGAGGTAGCTGATTTCGTCAAGGCCGGAGCGGTGAGCTGCGTACTGGGGCGCAATATTCTGAGAGCCGCGACGGCCGGTCCTGTAGCGTTGTCGCTGTTGTCTCGGGTGTTGGGACGTTACGAGTAACGCCCACGCGCTAAGCTGGTGCGTAGCAACATCAAACCAAGGAGCATGATGAGCGAATCCGACGATTGCCTGTTCTGCAAGATCATCGCAGGGCAGATTCCCAGCAGCAAGGTCTACGAGGACGAGACGACCTACGCATTCAACGACATCAATCCCAAGGCCAAGGTCCACGTGCTCGTGGTGCCCAAGAAGCACTACGCCAACGTCGCCGAACTTGCCGCCGGTGACCCGACCGAGCTGGCCCACATCGTCTCCATTGCGCAGAACATCGCCGACAAGGAATTTCACGGCGCCTACCGACTGGTGTTCAACACCGGTCTCGACGCCGGCCAGACCGTCTTCCACGTGCACGCGCACGTGATGACCGGCGAAAAGCTCGACGAGTAGTAGGGGAATATCCGCTTCGTGGCAACGACTACACGTACCATCACCATCCCGCCCCAACTTGACCCCGTCGCCGTGCTCGGCCCGGTTGACGAGGTCATTCGCGAGGTAGAGCGCGCCTTTCCGGACCTGACGATTATCGTGCGCGGCAACCGCGTGGCGATCGTCTCCCGCTCCAAGCAGACCGAAGCCCAGGCCGCACAGGCCGAGGATTTGGTCAATACCATCATCCAAGCCGCCTACACCGCGCCTATGGACGCCGACACCGTGCGTCGCATGCTCGACCAGAACGTGCTCAAGAACCACGTGCGCCTCGAACATCCCGGTCACGGCCCGGTGCGTGACAAACTGGCGCAATCGACCTCAAACGAACGCGCCCATGCACGTTCTGCCGGCTCCCACGACCCGACGTACCGCAAGCCCACGGTTCCCGGCGTCATCACCTTTGCTGCCGGCGTGCCGGTCCGTGCGAAAACCGCCGGACAAGTGGCCTACGTGAACGCCATCGAATCGCACACCATCACCTTCGGCATTGGCCCCGCAGGCACCGGCAAGACGTATCTGGCCGTGGCCAAGGCTGTGCGTGCCTTCCAGGACAAGCAGATTCGCCGCATCATCCTCACGCGCCCGGCCGTGGAGGCCGGCGAAAGCCTCGGCTTTCTGCCCGGCACGCTGAATGACAAGGTTGACCCGTATCTGCGCCCGCTGTACGACGCGCTTGGCGACATGCTCGGCGCCGACCAGCTCAAGCGGTACATGGACGACGGCTCCATCGAAGTGGCGCCGCTCGCCTACATGCGCGGCCGTACGCTGAACGACGCGTTCGTGATCCTCGACGAGGCTCAGAACACCACCGAACAGCAGATGAAGATGTTCCTGACCCGTCTGGGCTTCAACACCACGATGGTCATCACCGGCGATATCTCGCAGGTGGACCTGACCGTGCCTCGCTCGGGACTGGCCACCATCGAACGCATCCTGGGCGGCATCAACGACATCGCATTCGTGCATCTCAAAACCGAGGACGTGGTACGTCACCAGCTGGTCGGACAGATCGTGGCCGCCTACGACCGTCACTCCGCCATCGCCGGCGACCACCGCGACATCGAACGCAAGGGCCGCCGCAACCATACCGACTTCGATGCCCGCCAGCAAGCGGATTCAACCAACCAAAGCGAGACAGACGATGAGCGTTGACGTCACCAATGAAACCCAGTGGGTCATCGACCCCAAGGTCTTCTCCGATTTGGGTATTTGGGTACTCGACCAGATGCGCGTGAGCACCCAGTCCGACCTGACCATCATGTTCGTGGATCCCGATCCCATCGCCGAACTGCACATGCGTTGGATGAACCTCGAAGGCCCGACCGACGTGATGAGCTTCCCGATGGACGAGCTGCGCCCCGGCGACGGCAAAACCGTGATGGAAGGAGTGCTCGGCGACATCGTCATCTGCCCGTGGGTCGCTGCCCAACAGGCTGCCGCAGCCGGGCACAGCACCATGCAGGAGATGCTATTGCTCACCATCCACGGCATCCTGCACCTGCTCGGCTACGACCACGTGACCCCCGAGCAGGAGCGCCAGATGTTCGGCCTGCAGCGACAGCTGCTGCTCACCTTCTTCGCCCTACGCCACGATGCCAACGTGCAGGCCACGCTGCCCGCCGGCACACCCGACGCGCTGGCCCTGTACGACGCCGCGCACGGTGCTGGCCGCGACCTCGATTCCAAATAAGCTCCCAAATCAATCACACCAAATCCGGATTATTCGATACCGTTCAAGGACATTCAAGGACACCGAAAAATCATTATGGAGTATTCCAGTACCACGCCGATCGCCATCACCGTCATTCTTGTACTCGTGGCGGCCCTGTTCGTCTGGCTCTCGCTGACCATGGCCGCCGCTGAAGGCGCCGTGGCCCGCGTAACGCGAGCCAGCCTTAACAATCTCATCCTCGAGGTGCAGACCGACTCCGAAGCAAGCCAGTTCCTCAAGATGAAGAAGATCGACAAGATTCATCGCGTGCAACGGCTCATCGCCGACCGTTACGCCACCGCCGGCAGCTGTGCGTTCTTCCGCATCGCCTGCAATGTGCTCGACGGCGTACTGGTGTCTTCCATCGCATCCCTGTGGGGTGCGGAACTGTGGATTGAACTGCTCTCCGGATTCCTGTTCGCGATTATCGTAGCCGTGGTCTCCGTACTGGTCCGCCCGCGCACCGCCGGCATGGCCAAGCCGGTCGGCATCATGATTTCCAACTCGCGCATCGTGTCGTTGGCCACCAAGCTCACGCCGTTCGCACGCATCGGTGGCGACAAGTCCGGTTCCAAGGGACCGGGCCGCCGCTCCAAGGACTCCGATCTGTCCGACGACGAGGAGCTTGAGAAGATTCAGCTCGAGCAGGGCAAGGCCGCCATCGACCGACTGGTGGAGTCCAACGACTTCGATCCGGAAGTCTCCGAAATGTTGCGCAACGTGCTCACCCTGTCTGATACGTTGACTCGCGAGATCATGGTGCCGCGCACCGATATGATCTGCATGGAGCGCGACTCCACACTGTCTTCCGCGCTGAAACTGTTCTCCCGCTCCGGCTTCTCCCGCGTGCCGGTGATCGGTGAGGATGTGGATGACCTGATCGGCGTGGCCTATTTGAAGGATGCCGTGCGTGCCACCGCCTTCAACCCGGCGGCCATGGAGCGCGCGGTCGAATCCATCGTCCGGCAGCCGCTGCTTGTTCCCGAATCCAAGCCGGTGGACGACCTGTTCCATGAGATGCAGCGTTCCCGCCAGCATGTGGCCGTGGTGGTCGATGAGTACGGCGGCATCGCCGGCATGGTGACTATCGAGGATGCCATCGAACAGATCGTCGGCGAGCTGGAAGACGAGCACGACCGCACCCAGCGTACTGAGCCGGAGAAAATCGGAGACAACAAGTGGAAGATGCCCGCCCGTACGCCGATTGCCGATCTGGAGGAGATCTTCGAGATCGACATTGATGAGGACGATGTCGATACCGTGTACGGCCTGCTGACCAAGATTCTGGGCCGAGTGCCGATTGTCGGTGCCTCGGCTGTGACGCGCGGTCTGCGACTGACCGCCGTGGACTCCGCCGGACGCCGCAAGAAGGTGTCCACCATCGTCGTAGAACCGGCGCACGTCGAGGGCGGCGAGGAAAATAACAAGACCCATGAGGAAACTGACGGCGAGCCCGTCGAAGGCGATGATACCGCCAGCAAGGAGTGATATGACCGATCAGAACAACAGCACGAACGACGTCGATGACATTGACGTTACCGATGCTTCCGATGTTGCCGGCGTTGCCGAAGTCGACGCGACCGGTGAAACGGCGAACGTGACCAAGCAGGACGTGCCGTATCGCTCCGGATTCGTGGCCGTGGTCGGCCGCCCGAACGTCGGCAAATCCACGTTGATCAACGCGTTGATCGGCAAGCAGATCGCCATCGCATCCTCTCGCCCGGAAACCACCCGTAAGGCGATCCGCGGCATCCTGACCGCCGACCACGCGCAGCTCGTGCTCGTGGACACGCCCGGTATTCACCGTCCGCGTACGTTGCTCGGCCAGCGTCTGAACGACGTGGTCGACGAATCTCTGGCCGATGTGGACGTGGTGGCCTTCCTGCTGCCCGCCGATCAGGAAATCGGCCCCGGCGACAAGCGTATTCTCTCCCGACTGCGTACCGACTTCGCCACCAAGCGTGAGGACGGTACGTTCAAGTGGCGCATCCCGCTGATTGCCATCGTCACCAAGATCGACGAGCTTGGCCGTCAGCAACTCATCAACAAGCTCATCGAAATCAACGATTTCGCCGATTTCTCGGACATCGTGCCGGTGAGCGCTCTGAAGCACGACAATCTGGCTGAAGTGAAGAACGTGCTCATTGAGCACACGCCCGAGGGTCCGCAGATGTACCCGGACGATCAGATCAGCGAGGAGCGTCCGGAAGACACCATCGCCGAACTCGTGCGCGGTGCGTTCCTTGAGACCCTGGACGACGAGCTGCCGCATTCGCTGGCCGTGGTGGTTGATTCCATCGACTATCCGGAAGACAACGAGACCGGTCAGGGCTATGACGGCAAGGCGCAGGTCAACGTGTCCATTTACGTGGAGCGTGACTCCCAGAAGCCGATCATCATCGGCAAGGGCGCCTCGAACCTCACCTACGTCAAGAAGAAGCTGCGCACCCCGGTCAACCGCATCGTCGGCCAAAAAGCCAAGCTCGACCTCCACGTCAAGGTAGCCAAAGGCTGGCAGTCCGACCCCAAGCAGCTGGAGCGCCTGGGCTTCTAAGGCTTATAGACGAAAAAAGCTCCCTCGTCAGAGGGAGCTTTTGCTATACGGTTTACTTCCGCTTCGTGTACATCTGGGTGTTGAGGAGGGTGGAGTAGCGCTTGATGACCTTGGGACGAATCACCTTCATGGAAGCGGTCATCAGGCCGTTTTCCTGAGTGAACTCCTCGGGCAGGATGATGAACTTGCGCACGGACTCGGCGCGGGAGACGCCCTCGTTGGCCTGATCGACCCACTTCTGCACTTCGGCGCGCACGGCGGCGTTCTTGGCGGCATCCTCCAGCGGCATGTTCTCGTCCAGGCCCTTGGCGGCCAGCCACGGGCGCAGCGACTCCTCGTCCAGCGTCACCAATGCGGAGATGAACGGACGCTTATCACCCAGCACCAGCGCCTGGGAGACGAACTCGCAACGCTGAATGACTTCCTCGATCGGGCCGGGGGAGACGTTCTTACCACCTGCAGTGATAATCAGATCCTTCTTACGACCGGTGATGTACAGGAAGCCATCGTTGTCGATACGGCCCAAGTCGCCGGTGACATACCAGCCATCTTCGGTGAACGACAGCTCAGTGGCCTCGTCGTTCTTGTGATAGCGCGGGAACACGGCACGACCCTTGACCTGAATTTCGCCGTCCTCGGCGATGCGCAGGGAGAATCCGGGGAATGCGATGCCCACGGAACCAGCGTGGAACGGCGTACCCAGCGGGCTGAACGCGCACGGTGCGGTGGTCTCGGTCAGACCATAGCCCTCGTATACAGGCACACCCGCGCCACGGAAGAAAGCCAGCAGTTCCGGGTCAAGCGGGGCACCGCCGGCCACAATCCACTTGGCGCGACCGCCGAGCACTTCGCGCAGCGAAGAGTAGACAATCGGATCGAAGGCAGCGCGGCGAGTGCGGGTCAGTGCACCTGCCTTGCCATTGGCGGAGACCTCCTTCATATAGTTCTGCGCGGCCACCACGGCGGAGGCGAACACCACGCCCTTGGGGCCGTGGCCGGCCTTCTGGGACGCGGCGTTGTACACCTTCTCCAGCACGCGCGGCACCACGATCATGAGAGTGGGCTTGGCCACCTGCAGATCGCTGATCAGCGTCTTGATGCCGGTGGCGATGTAGATGCGGACGTTCGAGGAGACGACGATGTAGTTGATGGCGCGGGCGAAGGAATGGGCCTGCGGCAGGAACAGCAGGATGGTGTTCCTCTTGTCGTGCAGCAGATCGGGCATGTAGGCCGGCAGATTCAGCGCGGTCTGGCAGTAGTGCTCGTGGGTCATCTCCACGCCTTTCGGCGCGGCCGTGGAACCGGAGGTGTACACGATGGAACACAGGTCGGTCTTCTTGACCGAATCGATGCGCTCGTCCAGCTCCTCGTCCGAGACCGTGGTGCCGTAGGCCTTGATCTCGTCCAAGCCACCGGTCTCGATGGTGATGATGTGCTCCAGGGACGGGCACTCTTCGACGGCCCCATCCGCCTTCTTACGCATGTCCGTGTCCTGCACGATCAGCAGTCGGGCATCGGAGTTGTTGACGATATTGCGAATCTGCTCGGCGGAATCGGTGTCGTAGATGGTGGCGAGCACGCCGCCGCACGCCATGATCGCCGCGTCGGTCAGGTCCCAGTCGTAGGAAGTTCGGCACATGAATGCCACGGCATCGCCCTTCTTCAGGCCGTAATGAATCAGGCCCTTGGCCACGGCACGCACGTCAGCCAGGAACTCGTTGGCGGTGACGGTCACCCAATCGTTGCCGGACTTGTAGGTGTACAGCGGCTCATCGCCCATACGTTCGGCGCGGTCCGCATACAGGTCGTAGATGGACGTACCTTCGTCCAGCGGCGGATTGCCTTCGGTGGAGGTGGTGAGCAGGCCGGTGGCGGGGTCGATGTCGGTGACGGTCAGGTGGCCGTCGTCCCAATCGTCGCTGTGAGGCAAAGCGATATTGGTCTCGACCGGCACGTCGGCGTTGGACAGGTAATCGGGCTCGTCCGGGGTGTCGTCGTGGACCGGGTGGACGAAGTCGGATCCCAACCTGAGCGCCTTACGGGTGAGATTGATCGTGTGCTGCGTGAAGGAATTGATAACCGACAAGTCTTGCTCCTGTAAACCTTTCAGTGTCGTCCAGCCATGAGGCGAACGCTTCTCAAAGTTCAAATTGTAATCGCCCAAACCGAACTCGTCACCTTACGCAACCGTAGGATTCTGGCGGGTTAGGGGAGTGCGTGGCAAAATATTGCACAGGTCCCGATATTGTTGAGTAACCGTGAGCTACGAAACGGTGATTGTCGATAATTATTGAGCGGTTGGTTGCTGATCGATGCCGGGTGATTGTTGGACGACTTCCGAGCAATTCATCCGCAATGCACATGGACACATTCGTATTTCTTACTAATTTCGGGTTCGTTTCTATTTCGATTGGCGGAATCTCAAGTCATGGTCTTTACCTTTCGACTACACTTACCATGCGGATAACCATGTCCATTTTGAAGTAGAACAAGAAAGGGCTCTCATGGCGCAAAACCCAGAAGCCACCGTGGTGTTCGGCGTTTTGAACGAAACGTCCGAAACGGAATCCCGCGTCGCGCTGACGCCGGATATCGTCACCCGGCTGAAGAGGAGCGGTGTCTCCTCACTGATTGAAGCAGGTGCCGGCATTGCTGCCGACTACACCGATGAGGATTACGAAAAGGCCGGTGCGAAGGTGACCAGCCGTGACGAGGTGCTCGCCGAAGCCGACGCGCTCGGTTTTGTGGACCGACCGTCCGCCGAGACCGTGGCCAAGCTCAAGGCCGGCCAGTGGGTCATTGGCATGCTCGGTTCCTTCACCGATGCCGATTACGTGGCCGCGCTCGAGAAGGCCGGTCTGGTGGGCATCGCCATCGAAAAGCTGCCCCGTAAGCTTTCCAGCGCCCAGTCCATGGATGAGATGACCTCTCAGAACTCCGTGATGGGCTACAAGGCAGCCATCACCGCCGCCGATGCTTACGGTTCCTTCCTGCCGATGATGACCACCGCCGCCGGCACGATTCGCCCGGCTAAGGCGCTGGTGCTCGGTGCCGGCATCGCCGGCCTGCAGGCCATCGGTACGCTGAAGCGTCTTGGCGCGGTCGTCACCGCGTACGACGTGCGTCCCGCCTCCCAGGGCGAGGTCGAGTCCCTCGGCGCGAAGTTCCTTGATCTGGGACTTGACTTCTCCAAGGGCCAGGGCGAGGGCGGTTATGCCCGCGCGCTGAGCGCCGAAGAGCAGGCTCAGCAGCAGGCTGCCGTCGACGAAAAGGCCGCCGGCTTTGACATCATCATCACCACCGCCAAGGTCCCGGGCCGTAAGCCCCCGGTGCTGCTCACCGCAGCCGGCGTCAAGGGTCTCAAGCGTGGTGCCGTGATCGTGGACTGCGCAGCATCCGACCTCGGCGGCAACGTCGAAGGCTCCGCCGTTGGTGAGCAGGTCACCGAGGGCGGTGTCAAGCTGATCGGCGCTCCCTACCTGGCCTCCGGCGTCGCCACCACCGCATCCAACCTGCTTTCGCGCAACGTGGCCGACATCCTCGTGCACTTCGTGCGTGACGGCAAGCTCGGCCAGGATCTCACCGAAGAACTCGACGACGCGCTGGTGGTTGCCGGCCGCGCCGCCGCCCCGGCAGCTGCTGCCGATGCCGAGAAGTCCGAGAAGTAAGGAAGAAGGAATACCATGCCTACTCTCGTCGTTTCCATTACCCTGTTCGTCCTCGCGCTGCTCATCGGCATCGAGGTCATCGGCAAGGTGCCCGCCACCCTGCACACGCCGCTTATGTCCGGCGCGAACTCCATCCACGGCATCGTCATCGTCGGCGTTGTGATCGTGGCAGCCGAAGCCAATAGACCGCTGGCCTACGTGTTCATCTTCCTGGCCGCTGTGCTGGGCACCATGAACGTCGTTGGTGGCTACGTGGTCACCGACCGCATGCTTGAGATGTTCAAGTCCAGCAAGAACGAGAAGAAGGGGGAGTCGAAGTAATGACCTCCGCAACCGTTGGCGCCATCGACATCGTCGCTTGGTTCGTCTACCTGTTCTCTGCCGTCCTGTTTGTGGTCGGTCTGCATTTCATGAATTCGCCGAAGACCGCCCGCAAGGGTAACCAGATCTCCGCGTTCGGCATGGTCGTGGCCGTGCTCATGGCGTTCATCGTGCTCTTCGCCAAGGGCTTCGTGAACATTGTCGCCGTGGTGGTGCTGGTCGTCGGCATCCTGATCGGTGCCGTGGCCGGTGTCGTCTCCGCCAAGAAGGTGAAGATGACCGATATGCCGCAGCTGGTCTCCGTGTTCAATACCGTGGGTGGTGGCGCCGCCGCACTCGTGGCCCTGAACGACATCCTGACCAAGGAAGGCACCCCGGACATCGTGGTGCTCATCACCGCTGGTCTCGGTATTCTCATCGGTTCTGTGACCTTCACCGGCTCGCTCATCGCAGCCGGCAAGCTGCAGGGTATCAAGTGGGTCAAGAAGCTGAACCTGCCGGGCAAGGGCGTATGGAACATTCTGTTCGCCGTGCTGTCTGTCGTCTCGCTGGTCATGCTGTGCGTCCAGCCCGAACAGCGTCTGCTGTGGTCGATTCTGACCACCGTGTTCGCCCTGTGCTACGGCTTGGTGTTCGTGATTCCGATCGGCGGCGCCGATATGCCCGTCGTCATCTCTGTGCTCAACGCATGCACCGGTACGGCTGTGGCTATGTCCGGTCTGGCGATTGACAATGTCGCCCTGATCGTGGCCGGCGCACTCGTCGGTTCCGCAGGTGTGACCCTGTCCATCCTCATGGCTCAGGCCATGAACCGCCCGCTGCTCTCCGTCTTGGCCGGTGGCTTCGGCGGTGGTGCTGACGCCGCCGCTGCTGGCGATGGTCCGGAAGGAACCATGAAGGAGACCACGCCGGACGATCTGGCCGTTCAGCTCGTCTACGCGCAGAAGGTCATCTTCGTGCCCGGCTTCGGTTTGGCTCAGGCTCAGGCCCAGCGCGAGCTCGCTGACCTCGGCGAACTGCTCAAGGGCCACGGCGTGGAAGTCTCCTACGCCATTCACCCGGTCGCAGGCCGTATGCCTGGCCACATGAACGTGTTGCTGGCCGAGGCCAACGTGCCCTACGAGGAGCTCGTGGATCTTGATGAGATCAACCCGCAGTTCCCGCAGGCCAACGTGGCTCTGGTCGTCGGCGCCAACGATGTGACCAACCCGGCTGCTCGCCGTCCCGGCACCCCGGTCTCCGGCATGCCGATTCTCGACGTCGACAAGTCCCAGAACGTCGTGGTCATGAAGCGCGGCCGCGGTATGGGCTACGCCGGCATCCAGAACGAGCTCTACTTCGAAGACAACACCCAGATGCTGTTCGGTGACGCGAAGAAGAGTCTGCAGTCCGTCATCGCCGCCGTCAAGGAATTGCTCGCGTAACCATTCTTGGCTCCCCTCTGTGAGGGGAGCTGTCGAACGGAGTGAGACTGAGGGGAGTAGCCCATACGCGGGTGCTCCCCTCAGTCAGCTTCGCTGGCGGCTCCCCTCACAGAGGGGAGCCGAGCTCTATATCTACTACAGCCCAAACACCCGCTTAACAAAGCTGTTAACGCGACGCCAATAGCGGTCCGGATCGGTGCTGGCGCTCATCGTGTGGTCGGCGCCGGGAATCAGCAGCTTCTCGCGGTCGATGCTGGCGCAGGCGTTGTAATTGATGTCCAGATACTTCGGATTGACAAAAGTATCCGCTCCGCCATGAATGAACATCATCGGAATAGTCGCGTGCCGTAATGCCTTCACACAGGAGGCGTCCTCAAACCGGTATCCAGCCTTGCGTTCAGACACATGACTGGCCACTTTGACCAGCAGCACGGCCAACGAGTGCGGCAAACGGAACATCGCCTCGGCATTATCCGTAAACTGCGAGACCACGGAACTGTATCCGCAATCGGAAATCGCGGCGACGACGTTGCGGGGGAGTCGCGCATCGCCGGCCGCCATCATCACCGTGGCGGCGCCCATCGAATTGCCATGCAACAGAATGCGTGCATCCGGATCAGCTGCGGTGATCAGCGAAACCCAGCCCAACAGATCGTCGCTTTCCAGCAATCCCATACCCACGTAACGCCCTTCGCTCAACTCATGGGCGCGCTGCGCGGGTAGCAGGACCGTAAAACCGAGTTGCGCATAGCGATGCGCCCATTTGGCCATTTCCGCGGGCTCTCCGGCATAGCCATGGCAGCAGATCGCGTATAGATGCGGCTGTGGGTCGGAACAATCCGGGTCCAACAGCCAGCCGTGGAGTTTCAATCCATCATGGCTGCGCAGCGTGACCGATTGCTTGGCCTCCTCGAACCACCGGGCGGCCTCAAGCTGCTCGGACATGTCGAATTCGATGCCTTTCGGCGTCTCCTCGTGCGGCATGTTGAACATCGAACGTTTGGCTTTGGTGTCCAGCGCGAACGTGAACATGACGTTGGCGGCCGCGGCTGTGACGCCGGCTCCTGTGGCGGCTATCGCGGCAAGTGCCGCAGCCATACCCCTGACAACGCGAGTGTGTGCGGCGATGACGTCATGGCCATCCTCATTGATGACGTCGTCCGAACGAGTCATATCAACCTCCCGATACGGTACTCACCATCGTACGTTATTTTCGAAATCATCCCCAACTTCGTGAAAGACCGTACACTGAGTGTCGCTGAGCGTACGATTTTCACGAAATGGCGGACGATTTCGTGAAAACCGTACGATGAGAACGGGTAAGCGTACGTTCTTCACAAAGTTAGGGATTATTTCGCGGAAACCGTACGATGACGTGGCTGGGACGGCCGGGATGCAGTGTCATCGAAGCATCACCGCGCCAAAGTCCGGAGTTGGCGTATACTTGACAATTGTTGCTTTGGCGAGGGAAGTGTGCGTGCTGACACATGACACAGCTTCCGTTATCGACTCGGCGTATTTCACTCCTTGTAGGGTGTCTTTCGGCGCGTCGTGGCGTCTGAGCGAGACAGTACGAAACGAAACTACAAGGAGTATCCATTATGGCTACCACCATTAAGCTTGAGGGCGAGGCCCGTTCCGAGTTCGGCAAGGGCGTTGCTCGTCGTCTGCGCGTTGCCAACAAGATTCCGGCCACCATCTACGCCGGCGGCGAAGAGCCCGCCTTCGTGACCTTGCCGATGCGCGAGACCACCCTGGCCCTGCGTCACACCAACGCCCTGTTCACCATCGCCTTCGACGGCAACACCAAGATGGCCGTCGTCAAGGACGTGCAGAAGAACCCGGTCAAGCGCATCATCGAGCACGTTGACTTCCTTGAGGTCAAGGCCGGCGAGAAGATCGACGTCGAGGTGCCGGTCTTCGTTGAAGGCACCCGAAGGCGCTGCTGTGGCATTCGTCGACATTCAGGAGCTCAAGGTTCGCGCTGACGTCGCCAACTTGCCTGAGAAGATCGTTGTGAGCGTCGAGGGCCTAACCGACGGCACCAAGGTGTTCGCTAAGGACGTTGTTCTGCCTGAAGGCGTTGAGCTCGACGTTGAGGACCCGGAAGAGTCCGTCGTCACCGTTGAGGTGCCGGAAGATGCTTCTGAGTCCACCGCCGCTCCGGAAGCTGCTGCTCCGGCTGCCGACGCTGCTGCTCCGGCTGCCGACGCCAAGTGAGTCGATCGCTTCGATAGCGAACAATTCAGAACATAACTGAAACGTGGAAGCCCGCAGCCGTTGAGAACGGTGCGGGCTTCTTCGTTTTTCACCATGTGAACTCTGCTACACGAGTAACACATGGGTGTGCAAAAGTATGCAACAGAGCTCGCGCCACAAGCGCACAGCACACACCCCATATGGTGGCTTTCGGGCCGCCAAAGTCAAGAAGAAGTAGCTAGTAATGACTGAAAACACGCACCACGATCCGGCAGCGCTCGACAAGCTCGCCGAACCGTTCACCGTACTGCCGAACGACAACCCCGCATCCGATGAGAAGCGTCAGTCCCTCATCGACAAGCCGGCTTTCGGCCAGGTGTTCTCCGACAACATGACCCACATGACCTGGACCAAGGGCGAAGGCTGGTCCGACCGCCGCGTCGAACCGTACGCACCGCTCAAGATGGATCCGGGTGCTTCCGTGCTGCACTACGCACAGGAGTGCTTCGAGGGCCTCAAGGCTTACCGTCATGCCGACGGCTCCACCTGGCTGTTCCGCCCGGATGCGAACGCCGAGCGTTTCCAGAACTCCGCCAAGCGTCTGTACCTGCCTGAGCTGCCGATTGACGACTTCCTCGGTTCCGTGGCCGCGCTGGTCAAGCGCGACGCCAACTGGGTGCCGTCCCGCCGCGAGTACACGCTGTACATGCGTCCGTTCATGTTCGCTTCCGAGCCGTTCCTCGGCGTGCGCGCCCCGCAGGAGGTCGACTACTGCGTGATCGCCTCCCCGTCCGGCCCGTACTTCCCGGGCGGCGTCAAGCCGGTGAGCATCTGGGTTGAAGACAAGTGGTTCCGCACCGGCCCTGGCGGCACTGGTTTCGCCAAGTGCGGCGGCAACTACGCCGCCTCTCTGCTCGGCGAGTACAAGGGTGTTGAGAATGGCTGCGAGCAGGTGTGCTTCGTGGACGCCGCCACCAAGACCTACCTCGAAGAGCTCGGTGGCATGAACATGATGGCCGTGCACAAGGATGGCCACGTGGAGACCCCGTCCCTGACCGGTAACATTCTGCCGGGTGTGACCCGTCGCTCCCTGATTCAGCTGCTGCAGGACAAGGGCCACGACGTAGTCGAGACCATGATTGCCCTCGACCAGCTGCTCGAGGACATCAAGTCCGGCGAAGTCACCGAGGTGTTCGCTTGCGGTACCGCCGCCATCATCACCCCGATCGGTCGCTTCAAGTCCGAGAAGTTCGATGTCACCGTCGCCGACGGCGGCTCCGGCAAGCTCACCTGCGAACTGCGCGACGAGCTGCTCGGCATCCAGCTCGGCGAAGTCGAGGACCCGCACAACTGGATGTGGAAGGTGTGCTGAACTAGCACCTTTTGTTTCTGACTAAGACCCTTGGAACAGCAACAATTCCAAGGGGTCTTGGCGTATTGGAAATGTTCTTGGCTAGAGAGATACAGATGGATTTAGCAACATTCCGCAACAAATAATATGATCTAGGTCTTCTGCACGTTGCGGGGGGTGGTTATGGTTCATCCAGATGAGAACAGGAGCAAACCTATGAGCAAGATGAGTGACATGACGGAATACCATGCTTCAGCCTACCGTTTGCCGTCAGGCTTCGAACACTGCTCGAAATTGAAGCCGGTGGCTGAGGCAGCGACGGCGCTGGACCGGGTCAAGGCCGTGGTGGATGTGCTGTATTCGCCGGGCGGCTGCCCGTGGGACGGCAAGCAGACGAACAAGTCGCTGCTCAAGAATCTGCTCGAGGAAACCTACGAATACGTCGACGCGGTGGAGACTCACGACCGTGACAACATGCGCGAGGAACTGGGTGATGTGTTGCTGCAATCCGTGTTTCAGGCGCGGGTCTGCGAATCGGATACTGAGGACCCGTTCGGTATTGATGAGGTCGCCGATCGGTTGGTGAACAAGCTCATCACTCGGCATCCGCATGTGTTTGCGGCTGATGATGCCGGCAATTCCTCTGATTCTTCTGATGCTTTTGATGCTGACAGTAACGACGGGGGAGAAGCTGCCCAACCCGAATCCCCGGAAGCTGTGCTGGCTCTATGGGAAAAGATGAAACAGCAGGAAAAGCATCGTAAATCCGTGCTTGAGGGCATTTCCCGCGCTCAAGGTGCGTTGCCTCGCGCGGCCAAAGTCGTTTCTCGCATCTCCAAATCGCCGAATGCTGATAGATTGTTCGCGGCGTTTGATGAGCCGGCTGCGGCTGATGCTCAGCGAGATGATGTACATCCTCAAGCGGCGAACCAATCCGAATCAAGCGGCGACAATTCCGCTGAACGGGAGAAGACCGATGCCTACGCCGATGAAATCCTCGCCGTCGTGCGCAAGGCCCGCGTTGACGGCATCGATATCGAGTCCGCACTGCGCAATCGCTTGCGTGACGTCGAAGAAAAAGTCGCCTTGATTGAATCAGAAATCAACAACGATTAAGTCCATACATGTTTTTGGAGGTACAGATCGTAAAACCTAGAGGGGCTGAGTTGCCAACGACTACCGGCAAGCTGGCGTCATTGCCATCCTATTCACGTCTTAGTGGCCCCTTCCTCCCCGGCCATACTACTCAGGCAAGGCCTGTTGTAGGCTCGGGTACGACGGGCTGTAGCGCCGAATAAGGATGAACGGGAACAGAACGAAGACGGACTGAGACGAACCGAAGCGGTACCAGAGGGGAGTGGCTCATGCAGGTGGCGTTGGAGAACAACATCGTTTTTGTGGTCATCGAGTATTTAGCAATCCTGTGTTGGGGATTATCGGGCGGACTTGCCGCCATTCGCAAGGGCTACGACATCTTCACCATCATGCTGTGCGGATGGCTTACCGCACTCGGCGGCGGTCTTGTGCGCGACGTGATGCTCGGTGCCCTGCCGCCGGTCGGCATCACCGACAAAGGCTATGTGCTCACCACGCTGTTTTCCGGCATTATCGTGGTGGTGGCCCATCCGGAGATCACCAAACTCAAATGGACGATGACTGTCATCGATGCTCTGGGCCTCGGACTATTCGCAGTCAGCGGCACCGCAAAAGCTCTGGCCTACGGTTCCTCAGGCATGACAGCCGTATTCCTTGGCATGTTCACAGCACTGGCCGGCGGCCTCATTCGTGACATCTTCATTGGCGACGTGCCAATGATTATTCGAGACAAACACCTCTATGCTGTGCCTTCGTTCATCGGCTGCATCCTGACCGTGCTGGTATGGCGCGGCGTAAGCTACGGCTGGTTCGACATGCGCTCGGAAATGCTGCTCGACGTGCTGATCGTCATCATCGTGGTGGCGCTGCGACTGCTCTCGGTAGGCTTCAACGTCACTCTGCCCGGAGCCGTCGAACGTCATCGCGTCTACCTGCCCAGCGAAAGCCGATATCTCAAGCGCCCGGTCATCCATCCGCACGCCGATACCGTCGATCCCGGCGATACCACCAAGGACGAAGAAGACAAGCCTCAGGATGGTTCAAGGCCGCCTCAGGGCTAACTGTCTTCAAAGAGGTACATCTGGCCTTCTGCAGAATGCTAACTGCTTTCAAAGAGGTACCTGAAGCACGAAACGCTGAGTATAAGTGTTGCAATGATGGCGTTTATAGTTGGTTTTTCCCGTATTCGGTACCTCTCTGAACGGAGATGTCATTTCGCAAGACCGCCAATGTACCTCTTTGAACGGAGATACAAAAAGTCCCGCAAGCCAGATGACTTGCGGGACTTTCTAAAACCTTAAGAGGCTTATGCTCACAGAGCGTTGATCGCAACAGCGAGGCCGGACTTGCGGTTGGCGGCCTGGTTCTTGTGGATCACGCCAGCGCCAGCAGCCTTGTCGAGCTTCTGGGCGGCAACCTTGTAGGCGGCCTCGGCGGCAGCCTTGTCACCGGCGGCGATGGCTTCGCGGGTGGCGCGGATGGCGGTCTTCAGGCCGGACTTCACAGCCACGTTGCGAAGGTGCGCCTTCTCATTGGTGAGCACGCGCTTCTTCTGCGACTTAATGTTTGCCACGTTTACTCCAAACGATGTGTGTTATAAGGACATACAAAAGTTAGAGGATAGCATGAGCCCGGAAAACCCGCGCAATGCCACGCCGAATACAGTCCCTCGGCTACACTAGGTGAAGTTTGAGTATATGCCAAGAGGAGGAATGCGTTGGTCGTCCAACACAATCAGCCGGGTTCCACGGATCAGTCGGTGATTCGCAACTTCTGTATCATCGCACACATCGACCACGGCAAGTCGACCGTGGCCGACCGCATCCTGCAGTTGAGCGGCATTGTGCCAGAGCGAGAGATGCGCGATCGCTTCCTCGACCGTATGGATATCGAGCAGGAGCGTGGCATCACCATCAAATCCCAGGCCGTGCGCGTGCCGTGGACCTTTGACGGCGCCGAATACACGCTCGGTATGATCGACACCCCCGGCCACGTGGACTTCACCTATGAGGTGTCCCGCGCACTGGCCGCCTGCGAAGGCGCGGTGCTGCTCGTCGACGCCACCCAGGGCATCGAGGCGCAGACCCTGTCCAATCTGTATATGGCCATCGACCATGATCTGGCCATCATCCCCGTGCTCAACAAAATCGACCTGCCGTCCGCCGAGCCGGACAAGCACGCCGAGGAGATCGCAGGTCTGATCGGCTGCGAGCCGAGCGACGTGCTGCGCGTCTCCGGCAAAACCGGCGAAGGCGTGGCCGACCTGCTCGACCAGATCGTCATGGACGTGCCCGCCCCGCACGGCGACCCCGAGGCCCCCGCCCGCGCGCTGATCTTCGACTCCGTCTACGACTCCTACCGCGGCATCGTCACCTACATCCGTATGGAGGACGGCGAACTGCATGACCGCGAAAAGGTCCACATGATGGGCATTGGCATGACCCACGATCCCATCGAAATCGGCGTGATCAGCCCCGATATGACCCGCACCAAGGCGCTCGGCGCCGGCGAGGTCGGCTACATCATCACCGGTGCGAAAGATGTGAGTCAGTCCAAGGTGGGCGACACCCTGACTTCGGCCGTCCGCCCGGCTGCCGAGCCGTTGCCTGGCTATCGCGACCCGAAGCCGATGGTCTACGCCGGTTTGTTCCCGATCGACAACGCCCAGTTCCCCGAACTGCGTGATGCACTCGACAAGCTCAAGCTCAACGACGCCGCCCTGATCTACACGCCGGAAACCTCTGTGGCCCTAGGCTTCGGCTTCCGCTGCGGCTTCCTGGGTCTGCTGCACATGGAAATCGTCAACGAGCGACTCTCCCGCGAGTTCGGCCTCGACCTGATCCAGACCGCCCCGAACGTCACCTACGACGTGACCGCCGAGGACGGCAGCCAGCATCATGTGACCAACCCGAGCGAATTCCCGGACGGCAAAATCAAGAAGATTGTCGAGCCGATGGTTGCCGCCGACATCATCACGCCCAAGGAATTCATCGGTGCGGTGATGGATCTGTGCCAGGACCACCGTGGCATTATGGGCACGATGGAGTACATCTCCACCGATCGTGTCGAGATGCACTACCGCATTCCGCTGGCGGAAATCGTGTTCGACTTCTTCGACCAGCTCAAGTCCCGCACCAAGGGCTACGCTTCCCTTGATTACCATGAGGATGGCGAGCAGTCCGCCGATTTGGTCAAGGTGGACGTCCTTATTCAGGGCGAGAAGGTCGATGCGTTCAGTGCCATCGTTCACCGCGATAAGGCGTATTCGTACGGTGTGATGATGACCAAGAAACTGCGTAGTCTGATTCCGCGTCAGCAGTTCGAGATTCCGATTCAGGCTGCGATTGGTTCGCGCATCATCGCACGTGAGAACATTCGTGCGTTACGCAAGGACGTGCTCGCCAAGTGCTACGGCGGCGACATCACCCGTAAGCGCAAGTTGCTCGAAAAGCAGAAGGCTGGCAAGAAGCGCATGAAGATGCTCGGCCATGTGGAGGTGCCGCAGGAGGCGTTCATCGCAGCCCTGTCCACCGGCGAGGACTCCAACGACCGCGACACCAAAGACAAGATCCGCGCCGCTCAGAAGACCGAGGGCTAGTGTTCGAGGTCTACATCCACGTCCCGTTCTGCTTGCGGCGCTGCGGTTACTGCGACTTCAACACCTACACGGCTACGGATCTTGGTGCGGGGGCCTCGCGCGGCAACTATGCCAATATGGTCATTCGGGAAATGAAATTGACCAAGCAGTGGCAGCTCGACCACGGCATCGAGGAGCCGCCGGTTTCCACCGTGTTCTTCGGCGGCGGCACCCCCACAATTCTCGCCGCCCGCGATCTGGTCGCCATGCTCGATGCCGTCCGCAAGATCTGGAGCATCGCGCCCGACGCGGAAATCACTACCGAAGCCAATCCGGACACGGTCAACGAGTATTACATCAATGAGCTCGCTGCCGGCGGCTTCACCCGTGTTTCCTTCGGCATGCAATCTGCCGTGCCGCACGTGCTCAAAACCCTCGACCGCACGCATACGCCGGCCAACGTGGCCGTAGGCGTCAATGCGGCGAACAAGGCTGGGCTGCGCTCCAGCGTGGATCTGATTTACGGCGCTCCGGGGGAGAGCCTTGACGATTGGCGCACCTCGGTCACGACCGCCATCGATCTTGGCGTAAACCACATCTCCGCCTACGCATTGACCGTGGAACCCACCACGAAAATGGGCCGTCAAATCGCGGCCGGCACTCTGCCCAAGCCCAATGACGATGACGAGGCCGCTAAATACGAGATCGCTGACGACCTGTTCGCCGCCGCCGGCCTCGAATGGTATGAGGTCTCCAACTGGGCTCGCCCCGGATACGAAAGCCAGCACAACCTCGGCTACTGGCGCAACGTTGATTGGGCCGGTCTAGGGCCAGGTGCCCACTCCCACTACAACGCGGTGACCGAGGCTGACCACCCCCAGTCGGCTTCGCTGACAGCCCCCGCTGGCGGGAGCAAGTCCGAAGCCATTGCCTCTGCCTCAGCTGATGGACAGGCCAACGCCGAACTAGGTATGATCAACGCGCATGGGAACAACTCCCAAGAAATTCATGCCCCCGCTGGCGGGGGTTGTCCGGCGGATGCCGGACTGGGGGTGGTTTCTGTCTCACACGGTCTGCGCAGCTGGGACATCGCGCACCCGCGTTTGTGGGGCACGGCCATCAACGAGAACCGTGTGCCGTGGGCCGATAGCGAGACGATCACTCCCGAGGAAAACCTCGAAGAGCTCATCATGCTCGGGCTGCGCCTGCACGAGGGCCTTGACCTCGACCGCATCAACCGCGCCATCAACGATGCGGGTATGAGCAGCACGCCCCAGACTCTCCGTAATGTTTCCCTTGACCAACTCGCCCCAATGGTCAGCGAAGGCCTGATTACCGTATCCGATAATCATCGAGTGGTGCCCACTCGTCGTGGCCGGTTGCTCAATGACTCGGTAATCGAACAGTTCTTCGATTTCGTCGGTGTATGAGTCGGTGGTATGGTGCGCGGCAGTCGCCATTACCTGTTCGCTAGTTGTGGTTACACCGTCAGAGGGAGCTATTTTTGTTTTACCGGCGGGGGAGGGAACCGCGTAGGACTACGTCCGGGGCGCTTTGCACGTAGATCAGGCGGTTGGCAGTGCCGCCGGTGGCCTCCCCGTCATCGCGGTTGGACAGGATGCTGTCCACGGCGGCCTGGCCCATTTCGGCCAGCGGCAGATGCACGGTGGTCAGTGGCGGAAACACGTCGGCGGAGTAGGGGATGTCGCCGAAACCGGTGACGCCGATTTCCCGACCCGGCTCGATGCCGTTGGCGCGCAACGCGGTCATCGCACCGATGGCCATCACGTCGTTGAGCGCGATGATTGAATCGATGCCTTTGCCGTCGTACAGTGCGCCTTCGCCCGGCTTCAGCAGTCCGGATCGGGCCATTTGCATGACGGCCGCATAGCCGTCGGTACGGCTGAACTTACCATTCGCCACGGCTTTCGGATCCACGGTGATGCCTGCCTCGTCCAACACTTCCATCACGCCGGCCAGTCGTTCTTTGGAGGAGCGATGTGCGTCATCGCCCTTGAGAATCGCAGGGCGCGTATACCCGGAATCGACGATCAGCTTTGCGATGGCGCGCGCGCCGACATCGTTCGCCACGTCCACGGCCGGGAAGGGCAGGTTGCGGTTGAGCACGAACACGGCACGTCCGCCGGATGCTTCGTACTGGGTGAGTTCCGTCTGCAACGCCTGGCGTTCCGGCGCGTCGGTGTATTCACTTTCGGAGATGATGATGCCGCGCGGCCTGGTGGATACGGACTTACGCACCGCCTCCAGCTCTTCGTGCGGGGTGGCTGCCACGCCGATGGTCACGGAAATGCCGCGTTCGGCCGCCGCCTTGACCACGCCTTGCGATACGGATGCGAAGTAGGGATCGGAGATATCGGAGACCAGCAGCACGATGTTCGGTGCGGTGCCTTTGGCCACTGCCTGAGCATAGGCGTTGGGACGATAGTTGAGCTTGGTGGCTGCTTCCATCACCTTGACATACGATTGGTTGCGTACCTTGCGGGTGCTGCCGTTGAGCACGCGGGATGCGGTGGCGATGGAGACTTGGGCTTCTTTGGCGACGTCCATCAATGTCGCTGGCGATTGCGCCTTATCGTTCTGTACAGCCACGATCGAATCGGTCCTTTTCTTCCCTGAAACGGAAAACATGTCTAAACGCTTACCGCAGTGATATCGCAGTTTTGCTTGCAATAGTAGCATTGTGGATTGGAAAGCCTGAATTTTGAACAAAAATAATCACGCGAATTACGGAAAGCGCTTACCGTTCCGCGTGTCGTGCGGTATGCTCGAAGCATGACGCGATACTTATGTGCCCCTGACTCCTTCAAAGAGAGCCTGACCGCCATGGAGGCGGCCCGGGCGATGGCTCAGGGGATTGAGAATGCCGACCACGATGCCGAGGTCCGTTGCCTCCCCATGGCCGACGGCGGTGAAGGCACCGCACGTGCGCTTGTCGACGCCACTGGCGGATCGATGCACGCCGTGCCGGTCCACGACCCGCTCGGCCGACCTGTCGAAGGCCACTTCGGCCTGCTCGCCGACGGCACGACCGCCGTGGTCGAGACAGCCGAAGCCAGCGGCCTCGCACTGCTTGAAGCCAAAAAACGCAACCCGTTGATTGCCTCCTCCTACGGCACCGGCGAACTCATACTCGCCGCCGTCCGTTCCGGAGCCAAGCGCATCATCGTCGGGCTCGGCGGCAGCGCCACCAACGACGCCGGTGCCGGACTTCTGCAGGCCCTCGGCGTTCGTCTTCTGGACGGGAACGGCAACGACCTTAAGCACGGGGGAGCGGCCCTCGCTGATCTGGCCACCATCGACATCAGCACGATGGACCCGGCTCTCAAGAACGTCGCCATCACCGCCGCCTGCGACGTGACCAACCCGCTGACCGGCCCCACCGGCGCCAGCGCCGTGTTCGGCCCGCAGAAAGGTGCGTCCAAAGATGATGTCGCCACATTGGACGCCGCCCTCGCGCATTTTGCGCAGGTAATCGACAGCCAGCTCGGCGTTGCCGTGAACGACGTGCCGGGTGCCGGCGCGGCCGGTGGCATCGGTGCAGCGCTGAAGGCTTCCTAAACGCCGAATTCCGCCCGGGCATCGCCATCGTCATCGAACAATCCGGACTCGATGCGGCCGCGCAATGGGCTGACGTGGTGTTCACCGGCGAAGGCTCCATCGACTTCCAGACCAAGTTCGGCAAGACGCCGGCCGGCGTGGCCGAAACCGCCAAGCGCCACGGCAAGCCGGTCATCGCAGTAGCCGGGCATATTGGCACCGGCATCGATGAGCTGCATGAGGTCGGCATCGACGCGGTATTCGGCATCGCGCCCGGAGCCGCCAGCCTTAGTGAGCTGTTGGCCGATGCGGCCGCCAACGTGACCCGCACCACCGAACAAATCGTACGAACCCTACAACTGTGAGCAGGCTCCCGCTGGCGGGGGCTGGCGGGCTTCGCCCGACTGGGGGGGCAGCGCTGAGAACCACCCTCAGTCTCGCTATGCGAGACAGCTCCCGCAGCGGGAGCGAGTACCGGAAAGGAAGACGTGCGCGCCACACTGGAAACCGTGAGCTGCGGCGAACTGACCGCCGTGTATCGCAAAGATAGCGACACCGGCATCGTGGAACTGGTATCATGGATCGTCGGCGCGAGCTCGGTCTTGTGACATGATTGGTGGTGATGGAATCAACGATGAGTCCAACAAAACGGCACCGCCTCCCATTGCGCAATATCGCGCGCAATATTACGCAGCGTATTGGCTCTCCGAATGCGTGTCTGCTAAACCTCGTGTTGCTCTATCAGCGAGCTTTCCGACTGCGCAGCTCAGGCAACATCACGACGAACAGGATGACCGCCACAATCGCGGTCAGCAGATCGGCGATGGCCTGCGCGGCGATTACACCCTGATAGCCGGCCAGCCGGGAGCCGACGAACAGGGTAATCGCCAGCATCACACCCTGCCTGCTGATCGACAGCACAAAGGCGCCGACCGCCTTGCCTGCGGACTGGAAGGTGCAGGTCGTGACCATCACGACGGCTACGCACACCAGGCTCAGCAGCTGAACCCGCAGCATGCCGGCGCCCAGCGTGATGATGGTGGCGTCCTCGATGAAGAATCCCATCAGTAGACGGTCGGACAGGCTGAGCACCACGGTCATCACCAGGGCGAACAGGGACAGGAACAGGTAGGAAAAACGCAGAATGCCGCGCAGTCGAGGCATATTGCGGGCGCCGTAGTTGTAGCCGATCAGCGGCTGCGCGCCGAACGCGAATCCCACGAAAACCAGCACCGCGATCATGATGACTTTCAGCGCGATGCCCATCGCGGCTACCGCGTCGGTACCGTAGGGGAGCAGGAACAGGTTGATCATGACGATGCCGACGCTCTGCGTGAGGTTCGTGATCGCCGAGGGGATGCCGATGGCGAGGATGCTCCCGACCTCCCGGGCCGTGACCGCCAGACGCCGGCGCGCGCGGTCGATGACGGTCCGCGGGTCGATGGACAGGTTGCTGCTGTGACGCAGCGTGAACCAGACGAAATAGGCGTCGGTGCAGATGTTGGCGATCACGGTGGCACCGGCCGAACCCGCAGCACCCCAGCCGAATCCGTGGATGAACAGGGGATTGAGCACGATGTTGACCGCCGTGCCGGCCACCGAACCGACGATGATCAGTGTGTAGAAGTCGGAGGCATACTGCCAAGTGTCGTCAGTGGCGCCGAGCAGCGCGAGCATCGGGTCGCGGAACGCCAGGCCCAGCACCAGAATCAGCAGGCCGGTGGCGATGGCGGCATAGAAGCAGAACGCGCTGAGTCGCTTGCCGTCGGCGAACCGGTGTTGGCCGAACAAGCGCGAGATGACCGAACTGCCGCCGAGGCCGAAGATGTCGCCGAGGGCGATCATCACGGTGAACACTGGCGCGGTGAGGGAGACGCCCGCCACCATATCGGTGTTTCCCGTATGCGCGATGAAATAGGTGTCGACCATGTTGTACACCAAGGTGACCAGCATGCTGAGCACCACGGGCATCGCCAGCGAGAAATACGCCTCCGGAATCGGCGCCTTTTCGAAGAGTTCGTTATCCATTTCCGTCCCTTGGTGTTTCGTTCTTCAGTCACTGTGCAGGATGCCGTTCGGCGTGCATCACAGGCATTGTAGAGGCAACAGTGTGGACAACGGGCGGGGGAGTATCTCATGATGCGGTGAGGGCGTTGATGATGACGCATCGTGTATTGGCGGCCGTGTGCATCGTATGTGAACCTGTGCTGGCGCGGCGTACGCACGATGGGAAAAGAAAGAATATATGGACCCCGTTGTCCCGGTTATTGTTCAGTTTTACTGTGTTGAATTATTGCGTTATTCAATTATTGTGGTGTGCCGGCCGATTGCGGCCTGAGGGGGATTGCCTTCGTATGTGTCATGCAATCTCATGAACGGGATTGTTCGCTAGATTCAGCGAGCGTCCTTGTTGGCGGCGTTGATGATGTCGGCGAACATCTTGGAGTCGGCGTAGCGGCGCGGGCGATGGCATCCATACCGGAGAGGGCGAGACCGCGAATCATGGAATCCTTGAGAGACATAATCATTACCTTTCGTTTGCGCATCGCCGTGAGCGGCTTTGCGATTGTTGTTTAAGCTTTGTTGTTATGGGGTCCGTGGCTAATCTGATTGGATTGCCGGACCGGAGCCGATGGCTCAGCGAGCGTTCTTGTTGGCTTTGTTGATCAGGTCGACGAGCGTGCTGCTGTTGGCGCGACCGCACTGGCTCATGGAGCTCAGGCCGTACACAGCCAGACCGCGAATCATGGAATCCTTGAGAGACATCATGTTTCCTTTCGTTGGTCAAAACCTTGGGGCTTTGAGTTTTGTTTATCGGCTTCTTTCTGAAACCGGTTTCAGAATAACGCAGTCCGATGACAAACGCAAGGGGACTATTCCGCTCTCGGCGTTTCTGGCGGAATATCGCCGTTCTTTAGATACCATTCGGTAGTTAAGAGGTTGTCTAGTCGACCTTCTGACGGCCTTGTTCTGAGCGTACGGTTTTCACGAGGTATGGCCTCATGTCGCGGAAATCGTACGCTGAGTCGTCGTAAGCGTACGGTTTTCACGAAATGGGGCCTCATCTCGTGAAGAACGTACGCTGAGTCGTCGTAAGCGTACGGTTTTCACGAAATGGGGCCTATCTTCACCGGATTTTGGGCACACCGGCCTTGAGCAGCTTGGTCTCAAGATTGATGGGGCGTAGCAGATCCTCATAGAACACATGGACGATTTCGGTGACGCCCTGTTCCCGGAGATGCCGATCACGTCTGCGGTCGTACTCCATTTTCGCCTGGAGGCTTGCGCGATTCTTGTTGCTGATGTCGGCGTATTTGGCCATGCCGTCGTATTCTGCCACGATGATGCGGCCGTCTGCGAGCTTCCAACAGAAATCGACGCGATATGACATTGCGGGATTGTCGGGATTCATGAACTGCACCTGCAGCAGGGGGATGCCGAAAGACAATTCGGTGATCTGGCCACGCATCAATGATTCGCCGCCGTTTTCGCTCAGGGGATCCGCGTACTTCAGCAGCTTGGTCACGGAGACCTCGTCGCAGACGCTTTGAATCATCAGCGACTGCACCTCTTCGATGGTCGTCAGGGACTTTCTCAGAGCCGAATCGTATATGGGCAGCGCCTGTGGGAATGGGAATACCGCGCAGTCGAGCAGCGTTCGCGCCGGAGTCGTCAAGAGAATGCCGTTATGCTTCCGCGTCGGAATCCGATTGATATAGATGCGGTTGAGACGCGCCTCGTCTCCGCCGCCGATGCCGGACTTCGAGGCGATGTGCACTGTGCCGTCGTGCAGGGAATAGTTGTGCTGCAGTCCGTATACGCACGCCGCACTCAACCCCGCAAATACCCACTGAGGGTGGATTGCGGACAACGCACGTATGACCTGCAATGACTGTTGCTCTCTGGTCATGGTGTTCCAAAGTGTTCGGTCGGCGTACAGGTTCTTATACGGTGACACCAGCTCCCCGGCATGCAGGCGACGTTTCAGGGCGCGCCGTTGCGCATCACTGGTGCCATAGCAGCAGCGACGCTCCTGCTTCGCCTGCTGCAGCAGTGCAGAAACTTCCTTGTGTTCTTTCATATCTCGACGCTAAGGGTGATTTTGATCGTTGCACAAGCTCAACCGGCAAATGTGGATACTATGTCACGCGAATTGTTGCTGTGGATAACTTGAATCGACGTCGACGGCTTTGCCGACGGTCTTGTCGGAGGCGATATTAGCCTAGGACACCTTGCTGCGCCGCCTTCCATACCGAAAACAGTCATCAGTGACACCGGGGGCATCTTCAGCGTACGTTCTTCACGAAATCAGCTGCCATTTCGTGAAAACCGTACGCTCAGAATGACTCAGTGTACGTTCTTCACGAGATGAGGCCCCATTTCGTGAAAACCGTACGTTGACGACGATTCAGTGTACGTTCTTCACGAAATTAGGGATGATTTCGCGGAAACCGTACACTCACCGCAACTCAGCGTACGGTTTTCACGAAGTTATCGATTTGGGTATAGGTTCCCCGTCATGAACTACAATGAATCGCGGCGAAAAACGGAGAACCGAAGTCGGAGCGCGGCTGAACGGATATGGGTGTGACTGGATGGCTGTCATAGTGATGCCGGTTCTCTAACATACGCAATAACAACAACTGACAACAACAGGGGAGACAAGGATGGCGAGAAGTGCGGGCCGCACCCGGCCGGTGATCAAGGACGTGGCCAAACTGGCCGGAGTCTCGGCACCGACCGTCTCCCGGTATCTCAACGGCACCGTCAACGTCACCGAAGACAAGCGTGAACGCATCGCCAAGGCCATCAAGGAGCTGGGCTACGAGCCGAGCATTGTGGCGCGCGCTCTGTCGAACCGGGAGATGGACTCCGTGGTGGTGTTCGCGGCCAATCCTTCCGCCTTCTCCACGTCCGAAACGAACCATGGGGTGGAGGCCGCCGCCCGTAAACGTCGGTTCCTGCTCAATATTGTTTCTTTGGACGAGTCCGACATGGACTCCGTCAAGGCTCGCGTGCGCATGGGTTTGTCGATCAGGCCGGCGGGCGTGATCGTCTACGAGTACGACCGGGCCGGCATCGCCGCACTGGAATACATTCCCAAAGATATGCCGATGGTCGTGGTGGGTGGCAGCTTCGGCGACGGTGAATACCAGGTCATCAACGCCGAAAGGGATGGCGGCCGTTGGATGACCATGCATCTGCTGGATCTCGGCCATCGCACCGTGTTCCATGTGGGGCGTCCGGAAGGTCCGACCGATAACACCCGCACCAATGGGTGGCGTGACGCGCTCAAGGAGCGCGGCGTCACGGCACCTGACCCAATCATCGTGCCCGACGTGATTTGGAGGAGTCGGTCAAGGCTGGACGCACCTTGGGCCGTCGTGGTGATGTGACTGCGATTTTCGCCGGCAACGACGAGACTGCCATCGCTGTGATCCGGGGTCTAAGGGAGGTTGGTCGCCGCGTGCCTGCTGACGTGAGCGTCGTAGGCTTTGACGACCGCAACTTCGGTGCCATGTGGAATCCGGCGCTGACCAGTTACACCCAGAACTTCCTGGACATGGGGGAGCGGTCCTTCCGAATGCTGTTCGAACAGATCCAGGCCAAGCGCGCCTGCGATGACGCGCCGCCCTCGCAGGTCGAGGTGGTGCAAGGCAAGCCGTGTCTGCGAGCCTCCGAACGCGCGTACGGCGACGGTGAAATCGCGTAGTCGATGGGGCGTGCGTATCAATCATAGTGACTGTAGCGCATCCATATCGTGGTGAGGAGTCTCTCATGCCGAACTGTAAGCGCTTACCTTAAGTAGTTTGTAATATGGTTTACGTCATACTAATAGATATTCTAAATCATAGTGTTTTGCAAGGGCTTTTGCGGAAAATGGCTATTTATCAACAGTTTTCGAAAAGTCCGCATGACGGGCGACTGTGAGCACGCTTTATGGTAACCGCTTTCTGTAGCATTATCGTTAGAGTATGACTTTTGAACAATTGGCAACTCTGAAGACTCAGCCCCAGACCTCGGGCACTATCTCAGCGGCAGACGCCGTGATGCAATCGGCCCGCGACGAACGCATCCCCGGCAAACTCATCTGTACGATCATGGCCGTGGTCATTGTTATCGTGTTCGTCGCCATGCTCCACGCCCTACGTAACCGGAAGTAGGTTGTAGGCGGGATTGGTCTGACTGGTATCCGCCACAGCCGGGTTCGGTAGAGCGGCTACCAATCGGCCAGTGTCTCTATGGCATCGAATCCTGTTCTGCGATGTTGTTCGTCAAGGTTGTTCCAGTAAGGTGATTCATCGGTGAGCATGTCGTACGGGAGCTTGATACGTCTGCGATCCGTGTGGCTATGTAGTCGCCGAGTTTCGGCGTCAGGGTCGCTGATGAGGGATGCGGGCATTGCGGCATCGTACAGATGTCTATCTCCATATCCGGCATGGTCTGCTTGGTATGCGGCGCTCTTAAGAATCAACGCGCCAAGCAGATCCGCGTCGGTAGCGGGACGCACGTCGAGACCGCCCATGATGGCGTGCAACTGCACCATGAGACCGCCGGTGAGCAGTCATGATTCGGCAATGCGCTCGGCCACCATGTATACGATATTCCACGGATGAGCGCCGCTGGGGATTGCAATGCGGGAAATCATTGCTCATTTCCTTGTTGTATGCCGTGATGAGTTCTGTAAGGGTTTCGAGCCCCTGCGCGTCGTTCTCTCGGGTCGTTGGATTCGGCCAGATCAGCGGCGCATACGCCGATGGGCATGGGCCCCTGCCCGGCGGGCAGAAAATCAGCGAGATGCCGTGATTCGGCGGGAGACCTCGTGATGGCCCCAGCCCTTCTGTTCGGTAGTGGTACCGCTACACCGACTCTCCCCGACACTCCAGTGCCGCCGATATCAGTGAATGCCCAGCCTGATGTCGGTAGAGTAAAGGCTATTGGCTTGGTCTCGACGGCGAGACTTCTCCAATGGCCAATATGCACTGTTGCAAAGGAGCATGCGGTATGCAACCAATCAAAGCCATTCAATACGGCTGCGGCAAAATGGCGAAGTACACGATTCGCTATATGCACGAGAAAGGCATTCAAATCGTCGGTGCCATCGACGTGAACCCGGAAGTCGTGGGCATGGATGCCGGTGTGTTTGCAGGCATCGGCTCCATCAATGTGCCGATTCGCGCCGATGCCGAGGCTGTACTCAACGAGTGCGACGCGGATATCGCGGTAGTCACGCTATTCAGCTTCGAGAACGAAATCGCCACCATGTGCGAGCAGTGCTTGGCCCGCGGCATCAGCGTGATCACCACCTGCGAGGAATGCATCTACCCGTGGACCACCGATCCGGCCACCACGAACCGTCTCGACATCATCGCCAAGGAAGCCGGTGCCACCATGGTCGGCTCCGGCATGCAGGACATCTACTGGGTGAACATGGTCTCCACCGTCGCCGCCGGATGCCACAGCATCAAGAAGATCACCGGTGCGGTGAGCTACAACGTCGAGGATTACGGCCTGGCTTTGGCCAAAGCGCACGGCTGCGGTCTGACCGCCGAGGAGTTCGAGGCCGAGCTTGCGCATCCCGAAACCGTGGTGCCCTCGTATGTATGGAATTCCAATGAAGCGCTGGCCCAGAAGCTTGGGCTTACCATCGCATCGCAGACCCAGGCCAGTGTGCCGTATTTCAGCGATGTCGACGTGTATTCCGAGACGATGGACGAGACGATTCCGGTCGGCAAATGCATCGGCATGTCCGCCGTGGTAACCACCGAAACGAATCAGGCATCACGTTGGAAACTGCCTGTATCGGCAAGGTGTACGGGCCGATGATGGCGATATGTGCGATTGGAAGATCGAGGGTGAACCGGACGTGGAGTTCCACGTGGTCAAGCCGGCGACCGTCGAACATACGTGCGCCACAATCGCCAACCGCATTCCGGACGTGCTCAACGCGCCAGCCGGATATGTGACGGTCGATCAGCTCGATGAAATTTCATATCTCACGTATCCCGCCGCGCTGTACGTGGCATAGACCCATATTTTCAGGGATGAAGGCCGGCACTCATAAGGGTGCCGGCCGGTATCAGGCGGCCAGAGTCGACGTGCGTGGCATCACCTGGAACTGGATATGGTCATGGGTGATGTCATCGGGCCGTTCATGCCGTAGGTTCGACTCGATCAGCGTCACCATGCGATCGATAACCGTACGAGCCATTGCGGGGACGTCCATCGCCACAGTGCTAATGGGTGGGTTGGCGCAGTCGGAGAAGGGGATGCCGTCGAATCCCATGAGCCGTACGTCGTCGGGCACGCGGATGCCATGTTCGGTGAGTTCGCGGAGCGCGCCGATCGCTATGGTGTCAGACATGCACAGTTCTCATGTTCCCGCTGGCGGGAGCTGTCATGCGAAGCATGACCGAGGGTGGTCCACAGCCGCCAATCCGTAACATCACCCAACGCAGCATTTCACGATACGGACGTTTCCGTATCGTATTTTCGTGTGGTCAAATAGACATTTCGGGCGAAAAAGTTCGAAATACCCCCATAACTGGCCATAAAAACAATTGCTTGAGAATCACTATTGACTTTTATGGCGACTCGGTATATGGACACGCGAAACGTAAATGACATGGAGCAACGGTACTGTGTCAACAGCAATGAACGAAGAGGCACGATTCCCTTACGTGTCCACAACCAATTGAGGTGATTCCGGTGACATTCAAAGCCCCGCTCGATCTCACGGTCCACGCTCCGGACGGTATGTATGATCCCGCCAACGAGCATGACGCCTGTGGTGTGGGTATGGTCACCACTTTGAACAAGCGTCCTGAACGCAAAATCGTCACTGACGCCATTGAGGTACTGGTCAATCTCGACCACCGCGGTGCCGTGGGCGCCGAGGAGAACACAGGTGACGGCGCCGGCATCCTGATGAGCATGCCGGACGAGTTCATGCGTGCCACCGTGCCCGCCGAACTGCCCGAAGCCGGCCACTACGCCGCAGGCATCGCCTTCCTCGACCGCGACATCGAAACCTCCGGTCAGCAGGAACAGGCCATTGCCAAGATCGTGCGCGAGGAGGGCCTTGAAGTTCTCGCATGGCGCGTGGTGCCCACCAACCCGGACGGCCTCGGCCTGCAGGCCCTTGCCGCCATGCCGGGATTCAAGACTCTCGTGGTCGCCTCTCCGGACGGTGCTCTGGCCGGCGTGGACTTGGATCGCAAGACCTTCCGCATCCGCAAGCGCGTCGAGCATGAGGTAGGCGTCTACTTCGCCTCCTTGTCCGCCCGTACCATCACGTACAAGGGCATGCTCACCACCATGCAGCTCACCCACTTCTTCGAGGATCTGAACGACGAGCGCATGAAGGCCACCATCGCCATCGTCCACTCCCGCTTCTCCACCAACACCTTCCCGAGCTGGCCGCTGGCCCAGCCGTTCCGTCTGCTGGCCCACAATGGCGAGATCAACACCATCCAGGGCAACCGCAACTGGCTCTCCGCCCGTGAAGGCCGCCTGAGCAGCGAACTGCTCGGCGAGTTCGAGCCGCTGCTGCCCATCACCACTCCGGGCTACTCCGATTCTGGCACCTTCGACGAGTGCCTCGAACTACTGCACCTCGCCGGCCGTTCCCTGCCGCACGCCATCTGCATGATGCTGCCGCCGGCTTGGGAGAAGAACCCGGATCTCGATCCGGACGTGCGCGCCTTCTACGAGTACAACAACACGCTTATCGAGCCGTGGGATGGCCCGGCCGACATCGTCTTCACCGACGGCACCCAGGTCGGCGCCCTGCTCGACCGCAACGGCTTCCGCCCCGGCCGCTGGCAGCTCACCGACGACGGCTACATCGTGCTGGCCTCCGAGGCCGGCGTTCTGCCGGAGATCGCGCAGGAGCACATCGTGTCCAAGGGCCGTCTTGAGCCCGGCAAGATGTTCCTGGTCGACACCGCCGAAGGCCGCATCATCCCCGATGAAGAGATCAAGAAGACCCTCGCCTCCCAGCACCCGTACCGCAAGTGGGTGGAAGGCAACTCGGTCGAGATGAGCGATCTGCCCCGCCGCGAGCACGTGAGCCACTCCGGACAGTCCGTCCAGCGCCGTCAGCGCGCCTTCGGCTACACCGAAGAGGATCTGAAGCTGTTGCTCACTCCGATGGCCAACACCGGCAAGGAACCGCTGGGATCCATGGGTAACGATGCGCCTATGCCCGCACTCTCCAGCCGCAGCCGCATGCTGTTCGACTACTTCACCCAGAAGTTCGCGCAGGTCACCAACCCGCCGCTGGACTGGGAGCGTGAGGAGATCGTCACCTCGCTCGAATCCGCCATCGGCCCCGAGCCTAACCTACTGGCCGATTCCGAGCTGCACGCCAAGAAGATCCTCATCCCGCTGCCCGTGGTCAACTCTGATGAGATGGCCCAGCTCAAGCGCCTTGACAAGGCCCGCATCCTCGGCGGCTACTATCGCCCGTACGTGGTCAAGGGCCTCTACCAGGTCGCCGGCGGCGGCAAGGCCCTCGAAGAGCGACTTGACGAGATCTTTGCCGAAATCGACGAGGCCATCGCCGACGGCAAGAACTTCATCGTGCTCTCCGACCGTGAATCCAACCACACGTGGGGCCCGATCCCGTCCCTGCTGCTGACCTCCGCCGTGCAGCACCACCTGCTGCGCCGCCACACCCGTACGCAGATCTCCATGGCCGTCGAGGCCGGCGACGTGCGCGAGATTCACCACGTCGCACTGCTGATCGCTTATGGTGCCGCCTGCGTGAACCCGTACCTGGCCTTCGAATCCGTTGAGGATTTGGCCCGTAACGGCTACCTCAAGGTCGACGCGGACACCGCCGTGAAGAACCTCACCAAGGCGCTTTCCACCGGTGTGCTCAAGATCATGTCCAAGATGGGCGTCTCCACCATCATGAGCTACCGTGGCGCACAGCTGTTCGAGGCTGTGGGCCTGAGCCAGGAAGTCATCGACGAATACTTCACCGGCACCACCTCCCGTGTGGGTGGCGTGGGCCTTGACGAGATCGCCGAAGAAGTGGCCATCCGTCACCGCGTGGCCTACCCGAACCAGTGGAGCGCATCCCCGCACCGCAACCTGCGCACGGGCGGCGACTACAAGTGGCGTCGTACCGGCGAGGACCACCTCAACGATCCCGAGGCCATCTTCCTGCTCCAGCAGTCGACCCACCGTGGCGACTACCAGATGTTCAAGAAGTATTCGCACCACATCAACGACACGTCGAACCGACTCATGACCCTGCGTGGCCTGATGAAGTTCAACAACAACCGCAAGCCAATCGACATCTCCGAAGTCGAGCCGGCCTCCGAGATCGTCAAGCGCTTCTCCACCGGTGCCATGAGCTACGGTTCCATCTCACAGGAAGCGCACGAGACGCTTGCCATCGCCATGAATTCGATTGGCGCACGCTCCAACTCCGGTGAGGGCGGCGAATCCGACGATCGTATCACGACCCGCAGCGCTACAGCCGCATCAAGCAGATCGCGTCCGCTCGCTTCGGCGTGACCTCCGATTACCTCGTGCACGCCACCGACCTGCAGATCAAGCTCGCCCAGGGCGCCAAGCCCGGTGAGGGCGGCCACCTGCCCGGTGCCAAGGTCCCGCCGTGGATCGCCAAGGTCCGTCACGCCACCCCGGGCGTGGAGCTTATCTCCCCGCCGCCGCACCACGACATCTACTCCATCGAGGATCTGAAGCAGCTGATCAACGATGCGAAGATGGCCAACCCGAAGGCACGTATCCACGTCAAGCTCGTTTCCGAGTTCGGCGTCGGCACCATCGCGGCCGGTGTGGCCAAGTGCCATGCCGACGTGGTGCTTATCTCCGGCTATGACGGCGGTACGGGTGCAGCCCCGCTCAACGCCATCAAGCACGCCGGCACCCCGTGGGAGATCGGCCTGTCCGAAACCCAGCAGACGCTGATCCTGAACGGCCTGCGCTCCCGCATCGTCGTACAGTGCGACGGCGAGCTCAAGACCGGTCGTGACGTGGTCATCGCCGCCCTGCTTGGTGCCGAGGAATTCGGCTTCGCTACTGCGGCCCTGATCGTGGAAGGCTGCGTCATGATGCGCGCCTGCCAGAAGAACACCTGCCCGCAGGGCATTGCCACCCAGGATCCTGAGCTGCGCGCCCGCTTTAAGGGCAAGCCCGAGTACGTGGTCAACTTCTTCATGTTCATCGCTGAGGAGGTGCGCGAGATCCTCGCCCAGCTCGGCTTCAGGACTCTTGAGGAGGCCATCGGCCACGTTGAGTGTTTGGATCAGGACGAGGCCATCAAGCGCTGGAAGTCCGGCGGCATCGACCTGACCAACGTGCTCAAGCAGGCCGGCCCGGTACCCGGCACGATCCTGCACCAGACCATCGAGCAGAACCACGAGCTGGAGAAGGCACTGGACAACAAGCTCATCGAACTTGCCCAGCCGGCCCTCGAACACAAGGAACCCGTGCGCATCGAAATGCCGATTCGCAACGTCAACCGTACGGTCGGCACCATGGTCGGCTACGAGATCACCCGCCGTTACGGCGAGGAAGGTCTGCCGGACGACACCATCGACATGACCCTGCACGGTTCCGGAGGCCAGTCCATCGGTGCGTTCATCCCGCGCGGCGAGACCATGCGCATCTACGGTGAAGTCAACGACTACGCCGGCAAGGGCCTGTCCGGCGGTCGCATGATCGTGCGCCCGGAAGACACCGTCACCTTCGACAAGCACAGCAACGTCATCGCCGGCAATGTCACCGGTTTCGGCGCCACTTCCGGCCAGATGTTCGTAGCCGGTCGCGCCGGCGAACGTTTCGGCGTTCGTAACGGCGGTGCCACGTTCGTGGTCGAAGGCGTGGGCGACCACGGCTGCGAGTACATGACCGGCGGCACTGTTGTGGTGCTCGGCCCCACCGGACGCAATTTCGGTGCAGGCTTCTCCGGCGGTAACACTTATGTGCTTGACCTCGATATGAAGAAGGTCAACCCGGGTGCCATCAAGTCCGGTGCACTGCTCTTCAAGTCGCTTGATGCCGAAACCTCCAAGCTGGTGTACGCACTGGTCAAGCAGCATGCCGAAGAGACCGGTTCCCAGTTCGCCGCGGCCCTGCTGGAGGACTGGAACGAAACCGTCAAGCGGTTCACTCACGTGGTGCCGAAGCAGTTCGTGGCCATGACGAAGGCCATGGAAGAAGCCAAGGCCAACAATGTAGATTTCAATGCGCCCGGCGCCTGGGAAAAGGTGTACGAGCAGGTTATGGAAGGAGCGCGCTGACATGGGCGACCCGAGAGGATTCCTGAAGGTCCGTACCCGCCGAGAGTTGGCTGAACGCCCCGTTGAGGAGCGTATCAAGGACTGGTTCGACGTTCACGCCGAAACCGGCCTGCAACCGTGGACCCAAACGCAGGCGGCCCGCTGCATGGATTGTGGCACCCCGTTCTGCATGACCGGATGCCCGCTGGGTAACCTGATTCCCGAGTGGAACGACTTGGTCCGTCAGGGCAAGTGGGAAGACGCCTACAACCGTCTGTCCATGACCAACAACTTCCCCGAAGTCACCGGCCGCATCTGCCCGGCCCTGTGCGAGCAGGCCTGCGTGCTCGGCATCCACCAGCCGCCGACCATGATCAAGCTTGACGAGCAGACCATCATCGACCAGGCATGGGATTTGGACTACGTCAAGCCGCTGCCGCCGCAGCGTCTGACCGACCAGACGGTCGCCGTCGTCGCTCCGGCCCTGCCGGCCTCGCCGCCGCACAGCAGCTCACCCGCGCCGGCCACACCGTCGTCGTCTACGAGAAGGACGACGCCATCGGTGGTCTGATGCGTTACGGCATCCCGAACTTCAAGCTTGAGAAGGGTCTGCTTGACCGCCGTGTCAAGCAGATGGAGGCCGAAGGCACCCGCTTCCGCACCAACGTGGAAATCGGCAAGGACATCACGTGGGATGACCTGCGTGACCGTTACGACGCCGTCGTAGTGGCCATCGGCTCCCGCGTGCCGCGCGATATGAAGATTCCGGGCCGCGAGCTCGACGGCATCCACTTCGCCCTCGACTTCCTGCCCGACGCCACGCGCCGTATCTTCGGCGTCAAGCCGGTGCACGACATCACCGCCAAGGACAAGCACGTCATCGTCATCGGCGGTGGCGACACCGGTTCCGACTGCCTCGGCACCTCGATCCGTCAGGGTGCGAAGGACGTCACCGTGCTACAGATCATGCCGAAAGAGCCGTCAAGCCGTCCGGACAACAGCCCGTGGCCGACCTTCGCCCGCACCTACCAGAAGACCTCCTCCATGGAAGAGGGCGGCGAGTACATCTACTCCACCGACTCCGTGAACTTCGAGGGCACCGAAGAGGAGAAGGCCAAGGTCACCATTGATAACTCGACCACCGCCGAAGGCTTCGTGGCCGATGAGCGTGGTCATGTCACCGGCCTGAAGGTCGTCTCCGTGGCTCCCGGCGAAAATGGTCCGTTCACCCGCCAGCCCGGCACCGAGCGCGTGCTGCCCGCCGATCTGGTCCTCATCTCCGTGGGCTTCCTGCATCCGGACACCGAGACCATCCTCGACCAGCTGCCCGTCGAACTCGACAAGCGTGGCAACATCGCTCGCAATGACAAGTTCGCCACCTCCCAGGATGGCGTGTTCGTGTGCGGCGATGCCGGCCGTGGCCAGAGCCTCGTGGTCTGGGCCATCGCCGAAGGCCGCTCCTGCGCCGCAGCCGTGGACGAGTACCTCTCCAAGGAAAAGAGCGAGCTGCCGGCCCCGATCAAGGCCAGCCAGCGTCCGATGATGCTGCCTCGCTGAATACTTTCCAAACAGAAACATGAAAATCCCTTCTTCGTGAGGGGATTTTTGCGTTTCTGGGATTAATTACTGCCTTGAGCCTTCAGTAATGTTTATATTTCGAGAATATTGCATACGTGGTTAACATGAAGCTCCTATGGTGTCTTTCGTCGCCAAAAAGATGACGCCAGAATATTTGGGAGAGATTCATGAACACACGCCATGTCACTTCACTGGTCGCGGCCGGTGCGGCAATCGTCATGCTGCTCAGCGGCTGCGGATCGACCGGTACCTCCAATTCCAGCAATGCTTCAGATTCCAATATCATTTCCGTGTACGGCAGTGAGCCGGCACACCCACTATTCCCCGGCAACACCACTGAGGCCGGTGGCGGCAAGGTTGTAGACCAGCTGTTCGCAGGTCTGGTGACCTACGATGCGAAGGGCGGCATCCACAACGAGGTAGCAGACAGCATCACCTCCAGCGACAACGCCACGCATTACGTCATCAAGCTCAAGAGCGGATGGAAGTTCACCGACGGCACTCCGGTGACCGCGCACTCCTTCGTAAACGCATGGAATTACACCGCCAACAGTGCCAACAAGCAGGCCAGCGCCAGCTTCTTCAGCACAATCGAAGGCTATGATGATCTGCAAAAGCCGGACGTGGACCCCAAGGCCACGCTGAGCGGCCTGACCGTCGTTGACGACAACACCATCGATGTCAAGCTCAGCCAGCCCGACTCGGCATTCCCGGTCAAGGCCGGCAGCCACGCCTACATGCCGTTGCCCGAATCCGCGTTCAAGGACCCGAAGAAGTTCGGTCAGCACCCAGTGAGCAACGGCCCATACAAGTTCGTGTCCTGGCAGCACAACCACAGCATCGAAATGGTGAAGAACCCTGACTACAAGGGCAATCGTGTCGCCAAGAACGATGGCCTGAACTTCAAGATCTATACCTCGCCTGATTCGGCATACGCCGACCTACGCGGTGGCAACCTGGACTTCACGAACACGATTCCTGACACCGCACTTACCTCCTTCCAATCCGACAAGTCGCTGAAGGCATACAACGAGCCCGGTGGCAATACGCTCACTTTCACCATTCCTGAATGGCTGGAACACTTCGGCCAGAACGAGGAAGGCAACCTGCGTCGTCAGGCCATTTCCATGTCCATCGACCGCAAGACCGTCGCCGAGAAGATCTTCCACGGCACCGCCACGCCCGCCGTCGACTTCCTTGCAGCCCCAATCAGCGCCTACTCCAAGGAACTCAAGGGAAATGAAGTACTGAAGTACAACCCGTCCAAGGCCAAGGAACTGTGGGCCAAGGCCAACGCCATCTCCCCGTGGAGCGGTGAGTTCGGCATTGCATACAATGCTGATGGCACTGCGAAGAACTGGGTTGAGGCAATCTGCAACTACATCAAGAACACGCTGGATATCGATGCCAAGAGCATCCCGATGTCCACTTCCGACGAGTTCCTGTCCAATGTGGATTCAGGCAAGATGACCTCCGCATACCGTAGCGGTTGGGGCCCTGATTATCCATCCGCGGACAACTATCTGGTACAGCTGTACGATTCCAGTTCGGCCGACGGCAAGGGCGGCAACAGCGGCAACTACAAGAACCCCGAGTTCGATGCCATGATGGACAAGGCTCTTTCCGCCCCGTCCACCGAGGAAGCCGACAAGTATTATCAGCAAGGTGAGGAGATTCTGCTGCAGGACCTTCCGGCTATCCCGTTGTGGAACCAGAATGCCACCGCAGCCAGCACCTCCGCAATCTCCGGCGTCGCATTCGACTACGGCGGCGGCCCAGTGTTCACCGCACTGACCAAGAAGCAGTAAGCAGTAAGTAATAAACAGACAGCGCTAGCCCCCCGCTGGCGGGGGCTGTCGGCAAAGCCGACTGGGGGTGGTCTCAAACAGCAGACCACCCCTAATCTTGTTATATGAGCGAGCTCCCGTAAGCGGGAGCAATCGAGAACATACAGGAGCACATTAACTATGGAATTCACCGTATCCGGCACTACCGTGCGATTCGATGAACGAACAATGCAGTTCGCTTTTACGCGCGACGGTGCCGAATGGAATACCTGCGCTGATTTCAAGCCGACCCTGCAATGCGCGCAAGGCACCTTGCGTTCGCGGGTGCCACTTCCATCACCCATGAGCAGCGTGAAACCGGCACGGGAACCGGCATTCGCAGCATCTTCACCGGCTTTGGGCACAGCGCATACTCCTTTGAAACCTATGTATGGGTGGAGCGTGCCTCAGGCGATGTGCTCTTCGAATGGATTCCGCTCAATGAGCAAGGCCTGAACATCACCAATGTGACGTGGCCCGCAGCCATGGACTTCGATTGCGCCGACGATCATGACACGACACTCATCACCCATGAGCAAGGTGTGATGATCCCCAACACATGGCCTACCGCCGTGAGCACCAAAGACATCGCCTTCGACGGCCGCTTCGAAACGGCTGGCGGTTACATGCCGTGGTTCGCGCAGCTCCGCGCAGACGGACACGGGTATATCGCCATCTGCGAAACTCCATGGAATGCCGGTTACGGCATCGACCATCCCAGCGATGGCCCGTACACCCATATCAATACTTGGTTTGAGCCAAGCCTCGGCACAATGAATTATCGCCGCGTGGTACGCTACCAGTTCCTCGACCACGCCGATCACACGGCGGTGTGCAAGGCCTATCGTTCGTACGTCAACGAACGAGGTCGCCTGCGTACGCTCGCCGAAAAGGCGGCGCGCAATCCCTCCGTGCGTGACCTGATTGGTCGTTCATGGGTGCACATCGGCATCAAAACCAAAGTACAGCCCGACTCGTACTACTACGATAAGGATCACCCCGAGAAAAACGATTCATTGGTCACCTTTGCGCAGCGCGAAAAGCAAATGCGAACATTGCACAGCATGGGTGCAGGCCGACTGTACATGCACTTGGATGGTTGGGCACAGCCCGGATACGACAACGCACACCCCGACTATCTGCCGGCCTGTCAGGAGGCAGGCGGCTGGGAAGGCATGAAGTCGCTGGTCGACGCCTGCCATGAGCAAGGCGATATTTTCGGCACGCATGACCAGTACCGCGATTACTACTTCACCGCGCAAACCTTTGATGCCAACAATGCGATTCGGCTGGCAGACGGTACGATGCCCGAACACGCACGCTGGGCGGGCGGCCACCAGACCTACCTGTGCGCCGAGCTCGCACCGGACTACGTGCGCCGCAATTTCGCCGAAATCGCCGCACACGGCATCAAGCTCGACTGTGCATACTTGGATGTCTTCACCTGCAACGAAGGCGACGAATGCTCGAACCCCGAACACCGCATGACCCGCCGCGAATGCTTTGACCGCCGCGCCGAATGCTTCGAATATCTGCTCTCGCACGGCATCCTCTCCTCGTCCGAAGAGGTATCGGACTGGGCAGTGCCAAGCCTGATATTCTGCCATTACGCGCCATACGACTTCCAGATGCGCTCACCCAACGAGCCGCGCCAAGGTGTACCGGTGCCGCTGTATAACCTCGTCTACCATGATTGCGTTATCGAACCATGGATGATGGAGCGTGTGGTGGACGGCGACGATTACATGCTGTACGCCTTGCTCAACGGCGGAGCTCCATACCTGATTCGCGATGCCGCATACATCGGCGTTGACGGCGACATGGACGACGAACAGCGCGCTCGCACGGAAAACGACATCGAACGCTGCCATACGGTCGCTGCATTCCATGAGCGGGTCGGCATGCAGGAACTGGTTCGTCACGAGTTCGTGGATGATGATCCGCTGGTGCAGCGTTCGGTATTCGCGGACGGCACTGCGGTCACTTGCGACTTCCATACGCAAACCTATCGCATCACCGACTGCCCGCATCACTGACTGAAAATACAATGACACACAGTCGGTCGATGCTGGTGGCAAATTGCCGCCGATAAGCGAGTAATATAGCCAACAGTGTCACCGTCGAAACAGGAGTAGTGAAATGCCGAATCGTGCAGAACGCCGTGCCCAAGCCAAAGCAGGCCGCAGGGGAGTGCCGTCGCAGTATGACCAGACCCGTGGCCGTGGCCGTTCGGGAATGATTGACGAATACCAGCTGCAGCAGAAGTCCCAGCGTCTGCAGGACGGCACCGACGGCACCGAATGGAAGCCCAGCGGCGGTACGATTGCGGACACCGAAACCCTGCTGACCACTAACCCGAACTACACGAATCCGAAGATGTTCAAGGCACCGCATTCGCTGCGTCAGTGGTTCCGTGTGGGCAGCTGGACGCTGATCGCCATCGCGATTATCGCGTTCTTCGTGGTTATGTGGCTGCCAAGCCATCCGATGTGGCTGATCATCACCGTTTCCGCGGTGTTCATTGTGGGTGTGCTGAGCCTGTTCTTTACGGCTGGCGATTCCAAGCATAATCCGAATTTGGATCAGAACGGCACGGCAGTCTGATCTTTTGCCCGGTAAATCCGGCTTGAAAAGCAAAACGCACGACGGAAGTTGTGCGTTTTCTTGTATGCGGTGCCCTAAAGTAAGAAGTGCTTGAGTTTCTTTCTGACGCACGAAGGAGAGGCAGTCCGATGAAAGTTGATATTCTAACCCGCGAATACCCGCCGCATGTCTATGGTGGGGCCGGCGTACACGCCGAGGAACTGTCCAAGGTGCTTGCCGAGCGCATCGACGTAACCGTTCGTGCGTTTGATGGCAAGCGCACCGAGGCGGACATTCCTGCTATCCCGAATGCTGCCGATGCTAAGGGCAGCTTGAAGGTCGTCGGCTATGACACGCCTTCTGAGCTGGCTGATGCCAACCCCGCATTGAAGACCTTCGGCGTTGATTTGCAGATCGCCAATGATGTGGACGCCGACATCATCCACGCGCACACCTGGTATGCCTGCTTGGCGGGCTACATGGCCAAGATGCTGCACGGCACTCCATTGGTTATTACCGCGCACTCTCTGGAGCCGTTCCGCCCGTGGAAGCGTGAGCAGCTCGGCGGCGGCTACAATCTGAGCTCCTGGGCTGAGAAGGATGCTTACGAGCACGCCGATCGTGTGATCGCCGTTTCCGGTGGCATGCGCAAGGATATTCTGACTGCTTACCCGAACCTCGATCCGAACAAGGTGGTTGTGGTGTACAACGGCATCACCATGGCCGACTTCGCTACCCCGGCACCAGACGATCCGGGTTGGAAGGTGTTCGAGCGTTACCACATCGACCGTTCGAAGCCCACCCTGCTGTTCGTGGGCCGTATCACCCGCCAGAAGGGCCTGCCATACCTGCTCAAGGCACTGCACCTGATTTCCAAGGACATTCAGGTGGTGCTGTGCGCCGGTGCTCCTGACACCCCGGAAATCGCCGAAGAGGTCAAGATCGCGTTCGCCAAGCTGGATGAGGAACGCGGCAACATCGTCTGGATTGAAGAAATGCTGCCGAAGCCTGAGCTGAATGCTTTGGAACACGGCTGTGATGCCTTCATCTGCCCGAGCATCTACGAGCCGCTGGGCATCGTGAACCTTGAGGCCATGGCCTGCGGTCTGCCGGTCGTCGCATCCGCCACTGGCGGCATTCCGGAAGTCGTGGTCGACGGCGAAACCGGCTATCTGGTCCCGATCGACCAGTTGCACGACGCACCGGCACTCCCACCGATCCGGACAAGTTCGTGCACGACATGGCCGCCGCCATCGACAAGATCATGGCTGACCCCGAACTCGCCAAGAAGATGGGCCAGGCCGGCTACGAACGCGCCCGCGACGTGTTCAGCTGGGAGACCATCGCCGACAAGACCGTGGAAGTCTACCAGTCCGTGCTCGACGAGCAGAAGAAGTAAGTAGCGCTGCAACGAGTGCTCCCCTCAGTCCGGCTGCGCCGGCCAGCTCCCCTCAGGTACCGGTTTCTTGGCTCTCCTCTCTGAGGGGAGCTGTCACCGCAGTGACTGAGGGGAGTCGTCAGACCGCGAATCATAGGTAGTATTTCACTCATGACAAACACCGTCCTCCAACTCGACAACGTCGAATTCCGGCGTAACCGTCGCGTCATTATCACCGACGTGAACCTCACCATCACGCGGGGGAGCGTTGGGTGCTGTTCGGTCCGAACGGCATCGGCAAATCCACCGCGGTCGGCATGCTGGCCACCCGCACCTTCCCCTCAGAGGGCCGCGTATTCATCCTCGGCCATCAACTCGGCAAATACGACGTATTCAAACTGCGCACCCGCATCGGTCTCGCCTCTGCCGACCTGGGCCGGCAGTTCCCCGAGTTCGAGGACCCGCTGGACGCCGTGGTCACCGGCCTGTCCGCCGTGACCGGGCGCTGGCGCGACACCTACACGCAAGAGGAATACGCCCGCGCCCGCCAGCTGCTGCGCGATTTTCGCGTCTCCTATCTGGAAGGCAAGGAGATGTGGCGACTGTCCGAAGGCGAACGCACCCGCGTATTGATCGCCCGTGCGCTGATGGGAGATCCCGAGCTGCTCATCATGGATGAGCCGACCACCGGCCTTGACCTGGGCGGCCGCGAGCAGGTGATGCGCACATTGAGCCGAATCGGCGAAGAGAACTCCGAGCGTGCCGTGGTGCTGGTCACCCATCGCTTGGAGGAGATTCCGGCCGGTTTCGACCACATCGCCATTATGGGACGCAAGCCGATTCCCGCTGAGGACGCCACCGAAGCGGGCGTGGACTCAATGGGTAATCCCGGTGCTGGCACCATCGTCTACACCGGTTCGTTGGAGAATGGCCTGACCGACGAACGCTTGTCGGAATTGTTCGGTATGCCCATCGAAGTCCAGCACACCCACGGCCGCTGGGCCGCCTACGCCGTGTGATGCTTGTAGGTTTTTAGGCGGGATTTTCTTCGCCCCCTCTGGAGGGGCTGTCAGCGTAAACTGACTGGGGAGGTCCAACCAGTTACGAAGGCAACCATGACAACCAATAGCAAACTCGTATTCATCGATATCGACGGCACCCTAGCCGACGAAAACCACGTCGTACCCGAATCTGCCAAAATCGCTTGCAAACAAGCCCAGGCCAACGGCCACAAGCTCTTCATCTGCACCGGGCGTTCCGTGCCGAAAATCGAGCGCAGCATCCTCGACCTCGGTTTCGATGGCGTGGTTTCCGTGGCGGGCGCTCAGGCGAATATCGGAGACAGGCTGCTGTTCCAGCATCTCGTCCCTCCTGAAGCGGTCGATGCGGCGATGGCGTATTTTGCCAAGCATCATATCGAGAGCTACCAATGGCAAGGTGCGGATGGCATGTACATCTCGGAAGGCTACCGTCAACATCTGGAATCGAAAGGCAAGACCTGGAATCGTGGCGAATTCGCGCGATTCTGGCACCTGTTGGATGAGGTGGAGGTACCGGCTGGCTCGACTTTGGGACAGACGATTCGTGTGAGCAAGGGGTCATACTTCACCTCGCCGAATCCTGACGTGACTTTCGAGGAGACTCAACATGATTTGAGCCCATGGTTTGAGCTCGTGCATGGTTCGTATGACAAGATTTCCCCGAACAATGGCGAGTTGCTGATTAATGGCATCGACAAAGGTACCGCTGTGCGCGACGTGGCTTCTTTGCTGGGCTACTCCGTTGCCGACACCATCGCCATCGGAGACTCCGACAACGACACTGCCATGCTCAAGGCCGCCGGCACATCCGTAGCCATGGGCAACGCCATTCACGGCATCCAAGCCTTCTGTGACTTCACCACCACCGACATTCACCAGAACGGCCTGGCCAACGCCTTCAAGACGTTGGGACTGGTGTGAGGCTATGTCGTTTGCTCTCAGACGGAGGATCCTTTCGTGCTGTAGTATTGCGACGCGGCACAACGTATGCTGCGCCGAGCATAGAGAATTATGAATTCAAAATGGTTTGTTCATCATGCGAAAATAGTGGTCATCTGTCCGTCGCGGTTGCGCAATTTACGGTGGCGGAGGAACCGGAACGGAATCTGGAGATCATCGACGGATTCGCGCGTGATGCGGCGGCGGGCGATAGGGAAGCCGATCTCATTACTGCTGAGCTGAGTCGTGAGTGTCTTGATTCCGCGCGTCGAACATTGCCGGTGTTGCAGAATCGCCGTTTTGCCGATCCGCAGTTGTGTGACTGACCTCTGAATAACTTTACTAGCGCTGTTGATAAGGGTTCTATGATGGGAATCATGACCACTACTGTTGATAGCTCTGATTCAATGCCGGAACGTCTGCAAGAGGGGAGCGTGGCGCCCGATTTCACTCTGCCGGCGGTTATACCTGGGTTTACAGAGAGCGGATCAATCAACCTGTCTGACGTGCTTGATGCCGGCCGCAGGGTTGTACTGTACTTCTACCCGGCCGCGATGACGCCCGGTTGCACCACCGAGGCCTGCGATTTCCGCGACAATCTCGCCCGATTGGCGTCGAAGAATGTCACAGTGCTCGGTGTCTCCAAGGACTCGCTTGACAAACTGCGCAAGTTTGCACAGCGCGATCATCTCACATTCCCGTTGCTGTCTGATCCCGACCTGACCGTGCACAAGCTGTACGGCGCATACGGCGAAAAGAAGCTCTACGGCAAGGTGCACGTAGGCGTGATCCGCTCGACGCTCGTCATCAATCCCGATGGCTCCGTGGCGATTGCGCGCTACAACGTGCGTGCCAAAGGACATGTCGATTCGCTGTTAAAGGCACTGGAAAAGTTGGAGAAGCTGGAGAAGTAGTGCGTTCTCGTTGTTCGGACACAGTGTTCGTGCATAGCAGTTCCGTGCGGTACGTGCCGTATGAACCACTGCCGCATGAGCCACCGGTTGACTTCTCGGACTCACCGGCAAATAGTGAGACCGTGGGCGCGCAGTACGTCTATGGCTGGCATGTAATCGAGCGATGTTGCGGTGGGATTGAGCATCAGTTCGCGGATGGCGGCGGATGCTGAGGACTCGCTCGTCTTCGAGGATTTTGCGGCCGGGAAGAGAGCGTCGGCGATTAGGGAGATGATACGGGAACGTGCATCGCCGGCATTGGCATTGTTGCTGCTGCTGCCGGCGTCGGTAGTGGCGGAGTTGCCAATAGTAGCGGAGCTGTTTTGTAGAGTCGTATCCAACGCTGTGACAAGCGGCTCCAGGTTGTTCTTTGTCGCCTCGGCAATGTCATCGAGCTGATCGAATAAGGCGAACAGCCATGCACGACTTCGCTCCTCATCGTTGCCGGTCGCAAGCCTTTCATTGGTGACGCGCACGAGTTCGTCAATCGGTACTGCTGGCGTCTTTGCCGGATCGCGATGCTCACGGTTGTCTTCGATATCGCCCATAAGATGCTGGATTTCGCACTCGTCCTGCAATACGGTGGTCTCGGCAAATGCGGTGGCGATGGCGTCCGCATCGATGAACTTGCCACCTTCGGACTGGAAGCGCACGCGCTTGGGCTCACTGTAATAATGCGACATGCCGAATGTGATGTACTGAGGCATCTCATCCTGCAATTGCTTGACCGCTTCGGCTACCTTGCGCATATCTGCCAGATGTTGGTGCAGCACGATGAAAGCGAGCACTGCTTTGGTGTCGGTAAGAGTGAGCGGCTGACCGATGCTGGCTCCATGATGGTGCTCATGATGCGCAAACATGTTCTTCAGCGAATCAAACAATCCCATAATGTCCTCCTTTGAACTGGGGCACAATCGGCTACATCTGCCGCTTACTGTAGTCCTGAATATGTGGGAATGGTCCATGGAACGCCGAAAGCGAATATTGGTTCCGGGCGATGCTCGCAGCAATTGAGAATATCGCAGGACATGACAAAAAGCGGGTGACAAGCGTTATCCTGAAATACATAGGGCAAGGAGGCCGTATGACAGCAGAAGTGGATGACGGTTTCTTTCAATTGTTTGAACGCAGGATTTTTGTGCGTGGAGAAGCTTATTACGATGCCGGCAAGGTTGATCCGCCGGTCATGATTGCTGAGAATCTTTGGCATACCGTGGTTCGCGGGAATGACGACTATCAAGTGGACATTCGTTTGCGCCATGGCAAAGTGATTTCTGCCGCCTGCGCATGCCAATATTCCCAACGTGCAACGTACTGCAAGCATGTGGCTGCGGTGCTTATCTTCATGCGTGAGAGCCGACGTCGGGAATTAGATGAATCGCAAGACCAAGTTTCAGAGTTTCCTCATGAAGCATTGAATTGTGTGAGGTGGTATACGATGCATGAATTCCCGAAATATCGCGGATTGACAGAGGGAGATTGGCATGCTGTCAAGCGAATATTTGAGGTGTTGTACTGTATCCCCGACCTTGATACTACATATACACATGAGGTAATGGATACCGTTTGGTGACATCCATCTCGTAGGTAAACAGTTCGCTGTGGCCAAGACGCTGAGTCTCAGGGATATTCTCGTCCGCGCCGAGTCCCACTGCAATCACACGCCAACCCCGCACAGCGAGCATCCGCGCAGTCGCCTTGCCGATGCCGCTCGTGCCGCCGGTGACCAATGCCACCGGCCGTCCGTCATCCTTGATTGGTTCCATGTGTACCATTATCGCGTGGTGGTGTCGGAATCACGGCATGGTGATAGCAGCCGCATGGGAACAAGCTACTTGCTAGGCGAAGATTGAGCATCGTCATCCGTCTTACGAGCATTCAGATGCCGGTGCTCGTATTCCTCGAAGTCATCACGGACGGCTTCCGCGGGATACTTGCTCTTGGTCTTTGCGAGCTTGCCCATGACGATGTCATCCATATCCACACCAAGCGCATCGGCCATCATGATGCAATACGTAAGCACATCCGCTAGTTCTTCCCTGACATGTCCCTCATCCATGGATGGCGACTGCGGCGTCCACTGGTAGCATTCCAGCAATTCCGACGCCTCGATGCTGATGGACTTCGCCAGGTTCTCAGGAGTGTGGTATTGGCCCCAGCCACGCTCCGACACAAAATCACGAATCGACTGAATGGTACTGTCACTGATCATGACTGACATTATAGGACTTGCTGAATGTTGGTCATGTACCAGAGCTCATGATGGACCATAATATGACTATGAACAGTGAGAGCTTGGCGCCGTTTGTCATCAACCTGCCATATGGCCAATACAGTAGGGAAGCTTTTGAAAAGGCTTTTGACGAATCCCTCGAGAAGCAGATGGGGCGCAGTGTTAATGATTCCGATCTGGAACATTTCATGCTGCGATATGTGTTGGCATATCCAACGGTTTATGTCGTGTATTCAGGAAAGACCAATCGCTATTCGATGAAGAACGAATATACGGTGTACGTCGGTGAGACCAACGATATACGGCATCGTACATTCCAGCATCTTGAAAGAGATGCTAAAGAACGCGAGGACTGGAAAGCTGTAGCTGATGCTGTCTCGCGGAATGATGATGCATATCGGCAATATGTTATTTCACATCCCAAATTCAATAAGTCGTTAACCCTGGATGTCGAAAACCGTCTTATGCACTATATGTCCAGTACCGATTCGGTGAAAAGGCTCAACAATCGACGGACCAATGCGCAAGGCGATTATTACACCGCAGACCAGTTTGATCGGATTTTCTCGCAAATCTGGTTGAGATTACACAAGGAAGATTCTGACCTGTTCCCGGCGGAGGAGATCATCCGAGATTCCGCGTTGTTCAAGGCATCGCCTTTTCATAAACTCAGCGATAGCCAGCTCGAAGCCGAAGAATCTATTTTGGTGCAACTTGCCGCCTTGGTTGCCGATAGCCGGCAACAGAAGAAAGCCGATGAGCAATCTTCAGACCGCCATCCGAAATTAATCTTTGTTCAAGGTGCTGCAGGGACAGGCAAAACGGTCCTGTTAAGCCACCTGTTCTACAGAATCGCGGCTGAAATCGGCATCCAAGGCGACACCTATTCCGAAGACGAAGATTATCCTGAGCTGTCACAAACGGCGAACGGCCGGCTTTCCTCATACATTCTTGTCAATCATAAGGAACAGGTGCACGTATATAATCAGATCGCCACGAAACTGGGTTTGCAGAAGAAATCTGATGAAGTGGTCATGCTGCCCAGTCAGTTCATCAATCGATTCAGCTTACGCAACGAGCATGGTCGAGGCATTCCAGACCAACCGCAAGGCCTGGCGGACATCGTGCTCATCGACGAGGCCCATTTGTTGATGACGCAAGGAAATCAGGGATATTCCGGGAAGAACCAGCTGTATGACATTCTGCGCAGAGCCCGGGTGGTGATTGCGGTCTTTGATCACAATCAGATTATGCAGTCCAGCCAGCAGTGGGACCCAACGATGCTGGAAAAACTTCAGCTGGACTCTGATTCGACTCAGATCGCATGCGCGACCGGGAAAATCGGCGCATTCAAAGCGGTTGATTTGGGCGCCGAATATCATCTGCCGTCCATTTCCGTGGACATTGCGCATGTCCATTTGAAAAGCAATTCCGTATTGCCGCGAGTAAGTCGATGATTCAGTGGATTGACCGATTCGCTTCGGGGAAAGGTATCGGTCCTATGCCCGTTGATACGGGCGAGTATGCCGCAGATGGTGAAATGATTCGAGAACCTTATGACGTTAAGGTGTTCGACTCGCCGGTTGATTTGTTTAATGCCATTCACGCGAAAGCCCAGCTGAAGCCCGATGGTTGGGATGGGGCTGGACTGTCCCGTTTGTTGGCCACCTATGACTGGAAGTATTCGGCGAAATCTGAGAATCAGAATGATCCGCATGGCTTTTGGAATGTGGAACTGCATCGCGATACTTCCGGCGTATGGCGTATGGGACTTGCGGATGACCATGGATTCGATCATTCCGCAATAAGTTCTGACCAATTCTGCAAGCCTTGGAACTATCAGCTCGAAGATTCCGCTCCGAAAAGCAGGAAAGGCATCGACAAAGAACTGTCTTGGGCGGAGAAGCCGTACACCATAGATGAGATTGGCTCCATCTTCACCATCCAAGGGTTTGATTTGAACTATGCCGGTGTGATCATTGGACCCTCGGTGACGTATCGTAACGGGGGAATCGTGTTCGATGCAAAGGCCAGCCAAAACTATCTGGCAACCAATAAGCGCAAAGATTTAGGAGATTTTGCCGAAGAAAATTTGAAGCATGAGTTGAATGTCCTGCTCAAGCGCGGCGTCCACGGTCTGTACCTTTTCGCGGTGGACGAAGGCCTGCAGCAGCGTTTGAAGGAGTGCTGCATCCATTAAGGTATGTGACGGATATTGTGCTGAAAATGCACGCGAAGCGCACGCAGATGATGTTGAATGCGCTGAAAATGCACTCAACATGCCGGGTGTCGTCGTTCGCTATGCCAAAGGCAAGGGATTCCTCATGGACGAGCATTTGGCCAAGGTCTGGGTTTGCAGCCAGCTGACCAATATCATCAGGAATCTCAGCGAAGAACAGGCTGGCATTTCTCTGCATAGTCAATGGATATGTGCCGAATGCCGTACCGCGTTGCCAATGTCGTCACTACAACGCAAACGCCAGCTCCTCCCGCAACGCAGTACGATTCGGATAACGCTCGACAATCTCGTGTGCCAGCGCACGGGTCTCCTCATCGCCGAACACTGCGGCGAAACGACGCAGCTGTTTGGCGATCTGCTGGTATGTGGCGCGGCGCGCCGTCAATGTATTGTCGACGCCACGTTCCACCGTAAACCGGAACGCGGGCGTGCCCATGGTGCCGTATGGCATCGCGTCGAGGATTATCGATTTTGCCGATTCGGGGTGTTCGATGGCGATGGTGCGCAGCAATGGCAGCGGCGGGTAATCGACGATGGCGCAATAAGTCAGGGCCGCGTCCGAAAGCCGCTCGTCCACGATGAGCTTCTCGTAAGCGGGATTGCGCCAACTGCTGTGGCGCTGTGTGCCGCCTTTGGTGGTTATTTCCGGCTGGTACTTGATGCGGTCGATGATGTTCCGGGCGCAATCTCTGGCCAGCCCATCAGCCACGTCATGCCATTCTTCTGCGCTAAGACCGCCGTAGATGCGTAACAGATTGCGTAGTTTACTCACGTAATGGGTATCGGATCTGTCGTTGCAGGAAAGAATGTAGTACCGATACACGTTGGCGAGCAGTCCAACGTCATTGAGTCCCTCGGCGCAGCATTCCATGATGGTATGCCATCCATGGGGCAGCAGGTCCGGCAGCAGACCGTTATGCCGGGCATCGATATCGACATCTTCCATATCCCGGCTCGACAGAAGGAAATCTTGTGCGAGCATGTATGCGGAACGCAAGTGCCCTTCATGAATCATGTTCGCAGCGTTCATCAGTGTGAGGGCCATTGACTCCGAGTATTCGCTCAGAAGCTGCTCGCGTCCAGCGTCATCGTTGGATAGAGCGTATAGGTCGTAGGCGCTCATGAGTGTGAACAACTGCAATACGTGTAACGATTCATCCGGAATGAAGTCGGTTTCGTCGTCTACTTCGCTCGTATCCTCGTTATCCTCATCCTC
>ENA-OQBG01000029-OQBG01000029.1-human-gut-metagenome-genome-assembly--contig:-NODE-29-length-61107-cov-4.705576_pt1 | contig 61107 bp, 72 predicted proteins | sample MGYA00242746_ERZ504551 | MGnify/ENA primary metagenome ERZ504551 (study PRJEB26092, sample SAMD00036289) | human gut metagenome | host: Homo sapiens | study: EMG produced TPA metagenomics assembly of... | reverse complement strand
ATGCCGCCAAAGGAGAAGCTCACCTCGCGACAAGGGGCTTCCTCACCCGCCGGGCGCGCCCACGTGTTCGAACGGCGGCGCTCGGCGACCAGCATGTCGAGGTCTACATCAGCCACGGCCATGTCGCGCGTGAACAGCTCAGTGCGGGCGAGCAGGGATCCGTTCTCGGCGATGAGGTTCTCACCCGCGAAGACGAGGTCGGTGGTGGACTCGCCCTCCCCCGCGTTGGCGTAGGCGTAGGCGCTGTACAGACGGGCGGACTGGCCGCGCACGAGGTCGTGACGGTACGCGGATTTGCCGATCACCTCGTCACTCGCACTGAGGTTCAAGATCACGGTCGCCCCGCCATCGAGCGCCATCGACGTGGAAGGCGGATTGGGAACCAGAGGTCCTCGCAGATCTCGACCCCGATCGCCACGTCCGAACACCCCTCGTCCACGCAGCGATACACGAGCCCCGCGCCGAGGGGAACCATCCGATGGGCGATGGGACGCATCATGAAATACGGTCCCGAAGGTGCCGGTGTGAACCAGCGACCCTCGTAGAACTCTCGGTAGTTGGGCAGGTGGGTCTTGGCGGTCATGCCGAGCAGCTGGCCCGCGCAGCAGCAGGCGGCGCAGTTGTAGATGCTCTCCCCACTCGCATACGGCATGCCCACCGTGTAGAACACGGGCAGCTCGCACGTCCGCTCGAGCAGCCAAGCGAGGGCGTTCTCGCAGGCGCGCAGTAAGCGCGATCATGGAAGAGGTCAGCGCAGGTATACCCCGTGAGGCACAGCTCGGGCAATACGAGGACGCGCACGCCCTCATCGGCCGCGCGCCACACGCACGAGAGGATCGCCTCGGCGTTGGCCCTCACGTCGCCCACGCGCACCTCGGGTGTCGCCGCCGCGATGCGAAGGAACCCGTCGCCGGCGTCCGTGGTGGCCATCTCGGCGCCTGCAAGCTTCAACTCGTCCATGCGAGCCTCCTGAACTGTCCTCGGTTCATATGCGTTTCATTGTACCCGCTGTCCTCGCCGATCGCCCGTGCCAAACCCGCGCGCCGGCGTGCGCCGTCGGCCGCTAGACGCGGTTGGGGCGCCGCGGCGCAAATAGCGGGCCCGCGACCCTGGTGTACACGACCAGCCAGGCCATAGAAGCGCAAAAACCGCCTATCACGTCCGAAGCGTAGTGCACTCCCAGGTAGACGCGGGAAAACCCCACGGCAACGACCATGAGGGCAAGGACGACGCACAGCGCGGCGCGCAGACGACGATCATCGACAAAGCGCCAGGTGAGCCACATGAGGAGGCCGAAAAACGCCATGGCCGCCATCGAATGCCCCGAGGGGAAGCTGAATCCACCGATATCGACCAGCCTGAGGGAGATGTCGGGCGCGGGCGCTGTATGGCGAACTTGAGCGCTTGGTTCAGGACGGTCGAGCACGCCAGATTGACCGCGCAGAACACCCCCACGCCCTTATGACCGCGCGCCCGGCGCCCAGGGAAATCACGAAGATGCAGGCGATGAGTGGGACCGGGGTGACCAGGAACGAAACGACCTCCATGATGGGCGTCAACCATGCGGCGCGCACATGGTCGACCATGAGCGCGATAGCCGCTCGGTCGAGGGCCATGATCTCCCCTGCCAACACGCGGTTGAGCAAGACGAGAAACACCATCAGGCAGAGCACCATGATCGCCGTGCGACGATTCGACATCACGAGCGAGCACAGGCGGGCACCCATGGTCCCCTCGTGCAAAGGGCCATCATCGTGCGAGGGCTCGTCGATGAGACGCGTCCGCTTTTCCTCAACCATCCTGCCTCCAGGGGGGCCACGCCCGCCGAACATGTTGTGCCGTTTCCATGGCGGCATTGTACCCGCGCAGGGCGACAATCAGCGGCCTTTCGCCAAACCCACAGCTCCCACGGGCATTTGACGAATGTCCGGACGAATCTCTATTATCGAACAAAGGTTCTGGAACACACGTTCGAAGGGAGACACATGGGAGAGCGCACCTATATCTGCATCGACCTCAAGACGTTCTACGCCTCCGTCGAATGCGCCGCCCGCGGGCTCGACCCGTTCACGCAGAATCTCGTGGTGGCCGACACCACACGAGGGCGTTCGACCATTTGCCTGGCCATCAGCCCCGCGATGAAGAAACTCGGCATCCGCAATCGCTGTCGACTCTTCGAGATCCCTCAGCACGTTGACTACGTGGCCGCCAAGCCCCGCATGCGTCACTACATGGAGATCTCGGCACGCATATACGGCATCTACCTCGAGTACGTGAGCCCACTCGATATCCATGTGTATTCCATCGACGAATGCTTCATCGACGCCACCCCCTACCTTTCACTCTACGGGCTCACCGCGCGCGAGTTCGCCGATGAGCTGCGCAGCGCGGTGCTTGCCCGTACGGGCATCACCGCCACCGCCGGCATCGGACCCAACCTCTTCCTCGCCAAGGTCGCCCTCGACATCACCGCCAAGCACGACCCAGATGGCATCGGCATCCTCGACGAGGAGCGATTCCGGGCGGAGGTCTGGAGGCACCGCCCCATCACGGACATTTGGGGCATAGGCCCGGGCATAGCGGAGCGCCTCTCCAAGTACCGCGTGCACGACCTCATGGGCATCGCTGCGCTCGACGAGCGGATCTTGTACCGCGAATTCGGCGTGAACGCGGAGTATCTCATCGACCATGCGCACGGCGTGGAGCCGTGCACTATCGCCGAGATACAGGCGTACCGCCCGCAGGCGACCTCGATGGTGAACGGCCAGGTGCTGGCACGAAACTATAGTTATAGCGAAGGGCTCACCATCCTTCGCGAGATGGTCGACGCGTCCGTGCTCGATTTGGTGGACCGGGGCGTCGTGGCGAGCTCCATATCACTGTACGTGGGCTACGGCAGCGAGGCGCGCGAAGTCCGACGACTGGACGCGAGCGGCAGCGCATCGTACCGCGACGGCTGCGGTAACCGGCGCAGCAGCACGGCCGAGGACATCCCGCGAAGGACCTCGCGGCCGCAGCACAGCGCGGCAACGACGGGGATGGCGGCAGCGGGGACTCGCGATCTCATAACCGAGAACGAGCCGCGCGGGACCCTTATCACCGGCGAACATGGCACGCGGCGCGTGGGTGGCAAGGGCGGCTACGCGCACGCAGGCAAGCAGCGAAAGCTCGGTGAGCGCACCAACTCGCGCAAGAAGCTCATGGCCCATTTCGAATCCCTCTACGCCGAATCCGTCGACCCTCGACGGCCCATCAAACGCGTCAATATCGGTTTTGGCGACTTGCTGCCCGAGGAACTCGCGACCATCGACCTATTCACCGATGTCGAGGCCGAGCACGCGAGCGCGACCTGCAAAAGACGATCATCGACGTCAAAGGTCGCTATGGAAAGAACGCCCTGGTGAAGGGCAGGAGCTTGCGCCCGGAGGCTACGGGGCGGGAGCGCAACGACCAAGTTGGAGGACATCATGCATGACGACATGCGCCCAGACGCGGCAGGCTTGACGGCGAACGGCCGACCGCGCGCCAGCCGCGCTTCGCAGTTCATGCCCTTTGCGGCGCTCACCGGATACTATGAGCTCGCGCGGCAGCAGGAACGCATCACCAAGCCGCGACATGAGCTCACCGACGAAGAGGCCCTGGAGCTCTCCCGTACCATCATACAGGTGAAGAAGGGCGACCTAGTACGCGTGACCTATTACGACTGGGATGCCTACCACACGGTCTCGGGCGTGATAGCCCATATCGATTTCGCCTATCGAAGGCTGCAGGTCGTGAAAACCGTCATAGGATTCGACGACATCCTCGCCATCAAGCGGTAACACATGGCGGCGAGGGAGCATCAACCGCATCGAGCGTGCCACAATGGGTGCATGTGTAGGCAACCGCGGAGGGGAACCGCCTGTGAGAAACCACCCCGCGTCGACAGAGGAGGAACCATGGACAACGTGAGAAGCGCAGCGTACCGCACCACGGCGGAAAGCATCATCAAGAAGCTCGCCCTGCGCAACATGATCGGCCACTACTGCGAGACCGCGTCCGACGCCGTCGAGCTCGTCCGCGCTCTCGTCGCTAACGGCGAGAGTGTCACCTGGGGAGGCAGCGTCACGTTCTCCCAAAGCGGTGTGAAAGACGCCCTCACAGCCGACGGCCACCCCATGATCGACCGTATGGCGGCCCATACGCCGGAGGAGCAGGATGAGATGTGGCGTCGGCAGGTGAGCGCGGACTGGTTCTTCATGAGCACGAACGCCATCACGCTCAATGGCGAGCTCGTCAACATCGATGGCAACGCCAACCGCCTCGCTCTGCTGCTGCACGGCCCCAAGCATGTCTGCGTCATCGCGGGCATGAACAAGGTCGTCGCCGACGTGGAGAGCGGCATCAAACGCGTCCACACCGCTCGCATGCCCCCTCACGCCGCACGTCTGCACACAAATACCCCCTGTGAGCTCACCGGCGTCTGCGCCAACTGCCATGCGGAAGGATGCATGTGCTGCCAGGAGGTCATCACGCGCCACTCGCGCCACGAAGGCCGCATCCACGTCATCCTCGTGGGAGAAGACCTCGGCTACTAGCGCATCCCGCCCCGCCACGCGACCCACCCGGTCCCTGGCGAAATGCACCAACCTCGAAAGGACCCCATGAACAACTTCACCTTCTGCTCTCCCACCAAGTTCGTATTCGGCCGTGGCGTCACCGACCACGTGGGCACCGAGCTCGCGGCGGCGGGTCACCGGCGCGCGCTCATCGTCTACGGACAGGGCTCCGTGGTGCGCACGGGAACACTCGACCGCGTAAGGGCATCACTCGACGCGGCGGGTGTCGCGCATGTCGAGCTGGGTGGGGTGCGCCCCAATCCGGAGATTGGGCTTGTGCGCAAGGGATCTGAATTGGCCAAGCACGAGGACGTCGATATCGTGCTGCCCGTGGGCGGCGGATCGGCCATGGACTGCGCCAAGGCCATCGCCGTCGGTGCCTGCTACGACGGCGACCCGTGGGACTTCTGGGCCAAAAAGGCGACGGTCGAACACTGCCTGCCGCTCGCAGCGGTGGTAACCATCCCCGCTTCCGGCTCCGAGGCGTCCAACTCCTGCGTCATCAGCATGATGCCGAGGGCCTCAAGAGCGGATGCACCAGTGAGCTCATCCGCCCGCCATCGCCTTCCTCGACCCGGAGCTCACCTTCACCTTGCCTCCATACCAGACGGCGGCGGGCGTCACCGACATGATCGCCCATATCATGGAGCGCTTCTTCTCGGGCGAGCCCGCGGTCGGCGTGACGGACAACATCGCCTGCGGTCTCATCCGCGCCGCGATCGATGCCGCGTGCATCGTGATGGAAGATCCCGAGAACTACGATGCCCGCGCGGAGCTCATGTGGATCGGCACACTCGCCCACAACGGCCTCGCCGGCTGCGGCCTTGGCATCCCCGGCAAGCGCGACGGCGACTGGAGCTGTCACGGACTCGAGCACGAGCTGTCCGCCGTCGATCCGGGTATCACACACGGAGCGGGTCTCGCGGTCGTCTTCCCGGCCTGGATGCGCTACGTGTGGCAGAACCACCCCGAGCGGTTCCTCACGTTCGGCGCGAAGTCTTCGGCATCGAGCCCGTCGATCCCGAGGTCGACGACCTATCGGACATCGACGAGGAAATCACGCCCGAACGCGCCGTACACGACGCCGTTGAGGCGACCATCGACGAGCTCCAAGAGTTCTTCGTCTCCATGGGTATGCCATCCACCTTGGGCGAACTCGGCATCGAGGAGACCGACATCGATCGACTGATCCGCGGACTGCGCATCAACCGCGGCGAGAGGTTCGGAACGTTCCAGTCGCTCACTCTCGACGATGCACGCGCCATCTACAAGAGCGCCTTGTGATCTCCAATTGAGGCAGGGGGTCATCGTTTCATGAACACGAGCGTGCGGCTGAGCTCCGCTTCACGAGAGAGTTCCGGGGCAAACGTATAGCCCACGTCAAACCGTTGGAGGGCGCTCGCGTCCTCCACGGAGTTCTCGGCCATCCAGCGGACCATGCTGCCACGGGCGATTTTGCTCGCCGTCGCACGCTGAACCGGCTTGCCCGCACGCACGTCCTCGCCAAAGACAATCGTGACGTGCGACGCGCCCTCGGGAAGATGGGGCAGCACCGCTTTCGCGTACTCCACGCTCGCGAGATTCACCACCGTGACGTCTGCGCCCGCCATATCGGGGTCGCATGTCCCCTCGGGCGCGGTCGCGCCGCAGACACTCGCGGCGATGTCAGCGCCCCAATAACCGTAGAGGTCCTTCGCTCCGTCGATCGACAGCTTCGCCGCCATCTCCAGTCGATACGGCTGGACCGCGTCGAAGGGTCTCACGCATCCGTAGAGCGCGGAGAGCACCCACAGGTGAGCCTGCAGCCACTCGAGGGCTTTCGCATCGAGCACGTCGGGTGCCATGCTGCGATACTGGATGCCCACGTACGATGTGATCGCAGGGCAAACCAGACGTGCCACGGCGGCATCCCGCAGCTCGCCTCCATCCATCACGCATCTGAACTCCGCGAGGCGCTCGATGTTCTCGACGAGCAGTTTGTCGTTGACCCGCCAGAGCTCCTTGAGGCCTGCACTCCCCCGCTCATCCTCGATCGTGCGCAACGCACGGACGATTCGCGCGGTCTTCTGCGGGAACGGAGGAATCCCCCGCGGGGCGAATGCGTCAGAGTCGACGCGCATCTGTTTCGCGGGGGAGATGATGACCTGGATCATGGGGGACCTTCCAAGGAGACAGTGCGGCTACATACCAGGTCCTCATACCCAAAATCCGCACCCGTGAGCGTTTTGGGTCAATTGGCACTCGTCTCCAATTGCGCAGCGGCTAGGCGATGTGGCCCAGGAAGTCCTTGGTCCGCTCTGATGTGGGATGGTCGAAAACCTCCTCAGGCGTGCCCTGCTCCACGATGACGCCGCCGTCCATGAAGATGACGCGATCGGCAACGTCACGGGCGAACTGCATCTCGTGGGTCACCACGATCATGGTCATGCCTTCGCGCGCCAAATCGCGCATGACACCCAGGACATCACGTACGAGCTCGGGGTCGAGAGCACTCGTGGCCTCATCGAATAGCATGACGTGCGGGTTCATCGCCAGTGCTCGAGCGATGGCAACGCGCTGCTGCTGACCACCGGAAAGCTGGGCAGGCATGAAGTCCACGCGGTCGCTGAGCCCGACTTTGGTCAGCTCCTCGACTGCGATGCGCTCCGCTTCCTCCTTACTGCGCTTGAGAACCTTCTGCTGGGCTATCATGACGTTCTTCTTGGCGGAAAGATGCGGGAACAGGTTGAACTGCTGGAATACCATGCCGAGCGTCGACCGCACCTTGTTGATATCCACGCCCTTTTTGGTGATATCCACGCCCTCGACCACGATGGAGCCCTGCGTGGCGTCTCAAGCAGGTTCACACAGCGCAGCATCGTCGACTTACCGGAACCCGACGGCCCCAGCACCACCACGACCTCACCGCGGTGCACGTCCAGGTCGATTCCACGCAGCACGACGTTGTCGCCATATGCCTTATGCAGGCCGCGGATCCGGACCACAGGCCCCTCCGCAGAGGCGTTAGACGCACCGGATACGTCCACGGTCTTTGCGTTGTCACTCATCTCAAGCACTCCCTACAGGTTCGCGATGTGATCGGCGGGCGTGGGGACCATCGTTCCCGCGCTCTTGGCGGGCTTCTTGCCCTGTGGTCCGGCATTCGTGCCGGCGGTGGCTCGGTGAGGCGCGCCTCAAGCATGCTCACGAGACGAGCAAGCGGCAGCGTAACCACCAAATAGAACAGAGCGGCAACCACATAAGGCGTGATGGAGCCCGTTGTGGCCACGATCGTCTTGGCGTACATCACGATCTCCATGACGCCCACGGCCGCAAGTAGCGACGTGTCTTTGTACAGCAAAATGAATTCGCTGGTGAGTGTGGGGATCACGTTCCGGAACGTCTGCGGGATGATGATCGACACCATGGTCTGGGTGGCACTCATGCCCAGCGAACGGGCCGCCTCGGACTGTCCCTTGGGGATGGACTGGATACCGGCGCGAAAGATCTCACACAGGTAAGCGGCGGAATTCATGGCCATGACGATGACGCCGAGCGTGTAGTTGTCGATATTGACACCTGCAAGCGGCAAGCCGAAGAACGCAATGTAAATCTGCAGGAACGCCGGCGTGCCACGGATGATGTTCACGTAGACGCCCGCGATGGCGCGCAGGATGCGCGACTGGAGATACGCATGAGCGCGAACATGAAGCCAAAGGGAATGGCGAGCGGGAACGCCACCAGCACGATGGCGACGGACATCAGAAAGCCGGAGAAGATGATGGGCAGGCTGCTCACAATGAGCACCGGATTGAAGAACAGGCGCAAAAACGTGTTCGAATTCCACGCCTCGACCCATGCCTGGTCCTCGAGAAAGGCCTTGAACTGGTCGAACGGGGTCACGCCCTTGACCTCGACCGCGGGGATTCCCTCCACATCGTGCTCGGTGCCGTCGGCGAGCGTGTACGTGCCCTCGCAGAGCATCTCGCCGCCAGCGGCAGGGAACACCACGTCGTACAGCTCGACACGGAAGAACCGACCCGCGGGTGCCGCCTCGGGAAACGTCAGGACGAGCGTCTCCCCATTCGTCTCGATATCAGGCTCGATGAACTCGCGATCCATGAGGTCCTCGCCCGAGAGCATCGTCACGCGCAGGTCATCGGTGGTGAACGTCGTGCCATCGGGCACGGTGAGCGAAAGACCGGTAACGGCCTCATCGGTGTCTGCCTGCACCTCCCAGGTGATACGCGTTTCCGTACCGCCGAGCACGTCACTGCCGGAATCCCCGTTGGGGCGGCAGGTGAGCTTCTGGACCTCCAAGGCATGAGCGGGTCGCGGCACGGCGCATACGGCCGCCAACGCGACGAGCACGGCGCAGCACGGCAACATCGCGTGCATGGCCCAGCGAATGACGCGGGCCAGCCCCGCATTCCCCGTCGACGCGCAATGCCGTCCGGTGTTCTCCATGGTTCTCCCCTTCCTCCGCCCACGTCACGGTGCGCTCATGGCGCTTCCGATCTAAGGGCGCTCCAGATACCAGACAGCCCTCCCCGCACATACGGGAAGGGCTCGCGTTGATGCGGCGCGGGTGCGCTACTTGATGTTGTACTTCTCCATGAGGGCGTCGACGGTTCCATCCTCGGTGAGCTTGGCAATGGACTCGTTGATGGCATCCTTGAGCGCGGTGTTGTCCTTGTTGACGGCGATAGCATACTCCTCGCCCGTGGAGACCTGCTTGATGACCTGCTCGTTGCTGAAGGAGGTTGCGACCAGCTGAGCGGCAACGGAGCGGTTGGTCACCAGCGCGTCGGCCTGATCGGACTGGACGGCGGCGAAGCAGTCGGTGGCGTTCGTTGAACGGGACGAGGGTCGCGTGGGGAAGTTCTCCTTGGCAAAGGCCTCGGCGGTGGAGCCAGACTGGACGGCGATCTTGATACCCTCGGCGTCCAGCGCCTCAGCGTAGTTGTCGCCAGTGATGTCGGCGTTGTCCGCCATGGTCACGATGGCCTGATCGTCCATGTAGTAGGAATCGGTGAAGTCGACCTCGTCCTCACGCTCGGGCGTGGCGGTGATGGCGGCAATGCCGATGTCGTACTTCGCGCCGGAGGCGACACCGGGCACGATGGTGTCGAAGTCGACGTTCTCGATCTGGAGGTCGAGGCCGAGGTCGTCGGCGATGGCCTGGGCGAGCTCGAGGTCGAAGCCCTTATACTCGCCGTCTTCCATGTACTCGAACGGCTCGTACTCGGCGGACGTGCCGATGGTCAGCTTGCCGTCGGAAACAAGGGTGTAGCCCTCATCGGTCGCGGCGTCGGCGGCGGCGGAACCCGCTGCCGGGGCGCCAGATCCGCCACAACCGGTGAGCGCCAAGGCGCCAGTCATCGCAATCGCGACGGTCAACGCGCCAAGCTTCTTCTTCAACATGATTGCATCCCTTTCCCTCTTTTGTGCATACAAGCAGATGCTTGGGGAAGGAGTATACGCTTTACCGTATGAGAGAAACCATTAAATGCAGAATATTTCTCAATTGTTACCGTTCTATGTAATCCGATGAGACAATAAGCTCAGTTTATGCATGATGCAATTGGGGACGTACCCCAAGTGCACCAAATGGCTACTCGGCGGGCGGTTCCTCCACGGGGGCGGCATCGTCGTCTGCGAGCGCCTCGACCTCGGCGCGTTTTCCGCCCAGGGCCGTCACACGACGCACCGAGCAGGCATCCCCCTCACCCTCGGAGTCCTTGACGTAGCTCAATGCAACCTCATCTCCCACGTGGTAGCGCACGATATCGACCAGGCCGGGAAGAGCAACGTCGTAGATGGAATCATCGCCCTCAAGGGTGAGATAGAAGTGCGAATTACCATCGATGACTGCTTGGGCCATGGACGCGACTCTGCCAGTGACCTCGACCTCCGCGCCAGACGCCGCCGCCTCATCCTCGGAAAGCGCACCGGAAGAGGCGAGCATCTGCAGGTAGCTCTCCTGCGTGGTTGCAACCGTGGATCCCGTCGCCACGCTCTGGTAATGCTCGACGTTGATCATGGCGTACATCTTCACCAAGCCCGCATTGTCCTTGAGCGCCATGAAGTACGTGGGCTGCCCCGCCACATTCAGCAGCAACGGATAGGTCGCCTCATATTTGAGGTTCTGGACCTGCCCCTCGGCGCTCGCCTGGGCGGAGTCCTCGGTGGCACCGGCGACGGGGTAGTAATGCGACTCACCCGTGCGCTGATTGACGAGGATGAAGCCCACGTTGGAGCTATCGGCGGTCACCGAGCTCACACCCGTGTACAGGTAGATGTCATCACCCTGCGCCAAGTAGTTGTACCCAAGCTCGCCATCGCTGCCCTGCGTAGTGCGCACCACGCCCTGCTGCCCGAGCCAGGAATTGAGCCATCCACCTCTGTAGGCACCGCTCCAATTGTACTGCTCGATGATGAGATCGCTCGGGTAAGCGCGGTCCACCCACGTGGGGCAATCCTCGATGGCATGGTCCTCGGTCTCGCCCGTGCAGGCGTTCACCAGCACCACCCGTTGTATCGTCGTGCCTTCGAACAGGCCGATGGTACGCCTCTGAACGGGAAACACCCACCAAGGTGTGCCATCCTCATCAAGCTCAAAGGACTTCTGGTCGAACATGTACGTTGGATACTTGAGTTGCACGTAGCGGTCGATATTGCGCGCGAGCGGCTCGCTCTCGGAGTAACGAATGGGTTCCTCCAGACGAACGACCTCGGCTTCCTGCGTGACCATATCGACCAAGACATACGCCGGGATGCCGTCGCCACGGTGGCTCAACCACTTGAAGAGGTCGGCATAGGTGAGCGGACTCACGCGTACCGGACGCCCCTGGTAATTGATCTGACTGTACGCGGGACTGATCTCGAACTGGCTCACGAACTCAGGGATCGATCCCATAGCGCGCGAGCCGAGCAGCTGAGCGGACGCGCGGTCGATAACGGGAACATCCGCATAGTCGACTTCCTCGATATCCTCGGCGAAATTACCCTCGGTGGTCTTGAGGACCGAGGCGAAGCGCTCGGCGTTACCCGGGATGAACGGCTCGCCCATAATCAGGCCGATGAAGAACGCCGCGACCACCGCAACTGGAATCAGGGCGAGACGGTTGAACAACGAGGAGCGGTGCTCAGAGCGCAAACCGAACACTTTGAGCCCCACGAAGCAGACGATCGAAATGAGAATGATCCAGTTCCACACACGAGGACTGTGGATATTGAGTGCGGGATGGAACCACCAATATGCGATCAGCGCCGCAATGCCAAGGACGACGAGCATGACGATGAGCGCCGTGCGACTCCACGTGGCAAGGCGTTCCATGAACGGCGGCACGGGGATATCGATGTGCGACCCTTGGCCCTTTTCTTGCGGGCGGCCTTCTTGCGCTCGCGGGCGGACTTGGGCTCGACATGCCCACGACCGGCACCCTTCTTCCCGCCCCTGCCCGAGGCGTCCGCGCCGTCGGGCGAGGCGTCCTCCACCTCGACCTCAACATCGATGGGGTCCTCGCCGCTCGGCACCTCCACGCCGGCACGCCTCAGCATGTCCAGAATCTCATCGTGGTTCATCGGGAAATCAATCCTTCCGCATACAGACAACGGTACGGATGATACCCAGTTCACCGAGGCCCCAACGCGACCCAAGCCTCCGCGAGCGATGCCCGCTGCGCGAAGGGCGGCACGCCAACCGGGGCGGGGCTCCATCCACCTACCCATGTTTCCATGAAAAAATGCCTCCCCTCGCGGGCGGAACAGCAATCAGGCAAGGGCCGGCGGCGGAGAACTTGACCTGAACCCGACTTCAAGGGATAACCTTTTGCAGACACATCACGCCGGGAACCGCGCATGCGGGACCCCGCGCGCCGTATGGCAGTCCGCACACGCAAGGAGTCCCCCATGTCCCAACGCAACGTCACCAAGCTCGAAAAGCCCGCAGTCAAACGCACACTGCGGCGCTTTTGGGAGGTCACCCGCATGAAGCCGGCGCCGCGGCGCTCGCCGTGTTCACCTCCGTCGCCTACGTGGCGCTCCTCATCTTCGTGAACACCTGGGTGATGGGCCTCATCGTGGACCGCGTGCAGGCCTCACCCGTCGCGGCGGACCAGGTGTGGGAGGTCTTTGGCCCCTACATCCTGGCTCTGCTGCTCGTGAACCTCGTAGGGCAAGTCTGCTCCAAGCTGCAGGACTACGCCGTCTACAAGATGCAGATCAACGGCAACTACCACCTCGCACGCCTGTGCTTCGACACGCTCTCGAACCAATCCATGACCTTCCACACGAGCCGCTTCGGCGGGGCGCTGGTGAGCCAGACGAGCAAGTTCATGAGCGGCTACACGCAGATGGTCGATGTCGTGGTGTACTCGCTCATCCCCACCATCGCGAGCACCGCCTGCACCTTCATCGCACTCGCGCCCGCCGTGCCCGCCTATGCCGCGGCGCTCGCCGTGATGCTCGTGATATACGTGATCGTGGCCACGCGCATGTACCAGCGGATCCTGCCGCTATCCGCCGCCACCGCCAAGGCGCAGAACCGTCTCTCCGGCGTGCTCTCAGACGCGGTCACGAACATCCTCGCCGTCAAGACCTGCGGCCGCGAGGACTTCGAGAAGGAGCTTTTCGACGAGGCGGACCTCGCGGCCATGCAGGCCGAGAGCCGCTCCATGCGCGCCACCATGCAGCGCGGGTTCACCACAAGCGGCATCATCACCGTGATCATGCTCATCGTGTCCATCTTCGTGGCGGGCGGCAACGCCTGGTTCGGCATCTCGGGCGGCATGCTCGTCATGATGTTCTCCTACACCTACCAGCTGTCCATGCGCTTCAACTACATCAACTCGATGATGCAGCGCATGAACCGCGCCATCGGCGACGCGAGCGAGATGGCGCGCATCCTGGACGAGCCGCGCCTGGTGGAGGACGCGCCGGGCGCCCCGGACCTCGCGGTGCGCGAGGGTGCCATCGACTTTGAGCACCTCGCTTCTCCTATACGGACGCCGCCGAGGGGGACCGCGTGTTCACCGACCTCAACCTGCATATCCCGGCGGGACAGCGCGTGGGCCTGGTGGGCCGCTCCGGCTCGGGCAAGACGACCCTCACCAAGCTGTTGCTGCGCCTGTCCGACGTGCAGGATGGCCACGTGTACGTGGACGGCCAGGACATCTCGGCCTGCACCCAGCAGAGCCTGCGCCGCCAGATTGCCTACGTGCCGCAGGAGGCGCTGCTGTTCCACCGTTCCATCCGCGAGAACATCGCGTACGGGCGCCCCGACGTGAGCGAGGAAGAGATCCGTCGCGCCGCCGAGCTGGCGAACGCACTGGAGTTCATCGACCGCCTGCCCGCGGGCCTCGACACCCTTGTGGGCGAACGCGGCGTGAAGCTCTCCGGCGGCCAACGCCAGCGCGTCGCCATCGCGCGCGCCATCCTCACCGACGCGCCGATCCTCGTGCTCGACGAGGCCACGAGCGCGCTTGACTCCGAGAGCGAGGCGCTCGTGCAGGACGCGCTCGAGAACCTCATGCGCGGGCGCACCTCCATCGTGGTGGCGCACCGCCTGTCCACCGTGGCGGCACTCGACCGCATCGTGGTGCTCGCCGACGGCGAGATCGTCGAGGACGGCACGCACGCCGAGCTCGCGGCGGCCGGCGGCGAGTACGCGGCCCTGTGGAACCGCCAGACCGGCGCGTTGGACGGGGAATAAACCGGGCGAAGTTGTGGCGGGGCAAGCCGGGCCGAGGACGGACGTGCGAGGTCACGAGGAGGCATATCCTGCCGGAATGCAACTCACCAAGCTGCGACGAGCCCCCGCTCGAGGATGCGAGAGCTTTTCGTACTCATTTTGGGATTAGTCAAATATACGCGATCGAAGACTGACTGCGACCTGCAGTTTTGTTAGACCAAGTTCCCACACTACTTCATCCTTTTAAAACGATACGAAAAACCTCAACTTCTCAGCGCAGGGCGCCTGGCGTTACCCCGCCAGCCCGCGCAGGTAGGCGATCTCGCCGGCATAGCCCGCCAGATCGTCGTGCGGGGTCTCCAGGATGAACGGCAGGTCACGCAGGACAGGGTGGGTCACGATGGCGCATAGCACGTGCTCCCCGCCACCGAGCTCGGGATTGCCCAGGTACCCCGCACCGATGACCTCGTGCCGGTCCTTGTGCGTACCGCACGGATTTTTGGAGTCGTTGATATGCACTGCCTGCAGGCGCTCGGCGCCCACCACGCGGTCGAACTCCTCCAGCACGCCATCGAGGTCGTGCACGATATCGTACCCGCCATCGGAGATGTGGCAGGTGTCCAGGCAAACGCCGATCATGTCGGCGCCCGCAAGCTCGGGGCGACGGGCCCCCACGCCCTCGATGATGCGCGCGAGCTCCTCGAAGGTGCGCCCCACCTCGGTGCCCTTGCCCGCCATGGTCTCGAGCAGCACGCACGTGCGCTGCCCCCCGAACATCACCTGACACAGCGCGTCGACGATGAGCTCAATGCCCGCGTCGACCCCCTGCCCCACGTGCGCCCCAGGATGGAAGTTGTAGAGCTGGCCCGGGAGTGCCTCCATGCGCTGCAGATCCTCGGCCATGGCCTCGAGCGCGAACTCGCGCGCACGCTCCTTGGCAGAGCACGGGTTGTACGTGTAAGGTGCATGCGCCACCAGGCGGCCGAAACCATCCTTCTCCAAGATGCGCCGCAGTCCCGCGACGTCATCGAGGTCGAGCGCCTTCACGCTGCCGCCACGCGGGTTGCGCGTGAAGAACGCGAACGTGTTCGCGCCGATGGAACGGGCAGCCTCGCCCATGGCGGTATAGCCCTTAGTGGTTGAAAGATGGCAACCTATGGTTAGCATTGGTGTCCTTTCGATATCGAGGGGCCCCCTATTATCCCTGATTGGGGTGGGCCGTGTCGCATCTCCGCAATCGACGCAGCGGCGCATCGGCACGGCGGGTGGCCTGCCCCACGGCGCAGCAGCCAGTGCGTCGGCACGGCAGGCAACCAGCCCTTAGCGCAGCGGCCCGCGCGCGGCACAGCAGGCAGCCAGCCCCTCAGTGCAGCGGCCGAACGTCGGAACGGCAGGCAACCAGCCCTCAGCGCAGTGGTCCGCAGGTCGGCACGGCAAGCAGTCCGCATGCCACTCGACGCAGCGGCCCGACTACTCCTCGGCGATCCGCACGCCGAGGAGTAACGCGATGTCCATCGCCTGCTCCGCACTCACTTGCGCCCCGCGCAGCTCGCGATAGTCGCTCGAGAGCACAGGGGCGCTAAACGCGCACGTCGACACATCGATTCCGCAAAGCGGCGTTCCAAACACGTCGAGCCTCGTGAGGTCGGTCTTATCCAAGCGCACGTGCTTGAGCTTCGCGCGCTGCATCGCCGCCTCACGAAGCTTGCAGTCGTGCACCGTCAAATGGTCGATGGACGCCTCGGAGAGATTGGCGTAGGAGAGGTCCGAGGCGCGCACGCTCACCTGCGCGAGCCGCGCCTGGAGGAGGCTCAACCCCAGCGCGGAGCAATCTCGTAGGTCAACGCGGTTGAGCCATGCCTTGTCCATGGTGCAGCCAATGAGGCGGCAGCCCTCGAAGCGGACGTCGCGAAACGTGCAGTCGCGAAAATCGACCTGTTCGAAAAGGCAATCGCGAAACACCATGTGCTCGAACGTCGCGTCGTCGGCGCACTCGTAGGCGAGCTCCACATCATCGACGAGCGCACGGGAGGCGTAACCGTCACCCTCAGAGAACACCGCGATGAGCTCATCGCTTCCCATGCGCTCGGACATGGTGCCCACGGCGGCGTATCCCGATGGGGCCTGCTCCGCGCGGGCGCTCATCGCCCGCTCCCCTCGACGGAGCGCTCCGAAGCCTGCTCAAACGCACCGTCGACACGTCCCGCTCGGCGCGCCGTCGACAACACGCTGCCGACCGGTGGCCAAGACGCACGGATCGCGTCGATAGTCCGCGCGATTCGCACCGTCGACGCAAGCGGCATGACCGAGCTCTCATGTGCCCCCGCACGCATCAAGCCACAAAAATGGGCGATCTCGCCATAAAAGTCGTCCACCACAGCGGGAGCCTCGACGAGCTCAGGCGACACATTGCCGCATGCGGCGGATTCACCCGCGTCCGCATCACGGATGCCCATACGCTCCCCGTCAACGTCAACGAACTTCCTCACGACGTACGACACCGGGCGATGCAGCACCGGGACCTCGATCTCGCCGCGCTCGCAGCAAATCCGGCAGACCACCTCGAACTCGTCCGCATCGCCCGCGAAATCGAAGTGCACGGGCACCCCGCCGATACGCAGGCGCGCATCATCGGCGATGTCGATGCACCCTCCCTCCGCCGCGGGCATCCACCGCGTGCGGCAGGAGTCGACCTCGACCTCTCCTGCAAGGAGGTCCTCCGCCCAGCCCACGCCATAGCAGCCCAAGTCGTATAACGTGCCACCCTGCACCGGATCGAGCAGATAGCGGCCAGTCTGATCGCCGTAGTTCACGCGATGGACGATGTCGATGGATGCGATGGCGCCGAAGTCTCCACGAGCGAGCAGCGCATCGACCTGCTCGCGCGCGGGCATGAAACGGGGCTTCATCGCCTCCATGAACAGCGATCCCGTCTCGTGGGCCACCTCCGCAACGTGCGCCGCCTCTCGCTCGCTGAGCACGGCCGGCTTCTCGCACAGCACGGCCTTGCCGGCGCGCAGGAGCCGAACCGTCCACTCCTCATGCATGCCGTGGGGCAGCGCGAGGTAGACCGCATCCACGTCCGGATCCTCCACGAGGCGAAGGTGCGCGGACGCCCCGTTATCCTCGGCACTCGCATAGCGCTTTGCCGCATCAACGTGAAACTCCCCGGCAAAAGCGTCGAGCCGCTCGGCGCGACGCCCCGAGATCGCAACCAGCCGCGCGCCCTCGACATGCGCGAGCGCTCGCGCGAACCTGCCGGCAATGCCGCCCGCGCCCATGATGCCCCAACGAATCTGTCCCACGTCCGCCTCCGTTCACGCGAATCATTCCCCGCAATCATACCCTCCCGCCCGGTCGCGCACTGCGTCAACGCGAGCACGGGAATCGGCAGGGATCCGCATGACCCGCAGGCGCCAAACGAATCGTCGCAACCGTCCCGCCTCGCCCCTATAATGAAGGCTCACAAATCGAAAGGAACCATGTGAAGGTCATCGTCTACACCGACGGCTCGTCGCGCGGCAATCCGGGACCGGGCGGCTATGGCGCCGTGCTGCGCTACACCGCACCCTCAGGCAAACTGCACACGCTCGAGCTCTCCCGCGGCTACGACCGCACCACCAACAACCGCATGGAGCTGTTGGGCGTCATCAGCGCGCTGGAGGCCCTCAATCGCCCCTGCGAAGTCGAGGTCCACTCCGATTCGCAGTATGTCTGCAACGCCTTCAACCAGCATTGGGTCGAGGGATGGATCCGCCGCGGATGGAAGACCTCACAGAAAAAGCCAGTCAAGAACGTCGACCTTTGGAAGCGCCTGCTCGCCGCCAAGGAACCCCACAGCGTGTCGTTCCATTGGGTAAAGGGACATGCAGGCCACGAGTTCAACGAGCGCTGCGACGAGCTCGCCACGAAGGCCGCCGACGGCGCGAATCGCGCAGTCGACACGGGTTTCGTCGAGGGCGAATCGGAGTAAGCCCGACCGACGAGCGAGAAGCCCTTGTAGTTTGTCTACAATAAACGCATCGAAAACCGCCGCGGAAAGGACCTGTCATGATCCGCCTTGCCACCATCGGGACCAGCTCCATTACCGAGAACTTGCTTATGGCACTCGCTCAGGTCGATGGCGTCGAGTTCGTGGGCACGCTCTCACGCGATGCCGAGCGCGCCGCCGCCTTCACAGCAAAGCACCGCGGAACCTGCCCCTTTACCTCACTCGATGAGTTGGCCGCAAGCGACGAGGTCGATGCGGTCTACATTGGCAGCCCCAACGCGCTGCACCACCACCAGGCACTCGCCTGCATCGCGGGCGGCAAGCATGTCCTGGTCGAGAAGCCCTTCTGCGCCAACGAACGCCAAGTCCGCGAGGTCCTCGAGGCGGCCGGACGCGCGGGAGTCGTGGCGCTTGAGGCCATGCGGCCCCTGCACGATCCCGCCTTCCATGCCCTCAAGAACGCCCTGGACGAGCTCGGCACCATCCGCCGCGCAACCCTGCGCTTTGGCAAATACTCCTCGCGCTACGACGAGGTGCTTGCCGGTCGACGCACAAATATCTTCGATTGCTCAATGGCGTCCGGTTCGCTCATGGACATCGGCATCTACACCGTCGAGCCGCTTATCGAGCTGTTCGGCGCTCCAATCTCCGCCTGCGCCGCCGCATCCCTACTTGACGAGCAAACCCGCGGCCTCACCGGCGGCCCCATCGACGGTGCGGGCGTCATCGTGGCGAGCTATCCGAACATGATCGCCACGCTGCATCACTCGAAGATCACCAACGACTGCTCACCCAGCCAAATTGAGGGCGAGCTCGGCACCCTTGTCATCGAGGGTATCTCCGCGCCCGAACGCGCATATCTGGAGATGCGCGTGATAAAGGCCGCGGCAGACACCGTCGGATACTCAAGTGCGCAGACCTCCACGCGCGAGATCGAGCTGCCGCATGCGGACAACACCATGATCTACGAACTCGCCGACTTCATCGAGGCAGTCGGTGCCACGCAGGCGGGAACTCCCTTGACCGAGGCTCCCTGTGGTCCCTTTGGGATGCTCGCGCATTTCCATGAGGTGACGCTCGCATCCCTCGCGCTTATGGATGGGGCGCGGCGCACGATGGGTGTGGCGTTCCCCGCAGACGAGTAAGGAGGCGGCAATGGGGCTCTTTGAAAAGATGATGGGACATGCACGGGAGTTTTCCCGGGCGACGGGCCTTTCGGACACCGACGTGAAAAGCGCCGGACGCTTGAGCCCATGCGAGGATGGCCTTCGCGAGGAACTCGGGCGGCGTGCCGAAGCATGCACCACCGTACTTCGCTTTGCGCTGCTGTTCAGCGGCGACGTGCAGGGCGTGGGGTTTCGCTGGACCAACCAGAGCCTCGCGCACGAGCGGCATCTAGTGGGATGGGTCAAGAACCTGCCCGACGGCACCGTGCAAATGGAAATCCAGGGAGCTCCGCGCGCCCTGGTCGCCCATCTCGAGCGCATCCATGCCTACTATGCGCGTTTTGGCAACCGAATATGGCTCGAAGACGCCAATGAGCTGCCTACCATTCCCCACGACAATGCCTTTGACGTGCGCTATTAAGTATCACAACTTCACCATCATTTTAAAGCGTCCGGCACGAGCACTTGTCTTGCAACCTTTCTTCTGTTGAAATGTTATGAGTTTAGTAACGGAAGGGAGGCCCCATGGACTCACAGCCACGCTCACAACGACCGACGCTGCGACGCAACACGCGCCAGCGCCAATTGGTTCTCGACGCCGTGCGCGCACGGTGCGATCACCCCACCGCCGAAGACATCTTTCTCGATGTTCGCACCATCGACGAGCGCGTGAGTCGGGGCACCGTCTATCGCAACCTCAATCTCCTTGCCGAGACAGGCGTCATCGCCACCGATGAGCTCCGGGCGCCATGCGCTTTGACCGCCGCTGCGACAGCCACGGTCATGTCGTCTGTCGATCCTGCGGTGTCGTCGCGGACGCGCCTCTTGCCTACGACGCCTCCCTCGATGCGGCCGCGTCGCAGGCAACGGGGTTCGCCATCGACTCGCACATCATGGTGTTCGAGGGCCTGTGCCCGCACTGCGCCGCCCCGGTATCCGAGTAAAGCGAAAAATTGAACTGACTTGAGTTGCCGCTCTTTTCCATCAACTGGCCTTTTGCCGAGCTGAGCGCGACTCGAGACATCGAAGTACGTTCAATATTCCGACCCGCGCATCTACACCCACAATCGACCTAGACGAGCCTCAGCTCGACGCAGGCGTTCCAAATGCCATCGTCATCGACGTCCGTCGTGATGTGGCTCGCGCGCTCCTTCACGATATCCCAGGCGTTGCCCATCGCGACGCTCGTTCCCACCACGTCGAACATCGACAGGTCGTTCTCGCCGTCGCCGAACGCCACTGCCTCCTCCGGCGCAATATCGTAACGTTCCAGCGTGGCGCGCACGCCGTAGTCCTTGCCGCCTTCGGCGGGGATGACGTCGCAGAACAGCTTGTTCCAACGCGTCGCCACCACGTGCTCGGTCTTCGAGAGGAACACATCCTCGACCTCGGGACCGCCGAACACGTTGAACTGATACACCGGCAACTCGAACGCCATGTCAAGGGACCCCAGTTCGTACTCGAGGCCAACCTGACGCCCAAGCTCCTCAACGAGCGGCCCGCGATGGTTGACGAATGAACGGACGCCCTGCATCACATACAGGTCGTACAAGCCCTCGCGCGCCTGCTCGACGAGCACACGCACATCCTCATTATCAATATGAGCATCGCGATACGTTCCCTCGGCATCAAAGCACAGCTGGCCGTTCATGGTCACGTACGCATCGAACCTGCCCTTGAGCTCATCTTGCATCTCGGACATGGAACGTCCGCTCGCAATGATGACCTTTATGCCCCGCTCGCGCATGCGTTCAATCGCCCGCCAGGTGCTCTCGGCGACCCTATGCGTCTTGAACCCTACGAGCGTTCCATCGATATCGAAAAACGCGGCCTTGATCACGCCCGCTCCCCTCACCTTCACATGAGTCTTACAGAATCTCGAGCGCCCCGTCCTTGACGGTGAGCCCGATATCGCCCCGCAGCAAGTCATCGATGAGCGTGCCCACGAGCTCGAAGCGCCACCCCTCGCGCAAGGGGCTGCGCTGCGGATGGTCGATATAGTCGAGCAGGCCGTCACGCGAGATGATGAGCGAGGTCGCGACGCCGAGCGGTCCGAAACCAAGCGGATGAGCGCGTACATGAGGTCGATGACGCTCTCGAGCTCGGCGCGGGCGTGCGGTGCGTGCGACCGATGGACGGGAGGTTCTCCACAGGACAGCGCCGTCCCCGGCCAATCGCGTCGAGGGCGACCTCGACATCGCGTACACTGAGCTGCTCGGTACCGCGAACGGCGCGGAAGTCCTCGACGGTCTTGGGAGCGCGCTTGCACAGGGCGAGAAGGACCTCATCGGACATAATCCACTTGCGGGGAATGTCCCGCGTCTCGGCGCGCTGCTCGCGCCACGCGGCGAGCTCGCGGGCAACCGCCAGTTGACGGCGCGTGCAGGAGTTAACGCGCTTGACGCGCTTGAAGGCTGAACGCGGGTCGCTGCGGTAATGCGCGGGATCCGCCAGGGGCCGGATTTCATCGCGAACCCATGCGGTGCGGCCCAGCGAATGAAGCTTGGACTCGATCACGCGATACGCGTCGATGAGGTAGCGCACGTCGTCGATGGCGTATTCGACCTGTTGGGGCGTGAGCGGGCGGCGCGACCAATCGGTGAGCGACTCGGTTTTGGGAAGCGAGACATCGCAAAACGAATGCACGAGATTGTGGTACGAGCATTGCGCGCGCTCGCCGAGGAACCCGGCGGCGACTGTGTGTCGAAGATCGGCGTCGGGCATACGCCGAGCGCGTGGTTGAGCACTTCCATGTCTTGCGAGCAAGCATGGAAGACCTTGAGCGTATCGACGTCGACCATGAGATCGGCGAGGGGGGCCAAGTCCTCGATGGCGAGCGGGTCGATGACCGCGCATTCCTCGGGCGTGGCGACCTGCACCAGGCAGAGCTTGGCGTGGTACGTGCGCTCACGCAGGAACTCGGTATCGATCGCCACCGCGGCGAACCCGCGGGCGCGTCCGCAAAACGCGGCCAATTCCTCATATGTGGAGATGTACATCTGCGTCCCAAGTTGGAGATTACCCGTACGCGACACGGGTAGGATTACGTCATTCTCTAACTATACCCGCACTCGTGAGAACAGGGAACTCCCATGCGTTGCCTCATCATCCACAACCCCGCGTCCGGCCCGCGATCGGACGAGATCTTCGACTTCGCACGAGCGCTTGCGCAGGGCGGCGACGAGGTCACGATGCGCTTCATCGGCGACGGCATGGAGCCCGCAGACGCTTCCGCGGATGTCCGCTCGTTCGACCGCGTGGTCGTATCGGGCGGCGATGGCACCGTCTCCAACGTGCTTGACCATCTACGCGACACGCACGTGCCCATCTTGATCTTCCCCTCGGGCACCGCAAACCTCTACTTCAACAACATCGGCAACGCACCCGAGCCCGCGGCGCTCGCACAGGCCTGCCGTGCGGGCAGAACCAAACGCGTGGACATGGGCGAACTGTTCTGGGAGGACGCCGAGGGCGGCGTACAGCGACACGGCTTCATCATCATCGCGGGCACGGGATTCGACGCCGATATCATGCACAAGGCAGACGCCACCAAGTCCGAGATGGGCGAGATCGCCTACTTCCTCTCTGCCCTCGCCACGCCCGCTCCCACCGTCGCCCACTTCACCATCGAGCACGACGGTGAGGTCGATGAGCTCGACGGCATCGGCTGCATGGTCGGCAACACCGCCCTCATCCAAAACGAGATCAACCTATTCCCCGACTGCCGCATGGACGATGGCCTCATAGACATCGCCGTCATTCAGCCCGCCAAGACCGTCGAGCTGCTGCCCACGCTGATCGCCGGCGTGCTCGACCCCGCCGGCAAGGGACTCGGCCGTCCGCAATTCACGCTTTTCCAGGCAAAGGAGGCACGCATCACCTGCACCCCCTCGCTCGGCATGGAGTTCGACGGCGAGCTCATCCACAACAACACGGGCGTGTTCGGCGCGCGCGTGCTACCCCAATGCCTCGATCTCATCGTGGACGACTTCGCTAAGTTGTAGCAAGAGTTCGCCGGGGACCGCCGCGGGCCGATGACGTCCGCCGCGAGTTCCGCACAAGCCGAAGGGCCCAGTGGGCCCTTCGTGCGAGCAGGACTGCCCGAGCGCCGGATGTCATCGGCCCGCGGCGGTCCCCGGCGAACGGCCCGTAACGGACACGAAACAGTTCCGCGCTCCATGTTGCGCTGGCACTCCACTGTGCTATAGTGCCAACCATACTAAGCACCTCAAGGAATCGAAAGGAGCCATCACCATGAAGAAGAACATCGCCCTCTCCCTCAACAACTGGTGGTGGCATGACGCGTCTTCGGCCGGTCAACGGTGAGTCCTCACACGCTTATGCCATAGAAGGTATACGAGGCCTCCGGTTTGACCGGGGGCCTTTTTCGTGCCCCTTCGTGTCATGCACCCTCAGTACTCGAACATCCACGCCATTGACGATTACCGCCATCTAACTCAGCAAGGAGAGCATCATGTCCCAGAACACTCAGCCCACCGGTTCCGCCCGCACCGTCAACGCCGTCGACCGCGGCGGCCTCGACATCAAGAGCCTTGTGCTCCTCGCCGTCTTGCTTGCCGCCGGCTTCATCCTCAACTTCACCGTCGGCAAGGCCATATCCGCGGTGTCCGGTGGCGCCATCGCCCCCGAATTCATCATCTCCGCCTTCTGCCTCACAATCCTCATCGTCCGTCCGAACCTCCTGCAGGCGCTCGTCATCGGCCTCATCTCCGCCGCGGTGATCCAGGTCACCACCACCTCCCCCGGCATTGACTTCGTCGCCGAGGGCGTCGCCGCCGTCGTCATGGCCCTCATTGTGAACGCCGGTATGAGTACCGGTGCCAAGGCGATCATCCCCACCGTCGGCACGTTCGTCACCACCTTCCTTTCCGGCTTCATCTTCATGGTCATCAAGATGGCCATGATGGGCTTCGCCACCGAGCTCGCCGCCGTCATGATGCCCGTCATCGCCCTCACCGCGGTGTTCAACGCCATCCTTGTCGGAGCCCTCTGCCTCCCCGTGAGGAAGGCACTCGGCCTGAACGACTAGTCCTACTCGCGATATGATGTCGAAGGCTCGTCCTCGCGGCGGGCCTTCGGTCGTTTTCGCACCGCATCGACCATCCACCCACCTCCCCACGCGCAGAAGGGATCTCATGGCCGCGATCATCGAGTTACGCGAGGTGTCGTTCGCCTACGGGCAAACAGAATCACTCGCGCTCAAAGACCTGAACCTTACCATCGAAGAAGGCGGGTTCGTGGGCGTCATCGGACCCTCCGGCGCCGGCAAGTCGACGCTCGCGAGCGTGCTGTCCGGAGCAATCCCCCATCACTATACGGGGCGCTTGTACGGGGAAACTCGCGTCGCCGGGCTCGATACCTGCGAGGCGTCCCTCACCGACATCGCGACGATTGTGGGCTCCGTGCTCCAAGACATCGACGCCCAGATGGTCGCCTCGGTCGTTGAGGACGAGATCCTGTTCGGTCTCGAGAACTTCGACGTGCCCCGCGACCAGATCGAACAGCGCCTCACGGACGCACTGAGCGCGGTTGGCATCGCCGAACTGCGTGAACGAGAGATTGCCTCACTTTCTGGTGGGCAAAAACAGAAGGTCGCCATCGCCGCGATTCTGGCGCTCGCCCCGCGCGTCCTCGTCCTCGATGAGCCCACCGCCGCCCTCGACCCCATCAGCTCCCGAGCGGTTTTCGACGTGCTGCGGGAGGCCCAGCGCCTCACCGGTGTCACCGTGGTCGTCATCGAGCAGATGGTCGCGCTGCTTGCGGAGTTCTGCGATCGCATCATCGTGCTCGACAACGGTTCCGTCGCCCTCGACGGCACACCGCACGACGTGTTCGGCCACTCGGACGAGTTGCGCGCGATCGGCGTCGACAGCCCGCGAACCGCCCGTATCTCCAACAGCCTCGCATCGCTCGGCCTCGTCGAAGTCGAGCGCCCCGCACTTACCGTCGACGAGGCGCAGGCACTCGTCATGCAGGCGCTGGACGGACGCACCGCGCCCACCAGCGACATGCGCACTCGATCGTACGCGCTCGCGACGCTCGGAAGGCGGGTGCGTCCGCATCACGCGGAACGGCCCCCATCGTCGAGCTCGAGGGCGTCAGCTTTTCCTATGGCGCGGGCTGCGCCTCCGTCGACGACATCGACCTCACGGTGCGCCCCGGTGAGATCTTGGGGGTCGTGGGGCAAAGACGGGGCCGGCAAGACGACGCTCACCAAGCTGCTGAACGGCCTGCTCAAGCCCGTCTCGGGTAGCGTCCGAATCGCCGGACTCGACACACGTTCGACCCCCGTGAGCACGCTTGCCACCCATGTGGCGACGCTCTTCCAAAATCCCGATCGGCAGCTATGCCGCAACACCGTGCTCGAAGAAGTCTCCTTCGGCCTTGAGCTGCACGGCGTCGACACCACCACGGCGCGCGAGCGCGCGGACGCCGTGATCGAGCGGTTCGGCCTCCCCGCCCAATCCGCGCCCTTCTCCCTATCGCGCGGGCAGCGACAAATGGTCGCCCTCGCCGGCGTCGTTGTGCTCGATCCCGAACTCATCATCCTCGATGAGCCCACGAGCGGCCTCGATTACCGCGAGTGCATGACGGTCATGGAAACGGTTCGGAAGCGCGCCCATATGGGCGCAGCGGTCATCATGATCTGCCACGACATGGAGGTCGTGAGCGACTTCGCGACGCGCATCGCCATCATGGCGCGGGGACGCATCCTCGACTGCGGGCCCACACACCGCCTGTTCACCCAATCGGACCTGCTCGAACAGGCGAGCATCACGCCGCCACAGGTAATTGACCTCTCCGAACGCCTCGCGGACATCGTCGACCCATCGTTCGCGGGCATCACCGAGGTCTCCGATCTCGTCGCGCGCGTAAAGGAGTTGAAGCACCGTGCTTAACGTCATTGATTACGTCCCTGGCGCGAGCCTGCTGCATCGCATGAACCCGGTAAGTAAACTTGCCCTCGCCGCGTCCATCATCCTCGCGACGTTCCTCTCCCAAAGCTGGGCGATGCTCGTGGGCCTCCTCATGCTGACCCTCGCCCTCGGCGCATACGCCGGCGTCATCACCCGCCTGGTGTCCCTGCTCAAGGTGCTTACGCCCATCGCGCTGCTCATGCTCATCTTGCAACTCGCCTTCGTGCGCGGAGGCGATCAGGTGCTACTCTTCGCAACGACCGAGGGACTCGCGACCGGAGGGCGGGCATGCCTGCGCCTCGTTGGCGTCGCGCTGCCGCTCGTGCTCGTCCTCACCGTGACCAAGCTCACCGATCTCGCCAACGCATGCGTCGAGGTGCTGCACGTCCCCTACAAGTACGCGTTCACCTTCACGACCGCGCTTAGGTTCGTCCCCATCTTCACGCAGGAGATGAACGCCATCATGGAAGCGCAGACGGCACGCGGCGTGGAATTCGACACCAGGAACCCCTTCAAGAAAATGTCGCTCATGCTTCCCGTCTGCATTCCTCTGCTCGTAACCTCCGTGGGCAAGACCGACGCGACCGCCCTTGCGGCGGAGCAGCGCGGATTCTACCTCCGCACGCGCGAAAGCTCCTACAAGCGGTACCCGTTGCGAGCCGCCGACGCCATGGCCTTTGTCTTTTGCGCCGCGATTATCGCCCTCGGGTTCATCTTCTAAAGCCGTCCATCTCAACGTATGATGGTGTCTGCCACCACCCCGTTCGCGCGCGATGCGCGCCGTATGGCAGGAGACCCCTATGGAACTGATTGACCTCCTCGATGAGCAGACCCGCGCCCGCGTTCTGACGGGCTTCGACGAGGCCCGCGAACGCCCCGTCACACTGCGCGCCAATACGCTCAAGTCCTCGATCGGCGAGGTCTGTACCGTGCTTGAGGCGAGTGGCTTCACATACAGACGAGTGCCCTGGTATGCCGACGCGCTCGTTTTGGACGATGTGCGCGAGCGCGACATTTGGGACCTCGACATCTATCGAGACGGGCATGTGTACCTGCAGAGCCTCTCATCCATGCTGCCGCCGCTGCTGATGGGCCTCGTCCGGCACCGACGTCCTTGACATGTGCGCCGCGCCGGGCGGTAAACCGCACAGATCGCCGCACTCACGGGCAACGCCGCGCACCTCACCGCCTGTGAGATGAGCAGCCCACGCGCCGACAAGCTCGTGCACAACCTCGAAAAACTCGGAGCCGCGAACGTGAACGTCATGCGAACGGACGCGCGGCGCCTCGATGAGTTCTTCAGTTTCGACCAAATCCTGCTCGACGCCCCGTGCACGGGCACGGGCACGCTTCGGGCAGGCGATGAACGCGCCGAGAAGCGCATGACGCGCCAGCTGCTCGCCAAAGTCGTCAAATCCCAGCGGGCGCTCCTCGACCGTGCGCTCACCATCCTCAAGCCCGACGGTACGCTCGTCTACTCCACATGCTCGATTCTCGCGGAGGAAAACGACGAACAGGTGCGCGGCGCCCTCAAACGTCATCGGGATTGCGAAGTCGTGCCCATCTTATTCGAGAAGCCCTCCTCGGATGCCCAGGACGGGCCGCGCCCCATCGTGCTCGACCAGGCGACGCACGGGCCTTGCGCCTTGCCCGTGCTTCCGCACTCGAACGCACTGCCCGGAACGCTGACCATCGCGCCGAGCCGGCTGTTCGAGGCTTTTACGTCGCCGTCATACGAAAAAGCCTCGCAGGTAACCGCGAGGCGTAGTCGTCCGTGTCGCTCAGGAGCGCTTAGAGCGCAATTCGTCCATGAGCTGGTCGTCGCGACGGCGTTCACCACGGTCTTTGAGCATGGTGAAAACCAAGTAGACGAGCGCCACGACGGCGATGGCGCCGATGACCATGAGAACGGGCACCAAGATATCGAGAACAGTCATGTCGGGCACCGTTCCTTTCCATTTTGCCGTCGGTCACGCTGACGATACCGCATTCGGTTCAGCATAGCAGATTGGCGAGAAACACCCGCAAGACAACCGAATCCGCAAAGGAATGGAGACGCGATGTATGCACGTCGAGGCGTTTTGGCCCCTCGCGTGCGGGTACAATTGTGCATCGTATATCCTTCTCTCCTGAGGGAGCTCTCATGACTGAAACAAAACCGGGCGCCGACGCCCCCCGTATCGCACCGGACCCCCGGCCCGATGCCGTCATGCCCACGGTGCCCGCGATCGAACGCGAAGAGCGCGCTGAGGATCTGGAGCCGGGGGACGCCGTCGATGGACCCATCGCGGTCAGTGCCGAGGTTCCCGAGACCATCGAGGCGACTATCGACTTCTCCGAGGTCGAGTTGGCAGACGAGTTCTCCGAGCCCGAACTTGCCGTGACACCGGGTGGCCTCCTGCCCATGGAGCCCTCCCCCATCGAGGGCCGTCTGCGCAAGGCCCCGCTGCGCGTGCCCGACGAGCTCGAGGAGTGCGGCGGCTTCACCTTGTTCGGGCGTCGCATCAAATCACTGCTCTATACCACGGACGTCGCGGTCATCCGCAACTCCAATGCCGACGCCATCTTCGCGGTGTACCCCTTCACCGCGCAGCCGGCCATCACGCAGGCGCTGCTCACCGCCTCCGAGGCACCCGTGTTCGTGGGCGTGGGCGGCGGCACCACCACCGGCAAGCGCGCCGTGCAGCTGGCCGCGGTCTCCGAGATGCAGGGCGCGGCCGGCGTGGTGGTCAACTCCCCCGCACCGCCCGAGATGATCGAGCAGATCTGCGCCATCATCGACATCCCCGTCATAGCCACCGTCGTGCGCTGTGACGCCATCGCGCACGCCAAGGTCAAGGCGGGCGCGAAGATCCTGACGTCGCCGCCGGCAAAGACACGCCCGCCGTCTTGCGCGAGCTGCGCGAGGCGTACCCGAACCTGCCCCTCATCGCCTCCGGCGGACGCTCGTCCCTGTCGGTTCGCGAGACGGTGCAGGCGGGTGCCAACGCCGTCATCTGGACGCCACCCTCGGCACAACAGCTGCAGGCCGATATGATGCGCCGGTACCGCGAGGCGGAAGTCAAGCCCGAAGTCCCCGTTATGGACCCCGTCGCTGCCGCCGACGTCAACCCGCTCGAGAGCGCGCGAGCCGACGTCCCCATCCCCGACGAGCTCATCGCCAAGGCAACCACGAGCGGACGCAAGCGCCCGAGACCGCTGCCGCTGTTCTTTAAGGGTAAGCGCCGGTAATACCCCCCACAGCCGCCCAGAGGGAATCGCCAGGGACACCCGGAGGTACCCGGACCCCAGTAGAACCGCTCCGCGGCCGTGAACCAAGTCGCTCGACTCACGCGTCGGGAGTGGTCCCTTTGTCTACCCCGTGCCGCAGCCTACCCGATGCACCATTGTCCCATCGTCAACTTGCGAAAGGATCCACCATGCTCGTCACGCCTCTCTCATCCATCACCGACAACGATTACCTTTCCGAACGTTTCCGCAAGGCATATGCCTTCCTCGCGCGTCCCGACCTCTGCGACCTCCCCCTGGGCCGCAACGAGATTGACGGCGATGAGGTGTACGCCAACGTGCTCGAATACGACACGGTCCCCGCAGCCGAGAAAGAGCTCGAGGCGCATCACGACTACTATGATGTCCAGTACGTGGCAAGCGGCGAGGAGATGCTCCAGTACGCGACCGCAAACGGTCTCGCGACCGTTCAGGCATATGACGCGGTGGACGATTACTGCCTGCTCAAAACACCGGAACCCGTCACGTCAATCGCGCTGCACGCGGGAGAGCTGGCCATCTTTGCTCCCGAAGACGCCCATAAACCCGGTTGCACCCTCATCGTGCCCACACATGTCCGCAAGATCGTCGTGAAGGTCCGCGCGTAACCGTCGACCCCACCGGCGCATCTCTCCGAGCGGACCCCATCATCCCCAAGCCAGGAGCCGCATGAAAACCCTTCTTACGCAACTCGCCAAATTCGGCGTCGTCGGCGTTATCGCAACCGTGATCGACTTCGGCGTGATGAACCTGCTGCATTACGGCCTGCAACTCGACATCCTCATCGCCAACACCGCGGGCTTCGTCATCTCGCTCATCTTCAACTATCTCGCGAGCATGAAGTTCGTGTTCGAGCATCGCGAGGGCATGAGCAGGCGCCGCGAGTTCGTCATCTTCGTCGTCTTGTCCGTCGTGGGCCTGCTGCTCAACGACGGCATCGTGGTCGCTCTCAACAAGGGCCTGGCGCTCGAGGCGAACCTCGCAAAGATCGCCGCAACAGCCCTTGTCATGATGTACAACTTCATCACGCGCAAAATCTTCCTTGACGGTACCCAAGCTTAAAATCACGTCCCCCCTCCGTCCCGTTTGCCTGAGCCGTACCGAAAGGCCAATCGCCCCATAACGCCATCCACCGACCAAACCACATCGCCCACCGACCCATGCAATCGGTGGGCGCATTCGTATGCTTATTGTGCAAAGCCTTACAATCCGCTTACCGAAGACGTATAGTTTCCCGCGCTCACCGTACTCATGGTGCTTTAACCGTCGCTCTCAGGAAGTGATGTTTTGCGCGCAGCCTTCGCACATCCGCAGACCCGCCAATTCATGAAGTTCGCCGTCGTGGGGTTCGCCTCTCTAGCGGTGGAGTACCTGTTCCTCGGCTACTTCCTCAACATCTTGGAAATGGGCTACCTCCTGGCGACGACCCTCTCGTTCGCCATCTCGATCGTGGTGAACTACATCTTGTCCATGAAATTCGTGTTCTCCCACAAGGAGGACATGAGCCGAAAGCGTGAGTTCACGATCTTCGCGATCCTCTCAGCCATCGGCCTGGGCCTCAATGACCTGTACATGTTCATCGGCGTCGGCCTGCTCAACATGGGAACCATGGCGATGAAGCTCATCTCGACCTTCTTCGTCACCTGGTACAACTACTTCAGCCGCCGCAAGTTCCTCGACGGCGGACGCGGCTAAAACCTGGCGTGAACCCTCACCTTAAAGGTGAACTTGAAACTCCAAAGTTGCTCCATATTTCATCATTGCCGCAGGTAGCTGAAGCCTCAACCTTCAACTTGAACCTTAAACATTCTCTAACGTTCAAGTTGAACTCGAACCTAGTGCTACTATGCTTTTTGTCAAATGGTAAGCAGACAAGACGAGGAAGCACATGGACGCAACTCCTAGCCTGCACGCCACGTGGCGCACCAGCCGCACCCGCCGCCTCATCACCGGCGCCGGCATCACGGCTGCGCTCGCCGCAAGCGTGCTCCTCCCCGTCCCGGCAAGAGCAATCACCACCGAAACCGCAGCCACGCTCACCGAGACCCAAAAGAAAGTCGAAGAGACCGCAGCAGCTTTCGACGAGGCCAACAAGAACCTCGAAGAGCTGCAGGCGAAGATCACCGACAACGAGGCGCGTATCGCCGAGCTCGAGGAAAAACTCCCCGACGCCCAAGCGAAGGCGAGTCGCGCCATGCGCGAGATGTACAAGCACAGCAAGGGCTCCAATCCGCTGATGAGTTTTGTCCTCAACACGCAGAGCCTTGATGAATTCATCTCCGGCATGAAGTACCTGGATCAGGTCAAGGACGCCAACATCGAGGCCCTGCAGGAGCTCAACGACATGCAGGCAGAGCTTGAGGCAGAGAAGACCAAGCTGAGCACTGCCAAGGCCCAAGCTGAGACCGAGAAGCAGTCCGCCGAAGAGGCCCTCTCCGAGGCGCAGAGCCTGCGCGAGGCTGCACAGGCGAAGGCGGACGCCGAGGCTGCCGCCGAGCTCGCCGCGCTCCAGCAGGCCGCCGCAGAGGCCGCTCAAAACGAAGCCGGTTCCAACACGAGTCCCGGAAATGTCACGACCCCCGACAACGGTGCCGTGAGCTGGGACACCGATCAGGCGTCCTTCATTGCAGAGTGGGCCCCCCGCATCGACGCGTATCTTGCCGGATCGCCGCTCGAAGGCCAGGGAACGACGTTTGCCAACGCCGCGTGGAAGTATGGCGTCGACCCGCGCTTCTCCCCTGCCATCTCCAACACGGAAAGCTCCAAGGGGCGTCACTGCTTCCTTCCCTACAACGCTTGGGGTTGGGGCAGCTCCAGCTGGGGCAGCTGGGAGGAGGCCATTGATGCGCATGTCGCCGGCCTCGCCCGTGGGTACGGCTACACGATCAGCGTCGCGGGTGCCAAGAAGTACTGCCCGCCCAATTGGTTCAACTGGTACAACAACACGCTTTCCGAGATGAACCGCATCTAGCGAACGACTCGACGAACTTCAACGTTCCCACATCTTTCAATGCATCGCTGCAGAGCGTGTAAGCCCACGGGCGGAACCCAATAGGTTCCGCCCGTGTTTTTGTTTTTGTCACGCACATGGCAACCGCTGATTCAAATGCGCATCGCTGACGCGCGCAACGCCGCTTGCCCGTTCCCTCCGTGCTACCATAACTGAGGATATATCTGGACGATCGAAAGGAACTCTTCATGGAGCGACCGAACGCTTGGAAGAAATATGATGATGTGGCCCTCGCCGAGCTCGAGGACCTCTGCGGCAAGTACCGCGCCTTCATCAGCGAGAACAAGACCGAGCGCGAGTGCGTGACCGCCTCCATCCAGCTCGCCGAGGCTGCAGGTTACGTCGACCTCGCCGCCTGCGTCGCCGAGGGCCGCGAGCTCAAGGCGGGGGACAAGGTCTACGCCGTCAGTCACAACAAAACGCTCATGCTCGTCAACTTGGGCACCCGTCCCATGGAGCAGGGCTTGAACATCCTCGGTGCCCACATCGACTCCCCGCGCCTCGACCTCAAGCAGAACCCCCTGTACGAGGCCGGCGACATGGCCTACCTCGACACGCACTACTATGGCGGCGTCAAGGCCTACCACTGGGTGGCGACCCCGCTCGCCCTGCATGGCGTCATCTGCAAGAAGGACGGCATGACCGTCGAGATCGCCGTGGGCGAAGATGCCGACGACCCCGTGTTCTGCATCTCCGACCTGCTCATCCACCTCGCGAGCGAGCAGATGGAGAAGCCCGCGGGCAAGGCGGTCGACCACGAGAACCTCGATGTCATCGTGGGCGGCCGCCCCGTGGTGATCGAGGGCGACGAGGAGGCCAAGGAGCCCGTCAAGCAGATGTTCCTCGACATCATCAAGGAGAAGTACGACATCGACGAGGAGGACTTCCTCTCCGCCGAGATCGAGGTCGTTCCCGCCGGTCCCGCCCGCGAGATGGGCTTCGACCGTTCGATGATCCTCGGCCACGGCCAGGACGACCGCGTGTGTGCCTACACGTCCCTTGCTGCCCAGCTCGACGTGCCCAGGTCGAAACCACGAGCGTCACCCTGCTCGTCGACAAGGAGGAGATCGGGAGCGTGGGCGCTTCCGGTATGACCAGCCGCTTCTTCGAGAACGCCATCGCCGAGATCATGGCGCTCGCCGGCGAGGACGGACCGTTGGCCCTGCGCCGCGCGCTCGCGAACTCCCGCATGCTCAGCTCCGACGTCTCCGCGGGCTTCGACCACCTCTACGCCGACCGCTTCGAGAAGAAGAACGCCGCCATCATGGGCCACGGCCTGTGCTTCAACAAGTACACCGGAAGCCGCGGCAAGGGTGGCTCCAACGATGCGGACGCCGAGTACTTCGCCCTCATCCGCGACATCATGGACGAGGCGGGCGTCGACTACCAGACCTGCGAGCTCGGGCGCATCGGTGCCGGCGGCGGCGGCACGATCGCCTACATCCTCGCCGAGTACGGTATGGACGTCATCGACTCCGGCGTTGCCGTCCTGTCCATGCACGCCCTGTGGGAGGCCACCAACAAGGCCGACATCTTCGAGGCCTACAAGGGCTACAAGGCGTTCATCACGCGCGCGTAGACCCCATAACCTCCACCCTCTTCGCCGCGGGCCGGGCTTTCTCCGACCCGCGGCTTTTTCGTCCGCGTCCATGCGCAGGCCGACCGCGCGCTTTGGGAAGTCGGCCTCCTTGCGGTAGGATATAAGGCGTTCATGCCCCTACGCGTTAAAGGACGGCACACCCTCGTGAGCAGCGCACAAGGCACTACAGGCCACTTGGTATCGGTTGCGGTGCCGGTGTACAACGTGGAGCACTACCTCGCACAGTGCCTCGATTCCATACGCTCTTCGCTCGGAAAGCAGCTGCAAGTCGTCATCGTCAACGATGGCTCCACCGATGGGAGCCTCGCCATTGCCGAGGCCTTCGCGCAACGCGCCGAAAGCGATCCGCACCTGCCCGATGTCTCCATCGTGACCAAGCCCAATGGCGGGTACGGCGCTGCAGTCAACAGGGGCTTCGATGAGTCCGATGGCATGTACGTCGGCATCGTCGAGCCCGACGACTACCTTGCCGGAGACCTCTTCGGCGAGCTCTACGCCATTGCCGAGGCGAGCGATATGCCCGACATCGTCAAATCAACCTATAAGCGCGTCTGGATGCCCGATACCCCGCAGCAGCGCATATGGGGCTCCCTGCTGCGTCACCGCGGCGTGCGCACCTGGAGGCGGGGCTGCACCAACCTGGGAGAATCTCCCCTGCTTGTCCGCTGGCACCCTTCGGTGTGGTCGGCGATCTACCGTCGTGACTTCCTCACGTCGACGGGCACGCGATTCATCGAGGCGCCGGGCGCGGGATGGGTGGACAACCCCTTCGTAATGCGAGCCATGTGCCAGGCGGACCGCATAGCGTTCACCGACGATGCGTGGTATTGCTATCGTGAGGACCGACCGGGGTCGAGCAGCGTCACCAAGGCGCCCACCCTCTCGCTCACACGCTGGCTGCAAATGGCGGACGAGGTCGCTCAAAGCCGCTGGGCGACAGACGGTGGTGTCCTCACCTCACTTGCGAGCATCGGTTTTCGCTACGCGTCACATCTGTGGAATACTCCCGAGGCGCGCGATCCCGAGGTTACCAAGCTCCTCGAGTGCGTGCTCGGCGCCATACCCCTCGACATCGCGCTCTCACTTGACGATGTGTCGCCAGCGGCAAAGCAACGCTATCTCGATGCCACACATCAAAACGGAGACATTGGCAAAGCGATGACGTATCGCATGGCCATGATCCGCGAACTCTTGTATTCCTGGCGGGAGAACGGCATGTTCTTCGCCTGCGAGCGCGCCGGCCTCCATCGTCATCCAGCCAAGACCCAGCACATCTCCTAAGGAGCATCCGTGACCGCCGATTCATCCCCCGCCATCGCAACGAACGAGGCGAATCCCCTGGTATCTGTCATCATTCCCGCCTACAACGTCGAGGCGTACGTCGAGGCGGCCGTTCGCTCCGTCCTGGACCAGACCCTCACAGACATTGAGGTCATCGTCGTTGACGACGGATCGCACGACGAAACGGGGGCGATTCTCGATCGCATGGCCCTGCAGGACCCGCGCCTCACTGCTCTCCATGTCCCAAACGGCGGGGCACCTGCAGCGCGCAACCTCGCAATCGACCGGGCGCGCGGACGCTACCTCGTATTCGTGGATGCCGACGACGAGTGCGCCCCCACGATGCTCGAACACCTCGCCTCCATCATGGAGCGAGATCACTGCGATCTCGCGGTCTGCGGCTTCGAAATCGTCACTACCACGGGATACGGCAATGGCGATGACTCCGGTGACGATACCTATGTTGAGGTCAAGCAGGTTCCGGATGCGGCATATGCAACGGCGGAGGATTTCCATCGCGCCTCGCCCGCGCTGTTCGACAACAACATGTTCTATCCACCGTGGAATAAGATGTTCCTCGCCAGCCGCCTCAATGAGCTCGGCATCCGCTATCGCGACGTTTTTTGGGACGACTTTCCCCTTTGTGCTCGATTACATCAGGGATGTCCAGAGCGTCAGCATGACGAGCGAGCCCCTGTACCGCTTCTTCCGTCGCCGCGCCGACTCGGAAACCGCCCGTTACCGCGATGGCGTGTTCGAGAAGCGCGAGACGGAAAACGACTGGATGCGTGAGCTGTACCGCCACTGGAACATGGAGGACGACGCAAACGCCGACGAGATGGTGAGCCGCCGGTACATCGAGCGCCTCGTTGGCTGCGTGGCCAACGAATGCTCCCCAAAGAACCCCAAGTCGTTCTCCCAAAAACGCGCGAAGGTCAAAGAGATGCTGAGCTCGCCGGCGGTGCGCCCCTCCCTTAGGGCGGCTCGACCCCGTAGTGCGAAGATGCGCGTCATGCTCATCCCCTATCGCATGAACAGCGCGACGCTCTGCCTGCTATCCGGCATGTTCATCGAATGGGTCCGCGGGACGGCGCCCACGCTGTTTGCCAAGCTCAAGGCCAACCGCTAGTCACATTCGACAACCTTCACAGGGTTTCCTCGTCTGTTAGGACTTTGCGTTGCTTTGCGCGACGGGGTGGTATTGCGCGCGCATGGGTACGAGAATCTCGTGAGCGATCACGAGAGGTGTACCCTATGACTTCAAACGATACAGAACAGACCACCCGCAGTCCGTATAGCGCGTACCTGGGCTCACCCGACACGCACATCGGGGCGACGCAGCCCATCGCGCTGCGCAAGGGGCTCCTCGACGGCATCTCTGTCGCGCAAATCATCGCCGCGGCGGCGGCCGCCGTGACCTCCATGCTCCTCTCATCAAAATCGGCATCGCGGGGTCCGTCATCGGCGCAGCGTGAGTTCCGTGGTGACCGTCGTGTGCTCCCAGCTCTATCGCAACGCACTCGACACGAGTGCGCGAAAGCTCAAGGCAAAACAAGCGATGCGAGCCTACCAAGCGCAAGAGCGCGTCCTCGATACGCTCGACGCCTACGGGACCAGCACCGCCTCGTCAACGACGAACATGAGCCCCGAAGCGGCGCACGAAGACACCCGCACCCCGCATATCCGCATCGCGCCTACCAAGCTGCAGGCAAGGGCAGCCGCAGAGCGAAGCGCGTCCAAGCGAAAGGTGACCTTTGCATCAATTCTCATTGCCGTTCTGGCCGTCGTGATCAGCGCAGGCGCCGTCATGCTCGCCACCGCGGGAGAGGGCCTGGGCACGAAGACGCCATCCGTGTTCGATGCCTCAACGTCCACCGATCAGCCGCCGACAAATCCCGCGGATGAAGTTGCCCCGACGACGCCTTCGACGTCAGCCCCGCAAGCAACGCAAGACGGCAACGACACGACAAATGGCAGCGCCACGTCCAGCACCGATGCCACATCGGGATCGGGCTCCACGTCGGGCACGGGAAGCACAGGCACTGGCGATTCGTCGAACTCCAATACAAACTCCGGTGGCTCAACGAGCTCGGACTCCAGTGACGGCAACACAGACGGGTCCTCATCTGATAGCTCAAATGGAGCAGGGACGCAGTCAACCGATAACGGCACCGAGGTGAACGCCGGCGCATGATGCTACCATGGTGAGCGCAATCGATTGAAAGAGGCCACCATGGCACGAGCGAAATCCTCCGCAAACCTAACTGCGAACAACCTTATATACCTGTATCGCCTTCTGTCCCAAGAACTCGGGTGTGGGAGGCAGACGTTTCTCCCCGCCGTGGAGGAGGCCCTCGCATCCGATCAGATGACCGCTGATGACTTGGGATTTGATTCGACGCGCGACTTACTCGAAGCGCTTGAGGTGTTCGTCAAGTTGACCATTTTCAAGGGTGGCAGAATCTACGCGACCATCATTGCCCAGCCCACATGGGACGAGGCGCTCGCCGCATTTGAGGCGACGGATGGCAAAAAGACTGCGGGAGAATCTTCCGGCAAACCGTGGAAACGCAAGAAGGCCGACAAGACGCTCAAGCCGGTGCGCCCCAAACGCGCAAAGCGCCCGGAGCCCGAACCGAAGCCCGTGCCCGCACAGGAGCCGGAGCTCGAGTGCGAATCGGCGCAGGCGGATGGCGAGCTGCCATCCGGTCTTCAGCCTGAACCCGCTTCAGCACCGGAGAGCGTTGCCGCTCCCGGACGCACCGCGCCGTCTTTCCATGACACGTCAAGCGGCTCGAGCGCGACATCCGACTCCGGTGCGCCATCCGACGCTATCGAGCCGTCCAGCGCACCCGATGCGGACACAGAGCCTGAACAGCCAGCAGCCCGGGAGGCGGCAGCGCCGGGTGTCGACGATACGTCCCCCGATGGCCCAAGGCCCGCGATATCGCTCACCGTGGTCTACGACCCTACAACGGGATTGACCGCGAGACGACCATCCAGTCACACCCCATCGCGCCCGCACCTTCCCCGGTGCGCACTGAGACGCCCGAAAGCACCGTTCCCGCACCTGCCGAGGACCCTGCGCAATTCGAGGCGTTGCCCGATGTCGTCGAAGCTCCGACGCAGCTGCCGTCCTCCTCTTCCGCACAATCAAGCGTCGCCGCCCCAGCAGAGCCCGAGATAGTGCTTGAGGCGACTCCGGAGATGAGAAATCCCGCGCCCTCGCCTGAGGTCCTCGCAAGCTACCCCACCAACCTCTCCAGCGAGGTGTATTTGCCCAGCGAACGCATCGCGGACCTTTGCGAGTTGCTCCCCTACGGCACCGATGTCTTCACACTTCTCGCAGAGGACTATGCCCGCGCCCGCACGCTCGAACTCATAACGGGCACGCGAGCCCGAGTCGTCTTCCCCTTGCGCGTTCAACATGCGAACAGCATCGAACCCATCGAGGTCACGCTCAAAAAACGCTCGGGCTCTGGCTTGCAGTGGGAGCTATTCGTCGTCAAGTAGGCCAAGCAACGCAGAGACGCGCATGCACCCCTCCGAAAAATCGGGGGGTGCCAGGAGACGGTACGGCGACACGACCCCGCTCCCAACGCACTGCGGGCAGAATGTCGAAAAAAAAAAACGCGATTGAAACGCGTCAATTTCGACATTCTGCCCGCTTTGTCAAAAGATCGCCGCGTGCCAAAGGGTGCGCCAAAAGGGGTACGCCCCCTTTGGCACGCGGCGATGCAAGTCAGTTTAGTCGCGCGTGAGCTTGCGGTGGACGCGGTGCGGCTTGGCGGCGTCCTCACCCAGGCGGGCGACGCGGTTCTCCTGATACTGCTCGAAGTTGCCCTCGAACCAATACCAGTTGCCGGGGTTCTCGTCGGTGCCCTCCCACGCGAGGATGTGGGTGGCCACGCGGTCGAGGAACATGCGGTCGTGGCTGATGACCACGGAGCAGCCCGGGAACTCCAGCAGCGCGGACTCAAGCGCGGAGAGCGTCTCGACATCGAGGTCGTTGGTGGGCTCGTCGAGCAGCAACAGGTTGCCGCCCTGTTTGAGCGTGAGCGCGAGGTTCAGGCGGTTGCGCTCGCCGCCGGAGAGCACGCCGGCGCGCTTCTGCTGGTCCTGGCCCTTAAAGCCAAAGCTCGCCACGTAGGCGCGGCTCGGCACCTCGTTCTCGGCGACCTGCATGATGTCCAGGCCGTCGGACACGACCTCCCACAGGGTCTTGTCGGGGTCGATGCCGCCGCGCATCTGGTCCACGTAGGAGATCTTGACCGTCTCGCCGATCTCCAGGTTGCCGCTCGTAAGCGGCTCCAGGCCCACGATGGTCTTGAACAGGGTGGTCTTGCCCACGCCGTTGGGACCGATCACGCCCACGATGCCGTTGCGCGGCAGGGTGAAGGAGAGGTCGTCGATGAGCACGCGGCCGTCGAACTCCTTATGCAGGTGCTCGGCCACCAGGACCTTGGAGCCCAGGCGCGGGCCCACGGGGATGCGGATGTCGGTGTAGTCGACCTTCTGGCTGGCGCGGGCCTCGGCCTCCATCTCCTCGTAGCGAGCCAAGCGGGCCTTGTTCTTGGCCTGGCGGGCCTCGGGGAGGAGCGGACCCAGTCGAGCTCGGCCGCGATGCGCTTGGCAAGGCGCTCCTCGCGCTGGCCCTGCGCCGCCGCACGCGCGGCCTTGGTCTCCAGATAAGTGGAGTAGTTGCCCTTGTAGGGGTAGAGGTGGCCGCGGTCGACCTCGCAGATCCACTCGGCCACGTGGTCCAAGAAGTAGCGGTCGTGCGTGACGGCGAGCACGGCGCCGGGATAGTTCTTGAGGAAGTGCTCGAGCCACAGGATGGACTCGGCGTCCAGGTGGTTGGTGGGCTCGTCGAGCAGCAGGAGGTCAGGGGCCTCGAGCAGCAGCTTGCACAGGGCGACGCGGCGACGCTCGCCGCCGGAGAGCACGTTCACCGGCATGTCGGAGTCGGGCAGCTGCAGCGCGTCCATGGCCTGGCCGAGCTTGGAGTCGATGTCCCAGCCGTCGGCGGCGTCGATCTCGTCCTGCAGGCGGCCCATCTCGGCCATGAGGGCGTCCATGTCGCAATCAGGGTCGCACATCTCGACCGAGATCTGGTTGAAGCGCTCGACCTTGGCGATCATGTCGGCAAACGCCATGCGCACGTTCTCGATGACGGTCTTGTCCTCGTCCAGCGGCGGCTCCTGCTGGAGGATGCCCACGGTGTAGCCGGGGGTGAGCTTGGCGTCGCCGTTGGAAACCTCCTCGATGCCCGCCATGATCTTGAGCAACGTGGACTTGCCCATGCCGTTGGGACCCACGACGCGATCTTGGCGCCCGGATAGAAGGACAGGGTCACATCGTCGAGGATGACCTTGTCGCCATGCGCCTTGCGCGCCTGATACATCTGGTAGATGAACTCTGCCATGGACGGCTCCGTTTCCAAGGGTTTACGCGGTCTAACGTTCCCCATTGTCGCATGAAACCGAGAACTGCAGGAATTCTCGACGAATTGCGCAGCCAATCCACCCCGACACATTACCTCGATTTAGGGGCAGGCAGTTAATTGAGGTGTTAGCACACGCCTACAGTGCAGTAAAGGCTTGATCCAAGTCCCAGATGATGTCTTCGATGTCCTCCGTACCGATGGAAAGGCGAATGGTCGCGGGCGTGATGCCCTGGTCGGCGAGCTCCGCCTCGGTGAGCTGAGAGTGCGTGGTGGTGGCAGGGTGAATGACCAGGCTCTTCACGTCGGCGACATTGGCCAGCAGACTGAACACCTGCAGATGGTCAATGAACTTCCACGCGGCGTCTTGGCCGCCCTTGATCTCGAAGGTGAAGATCGATGCGCCCCGCGCGGGAAATAGCGCTTGTAGAGCTCGTGGTCAGAGTGATCGGGCAGGCTCGGGTGATTCACCTTGGCCACGTACGGGCTGGAGGCGAGGTATTCAACCACGCGCTTCGTGTTCTCAACGTGACGGTCGAGGCGCAACGAAAGTGTCTCGACACCCTGCAGCAGAATCCACGCGTTGAAGGGTGAGATGCAGGGGCCCTCATCGCGCAAGAGGACGGCGCGTACGTACGTGGCAAAGGCAGCAGGGCCCGCCGCATCGGCGAACGCAACCCCGTGATAGCTCGGGTTGGCGGCGGCAATCTGCGGGAACTTACCGCCCACGGTCCAGTCGAAAGACCCGCCGTCGACGATGATGCCACCCAGGCTCGTCCCGTGACCGCCCAGGAACTTAGTCGCCGAATGCACCACGATATCGGCGCGTGCTCGAGCGGACGGATGAGATAAGGCGTGCCGAACGTGTTGTCCACCACCACGGGCAACCCATGGGCATGGGCAAGCGCGGAGACGGCATCGATGTCGGGGATATCAGAGTTGGGGTTGCCAAGGGTCTCGAGATAGACGAGCGTAGTCTCAGGACGGATCGCCGCCTCGACCTCGGCCAGATCGTGGATATTCACGAACGTGGTCTCGACCCCAAAATCGGCGAGGGTGTGGGCCAACAGGTTGTATGTGCCGCCGTAGATGGTCTTCTGGGCAACCACGTGAGCCCCGGCGCGAGCAAGCGCTTGGACGGTGAGGGTGATCGCTGCCGCGCCCGACGCAACCGCAAGCGCCGCCACTCCACCTTCGAGTGCGGCGATGCGATCCTCCAGTACACCCTGGGTGGAGTTGGTCAGGCGCCCGTAGATGTTGCCGGCGTCGGCCAGCCCAAAGCGGTCGGCGGCATGCTGGGAATTGCGGAACACGTAACTCGTCGTTTGATAAATTGGGACGGCGCGGGCGTCGGTCGCGGGGTCGGGACTCTCCTGTCCGACATGCAATTGCAGGGTGTCGAAGCCAAACTCGTGGTCGGGGTTCTTAGTAAAACGACTCATAACGTGCTCCTTGGGTTCTCGGCGAAAAACTACTCCTCGCAATCCCACTCACAGGTGCGACATTGCTTCCCGTTTTTTCCTATCTAATGGATGGGTTGCTGAATGCATCCTAGTGAGGTGCAGGACGGCCGTCAACCTGACCAAGCGTTCGTTTCGGTCGCATTTCCGTTTCGCTTCACCATGGTTTCAAGCTGTGGTCGTTCAAGCGCATGGGCCTCGAACGGCAGGTTGCGTGCGTCGCCGCATCAAAGAGCAACGGCGGCCTTGGAGCCGCAGCCCGCACGCGCTCCGGCGCCTCGCTGCGTGCGAGCGCCTCATATACGACCCGCCATCTCCTCGCTTCGACATTGCACCAAGCCGTGCGCGTCACGCTACAATATGAGGTCACCACGCATGCCTGCAATCTCCCAAGGAGCCCCGATGGAAACCATGAAGGACCGCCTGCGTATCATACTCGGCGATGAACGCCTCGCTCGCCTTGAAGGCGCCTGCGTCCTCGTGTTCGGCTGCGGTGGCGTTGGGTCGAGCTGCGTTGAGGCGCTCGCGCGCGGAGGTGTGGGTACCCTCCTCATCGTCGACAAGGATGTGGTCGCGCCCTCCAACATCAACCGTCAGGCCATTGCCTTCGAGAGTACGGTTGGTCAGCGCAAGGTCGACGTCATGGCCGCCATGATCGCAGATATCAGCCCGTCCTGCCGCGTCTTTGCCCATGACGCTTTCGTCCTTGCGGAGAACCTCGAAGACCTCTACGACATCTGCCTTACAGAGGCAGATGGGCATATTGACTACGTGGTCGATGCCATCGACACGGTGTCCACCAAGCTCGCCCTCGCCGCTCTCGCGCAAACGCGAGGCTTTGAACTCATCAGCTCCATGGGGGGCGCCAAGAAGATTCACCCCGAATGCCTGCGCATCGCCGACGTGCACAAGACGGTCAACTGCTCGCTGGCGCGCATCATGCGCAAGGAGTGCCGCAAGCGCGGCATCCGTCACCTGCGCGTGCTCTATTCCTGCGAAGAGCCGGTGCGCATCGCCGCCGCGCCCGGCGCCGCGCGCTCGGAGCGCACCGACTTGGGCACCGCGAGCTTCATGCCTCCCATCATGGGCCAAATGATTGCCGGCGAGGTCCTACGACATATTTCGGGTCTTGGCGCGGGCGACGACGTCTCCGCCGCGCTCGCCATGCATGACGCTGCGCAAAATGGCCGACTTGCTGGCAAACGGGGCGGACGCGCATGAGTGCGCGCGTACCGACTGAGTGTACACCGTGCTCGAAAAGGGTAGAAATGTCGAAAACTGAGCCCGATTCGGAGCGTTTTTTCGACAAAACCACCCTTTACGCAGGCTCGAACGGCCGTGAACATCGCCCCTGGAACCTCGTGGACATGCACTGCCACTTGGACCGCATGGCAAACGGCGCCGAGGTGGCATCCGAGCTCGAAAGCATGGGCATCGCCGCGTTCTGCACGACCGTAACGCCCGCAGATACGCTCGCCGCCCGAGAACAGTTCGCGCCGCGCCACAATATCCGCGTTGGCGCAGGTCTGCACCCCTGGTGGGTCGACGAAGACCCCTTGATGGTCGAGCAGGCCGCAACTCTTGTCGCGGGCGATACATTCATCGGAGAGATCGGCCTTGACTTCTCCCCTTCCCATATAGGCACGCGCGCAGCCCAGCTCGCCGCCTTCGAACGCATCCTAGATGCATGCGGCGAAAGCCCGCTTGCAGGGCGCGTCGTGTCCATTCATGCCGTACGAGCGGCCTCCGAAGCCCTCGACGTCCTTGAACGTCACAACTTTCCCCGCCTTGCCACCTGCATCTTCCATTGGTTCTCGGGAACCTCTGAGGACTTCATGCGCCTCCGCAAGCTCGGTTGCCACATCTCCGTCAACGAACGCATGCTCGCCACCAAGCGCGGACGGGAATACGCCCGGCAGATGCCCCTCGGTCGACTGCACCTGGAGACGGACGCCCCGGCGCAGCTGGATCCCCCTACTCCGCCGAGGAGCTCGAGTCCTCGCTGAACCGTACGCTTAACGCCCTCGCGCGCATTCGAGGCATCGAGCAGGGCGAACTCGCCGCGTACATGGCACAAACGAGCGCGGCGATTCTCGGAAAATAACGCCACCAAGATTTGACGCACGGCACTCGTTTGCCCGCGCATACTCGCGTAAGCGATCCAAATGACGTCAACGGGATCTGGCTCTCGGTGCTTGCCATACTTCGACGCGCAAAGCGAGGGAGCATTCGACAAGTTCGATATCGAGCAGGAGCTGAGCCATGTGATTTTGCGATTGTGGTCAAAATACCCAAATAGTGCGCAAATCAGAATGAATCTCTAGCCATGCATAACGACCCTCGTTCGCAATTCCTGCGGTTTTTCCGAGCGAACCGAACAATACCGCCGTCGCCACCCGCTATGCCAGCGATCTGATTTTTATGACCTGCACTTTTGATAATCCGTCCGCACGGTGCGGGCGCATTATTTAGGTATTTTGACCAATTGCGGAAACCCACACGATGGCCAGCCGCGGAGCACTGTTTTTCTATGCGATATTATCGCGATAATTGCTTGTTTTATACATATCGAAACGACGAGAGGCTGCCAGCCCTCCAACCCTCCGCATGCGACGCATTTCCGCGCACGCTCTCATTCAACAAGCACACCGAGCAGATAGCGAAAATGGGGCACCCGCAGCATGGCGGGCACCCCAGAATTGACCATATGAAAGCCGCATTCCCAATCTGCTGAGAGCCGGACTCGCAGCAGATGAACCCGCGGCAGCTAAGGCATGAGCAACCAGGTCCTTGGCAACTGATTTCTTAGTAGTCGAACTGGTGATAGTAACGACGGTACTTGAGGTTATGCTTGGTAACCAGCTCGTAGTTGCGGGCGAGGCGGTCGGTGGTGAGCACGGAGAGGATCCAGGGGGACACGATGACGCGGAAGTCGTCGTCCAGGCCGGGAATCGCGTACTCGGCGGTGTCGATGATGACGTAATCCTCGTCACCGGTCACGCCGCTGGTGAGGAAGGCGCGGACGCGCTCGTCGAGGGCGCGGCACTCGTCCTCGCCCATGAACAGGAACACGGGTACGCCGGGCTCGAGGAGCTCGAGGGTACCATGGAAGAAGTCATGCGAGGTGATGTGGCGGATGCGCTTCCACTGCATCTCCTCGAGCAGGCACATGGAGTAGAGGATGGTCTCGCCCCACAGCGCGCCGGAGCCGATGAACATGGTGTAGTCGGCCAGGGCGTACTTGCGGGCGAGCTCCTCGGCGCGGGGCTCGAAGCGCTTGCGGATGTCGAGCATGTCCTTCCAGACGTCCCTCGTCTGCTCGATGAACAGGTCGAACTTGGGGAAGCAGCCGCGACGGTTGAGCAGGCGCAGGCCGAAGCAGTCGGCGAGGTAGTAGCCTTCTCGCAGCCGCCGGCGCCGTGGTCGGAGGCCATCATGACGCAGTTCTCGGCGCCCACGGCGCGGCCGATCTTGCCCTCGGGGTTGGTCATGGCGAAGACGCGCACGCCCATCTCCTTCATCTTGCCGATGGCCTCGAGCACCTCGGGGGTGGTGCCGGACTCAGAGGCGGTCAGCACGACGGAGCGCTCGGTCATGCGCTTGTGGCCCATGACGTTCCACTCGGCGGCGTGGATCAGGTAGACCTCGAGGTCGCGGTCGCCGAACTTGTTCATGAGGTACTCGAGCTGCATGAACTCGTCCCAGGTGCCGCCGACGCCCATCAGGAAGACGGCGTCGTAGCCCTCCTCGTGCACGCGGTCGGCCAGGGCGGTCATCTTCTTGCCGGCCTCGTAGACGTTCCTGCCGTCCTCGAGGTAGCCCTCCTGGTCGAAGTGCATGATCTCGATCTTCTCGGTCTCCTTCATTGCTGGCTCCCTTCGCCGCCGTGGCCTCTCATATCCAAGTTGAGAGTTTTTAATACCACTTGTTGAGTACATCTTAACGCTTTTTCATACCATTTTGGTGATGCCAGAAGGTTTCCCGCGAACGGTCACATCTTCTCCGTAAGCGGTTATTTCCCCTGAATCAGACAACGACGAACAGGTTGCGTGAGCACCTGTCCGCCGTCATTCGATGTCTATTAGTACTGATAGGTGTATCCACCCTGGTTTGCAGGCGTCAATGAATAGGCGTGCTCGATGGGCCTGCCATCGACATCGAAACTGACGCACTCGAGGGAAAGGGCGAGGCTTCCCGGCTCAACCTGAAGCAAGCCCGCATCGCGCGCGGACAAAGCGACCACGTCGAGCTTCTCCTGTGCAAGGGCAACGGGTCTACCGCACATTTCATACGTCTCATAAAGGCTGAACACCGATACATCGACATCTTCAATGCCCGGAAACAGCTTGACGGGGACGAGCGTCTGCTCGAGCGACACGGGCGTTCCGTCAGTGCTGTTGAGACGGCGGATGGAGTAGAGTTCATCGCCCTCATCGATATCGAAGAGATGGGCGTATAGCGGCCCGGCGGCACGCAGCGATTTGGAGAGCTGACGCACCGAGGCGACCTCGCGGGCCGCCCCCGCAGCGGACCTAAATCCGCTCACCCGCGAGCCGGAGTCCGCGCCGCCCTGGGCAACGAATGCCCCCTTACCCTGCACGCGGCGGATGAGCCCCCGCTCAACGAGACCGTCGATGGCATTGCGCACGGTCAGGCGCGTGGTCGAGAACGCAGCGGCGAGCTCGTGCTCCGAGGGGATGGCCGACCCCGGCGCATAGGCCCCCTCGGCGATGCGGTGCTCGATGGCATGGCGAATCTGCACGTATCGGGGTTCGCCGGCATGACGCGAAACACATGGAGCCCCGAGGGCGGTCACCTCCAGGTCATGGCGGCGGAAGTCTCGTACGCCGGCTTCGTCTCGCACCACCGCGTTGTGACCTACCACGTGAGCCATGTGCTCGACACCCCCTCGGGAACCTCGCCGTTCTTGCAGCCGTTGCTCGCAAACCGATACCTGCTCGGTACGTAGACGGCCTTCAGATACTCCATGGGCACGCCGGCGGCAGTTCGCTCGAGCGCCTGCACGAAAAAGACCGGCTCACCTTCGTCGATCAGCAGGCTCTCCGCCTCCTGGGAAGTCGCGCGGGCGATGGAGACGCGCTCCGTACCGTGCCCGACGCGGATCCCGTGCTCATGGGCCAGCACGTCGTAGAGGCTCTCGCGCGAGAAGTCGTGCCCCTCGATACCGGGGCACAGCGTGTAGTTGATATAAGAGGTCTCCACGGCGACGGGAACGTCGTCGGCGAAGCGGACGCGGCGGACCTCGAACACGCGCGAACCGACGGCAAGATCGAACTTGGCCGCAAGCACCTCATCGGCATCCACAACGCGGGCGTCGAGAAGGCGGGCGCCGGGCTCACGACCCACGCGGCGGACGGCATCGGAAAAGTTCCGGGTTTCCTGGAAGATGTTGATGGGCTTAGGCGGCAACACGTACGTGCCCGACCCCTGCCTGCTCTCGAGCACGTGCATCGAGATGAGTTGGGTGATTGCCGCACGAAGCGCCGTGCGCGAGACACCGAGGCGCTCGGAAAGCACACGCTCAGAGGGCAACTTGTCCCCTCCGGTCAGGCCGGCGTTGTGGATATACCACCAGATGCCCTCCTGGGCTCGGTCTTTGGGCGGGATGCCCATAGGCTCATCTGCCACGCCGTCACTTCCTCTCAAACACGACCACGCGCGCGGGCAACCGCAGCCTCTATCGACCGAGCGGCATAACGACCTCGAGCAGGTCGGGAATCGAATCGATAGTATAGTCGGCCGCCTCCTGGGAGAAGCCGAAGCGGTCCTCGCGCTTGGCGACCACGGTGAGGCCGGCCGCCTTGCCCGCGGTGATGCCGGGGACGGAATCCTCCACGCAACAGCACTCGTCCGCAATGAGGCCAAGGCTCTCGAGCGTGTGCAGGTAGATCTCGGGATTGGGCTTGCTTTGGTGGAACTGTTCGCCACTCGTGACCAGCTCGAACGCATCGGCGAGGCCACATGCGGCGAGGACCTCGCGGATGTTGCCCATGGGCGAGGATGAGGCGAGCGCGACGCGGACGCCGCGGCGCTTGAGCTCGTCGACGGTCTCGACCACCCCGGGGTTGAGCAGGGACGCGAAATCCGGATAATGCGCGGATTCCCAGGCGTTATAGCGCTCGAGCCCCTCGTCCTCCGTGATCTGCTCGCCGCCCAGCGCGTACCACGCTACCAGGTTGCGCTTGAAGTCCTTGAAGGACGCGCCCACCGCGGAGCACAACGACTCGCGGGGCACATCGATGCCGGCGGCGTCGAACATCCCGGCGAGCGTGTCGAAATAGAACTTCTCGGTATCGACGATCACGCCGTCCATGTCGAAGATGACGGCCTTGAAGGGAAAGGCGGGCTGGGTCATGAGCGGGGTCTCCTGTCCGGTTAGTGAAATCGGCACGCGCCCAAGCATCCTCCCCGCCCGGGGCGCAGGTGGATGCGCGCGTGCCGCTCTGCATGATTGTAGGGGTTATTTCGGCTCTCCGCCGAAAATCAGTCATCGCCGTCGTAGTTCACGAAGTTCTCGGTTTTCGCCGCGGCGATCGCCTTGAACCGCTTGAGCAGGGGATGCTGCTTCGAGCTGCCGAGCGCGCTGCTCGCCAGATGGCTCACCAGCTGCACGAACGGCAGGTAGGCGAAGGAGGCGAGGTCGGCAGCGGGAAGTTCGGGGGCCACAAGGACGTTCGGGTCGCCGGCGAGCTCCGCAGTCGAGGCGGGCTCGGCTGCCTGTGCACTCGTCACTAGGAACGCGGCGTCGCTCACCTCGCGGGCCGCGCGGTAGATCAAGCGGCAGCGCTCACGAGCGGCATCCGGCGCATCGAAGAAGAACATGGTATACGCGGGCGTGATCTGCAGGTTGGGCCCATGGATGAACTCCTCCACCTCGTAGGCGGGGCTCGGGACGTGCACCGTCTCGCCGATTTTGAGCGCCCCTCGAGGGCGACGCCGCGGGCTCCGTCGGCGGCGATGCTGTAGCTCAGACGCATCGACGTCAGCGCCTTCTCGTGGGCGCGGTAGAACTCGTAGGTCGAGGCGCGCACCGCGTCCAGGACCTCCACCGCCGCCGCGAGGTCGGCCATGCGCTCGGGGCGCCCGCCCAGGCGGGCGGCGAACATCATGAGAAACAGCGCGAGCGTCGTCACGCCCTTCGTCACGTAGCCCACGAGCTCGGTGCCCGCCCCCCAATCGACCATGACGTCGGCATGGTCGCGGGCGCAGCCCCCACGTTGCCGGTCAGGCACACGGCGCGGGCCCCTGGGCACGGATGACGTCGAGTGCCTCCAGCGCGTTGGTCGACAGGCCGCTTTGGGTCACGACCGCCACGAGCTCGCCCTCGCGGACCTCGGGCTCGTAATAGGTGAACCGGTGCGGCGTCACGACATCGATCTGGACGCCAGGAAGGCACGACGCCATGAACGGCAGCGCACACTGGCAGGCGTTGAACGACGAGCCGGAAGCAACTAGGCGAATCCTTGTCGGAGTCCTCCCGCCGCAGCATGCCACGAGCGGTTCGGTAAGCTCATCGGCGCGGGCGAGGTTCTCGCGCGCCACGCGGGGAGATTCGTCGACGTAGTCCCCCATCGACCATACGCGCTCTTCCAACGTATCCATATGTCTCTCCTTGAAATTAGGGAAGCGGGGCGCCGCACGCAGGCGCAACGCCCACGGCGCGACGCCCCGCTCCAAATGTTGATGGGGTGCGGCTCCCTATCCGTGCGAGCCGCCCTTCCGCCGCCGTGCGGCGCCCCATTCGGGCGATACCTCGATCGGTCGCGACCTACACGCCCAGGATGCCGAAGAACGAGCCGACGAGGCCGACGACCACGAGCGCCACGAGCAGGGTGGTGGTCTTGACGTTCTTCTTGTTCACAAGCCAGTACATCAGCAGCGTGAAGGCGAGCGGGAGCAGGCCGGGCATGATCGTGTTGCAGATGTCGCCCAGCGTGGTCGCGGTCTCGCCGGAGCCGATCACGAGCGGCACGTTGATACCAACGTTCTCGGCGGTCATGCCTCCGATGACCATGAGGCCCAGGACGGAGGCGCCGTAGGTGAGGACCTCCATGAGGCCGCTCTCCTGCACCTTGGCGAGGAAGCCGCTTCCCAGCTTGTAGCCGGCGTGCATGAGGTAGAAGCGCAGGCCCTGAGCGGGGATGTTGAAGAGCAGCAGGAACAGGATGGGTCCCAGGATGTTGCCCTGGGCGGCGAGGCTCACGCCGACGCCGGTGGCGATGATGCGCAGCGTACCCCAGATGAAGGAGTCGCCGATGCCCGCCAAGGGGCCCATGAGGGAGACCTTGACGTTGTTGATGGACTCGGTTTCGAACTCGGGGTCGGTGGCGTTTTGCTCCTCCATGGCGGCGGTGATGCCGAGGATGAGCGTGGACATGTGCGGCGTCGTGTTGAAGAACTCGAGGTGACGCTGCATGGCCTCGACCTGGTCGTCCTTGTTGGGATAGAGCTTCTTGATGATCGGAAGCATCGAGTAGCAGAAGGCCATGTTCATCTGTCGCTCGTAGTTCCAGTCCCACTCCATGCCGAGTGAGCGGATGGCGACCCTGTTGAGGTCCTTCTTGGTGAGCTTGCGCTCGTCTGCGGTCTGGACCGCGGCGTCGTTAGAAGTCGTCGTCATCGTCCATACCTCCTTCGGTGGCAAGTGCGGGACGGGCGTTCAGCTTCTGCTGGATCTGGGCGAGCACGACGGCCACGACGGCGCCGAAGATGGCGATACCGGTGGTGGGGATGCCCAGGTAGGTGGACAGGGCGAAGCCGGCGATGAAGAAGCAGGCCACGGACTTGTTCATGATCATCTTGAGCAGGAGCGCGAAACCGATGGCGGGCAGCAGGCCCATGGTGATCTGCAGGCCGTTGGAGACCCACTCGGGGATCATGTCGAGCAGCGCCTGGACCGCGGGGCCGCCGGCGTAGAAGCCGATGGCGACGCACAGGCCGATGATGAGGTTGACGCCGAAGAAGCCGCCCAGGAAGTGCATGCGGGCGACGCCGGCCATATCACCCTTGGCGGCGTAGTCGTCGGCCTTGTGGACGAACGGCGGGAGGATGAAGACCATGCCGACGTTCTTCACGATGAGGACGAGAGAGGCCACGGGGATACCGATGGTGAGTGCCGTCTCGAGACCGGAGCCGGTCGAGATGGTGAACGCGGTGCCGAGGACGGTACCGGAGATCATCTCGGGCGGGATGCTCGCACCGATGGAGAACGAACCCATGAAGGCGAGCTCCAGGGTGGCACCGAGCGTGACTCCCGTGGGGATGTCACCCATGATGATGCCGGTGAGCGCTCCCATCACCAGCGGACGGGACAGGCAACTGGTACCGAGCAGGTACTCAGCGTTGCCGAGCATGGCGACGAGGCCCAACAGGATGGCTTGGACGATCATCTGTGCTCCTTTCTGCATATCTCAAGAGGCGGCCCCTCGCCACCCCTTTGTGCATAAGCGAACCTGGCATTTCAGGCACAAACCTCCCCTACCCATGCGCCGATGGGCCTTGCATGCCAGGTTGTGGGAAGGTTTCAAAGCGGCGGCACCTCACGGCACGTCGCTCGAGGGTCTGCTACAGCGCGCGCTCCACCTTGACGGCGGCATCGTCGGGAACCATCTGGATCTCGACATCCACACCCTCGGAAACGAGCGCGTGAAGCGTCTCCTCCTCCGTCGGTGTGACGTTCATGGCCTTGGAGATGGCACGGGTCTCGGCGGTAGCCTTCGTGCCGCCGAGATTGAGCTGCTTGATGCCGCACTCACGGCAGAGGCGGGCGGCGTCTGCGATGGACTCGACGACGATGAAGAGCTTGTACTTGTCGGTCTTGCCGCTGTTGATGGCCGCGATGGAATCGTCGATCGTCTTGATGACGAGCTTGGTGTCGGCAGGCTTGGCGAGCTTGATGGCGCTCTTGCGCAGCGCATCGCCAGGCACGGAATCGTTGGCGACGAGGATGCAGTCGACATCCAGGGCGCTCTTCCACGAGACGGCCACCTGGCCGTGAAGCAGACGGTGATCGACGCGAAGCATCTTGATCATGTCGTTTTCCTTTCATCTGAGCCGCTCATGCGGCGTTGCCGATGTGGTGTGGATGGCGAAAGGGCCGCAACGGACCCTGCCCCCTATGGTTAGAAGTCCTCGTCCTCTTCCTCGTCGACGACCTCGCCGCCCATGCAGACGGTGACGCCCTCGCGGGCGGCCTCGAGCACGCGCTCGGCGGCGGCGGCATCGAGGCCGTCGCGGGCGGTAAGGGCGATCTCGAGCGCCATGCCCATGGTGAGGCCGGAGAAGATCACGACGTTGGGGAACTCGGTGAGGCGGAACAGGGCGTTGTGGACGCTACCACCCTTAATGTCGCACATGATGATGAACTGCTCGTCGGATGCAGAGATGCGCTCGCGGAGCTGCTCGTAGTAGTCATTGGGATTCTGGCCGAACTCGAGGCTGTAGGTCTCGATGCCGTCGGCTGCACCGCCGGCGACCATGTGGAGTGAATCGAGCATGCCGCGGGAGAGCCCGCCGTGCGTTGCGATGATGATTTGAGCCATGGTGCATTCCCCTCATCCAACTTATCTCGTCGATGCAAGACCTATTATAGGCAGGGCATAACCTGTCATATCCTGTTATAGGAAGCGTTCTGTAAACGGCCTGTTTTTCGCGGTGAGTGGTTTTTCTTAGTTCCAAGTTGTATATGACAGGTTAGTACAATCTGGTCTCCTTTCATTGAGAGAGACCATTTTCACCGCCAGCACTGAACCCGTCCTCTGGAATCAAAGGTGTTCACATACACGTAACGCCCCGACGGAAGAACACCATCGGGGCGTTAATTCACGTGAAAACCGGGGGCCGGTCGATATTGGCTGCACGGACGCGATGCGCCGTCAGGGCGATGCCCCGTCGGCCCCAATCCGGAGCCCCTCAGCACACATCAAATGCGGAAGGTATACCGTGTGCCCACGATGTGCTGCCTGCCAAGGTACATGGGCGACCCATCGGTATCGTAATAGCGGCCCTCAAGGCAGAAGAGTGGCTCGCCGACGGGAACATCGAGATACGGCGCAAGCTCGGCGGACGCCTTCTCAAGATCAAGGTCGCACGGCTCGGTGAGCATCGGCTCGCCATGGCCGTTGGACAGAATGATGTCGTAAAGTGAAGTGTCTTCAAAATCCGCACTGCGCAGGAACGCATAAGCTTCGGCGGGGAAGTAATTCTCCTCAACCATGATGGGTGTGCGATCCGCCGTCCGGATGCGCACAACCCTCAGCAGGCGTCCCTCGTTGCCAAAACCAAAGAGGCCCGGGCATCGTCGAGGCCCTCTACCTCCTCGATCGACATCAAATGCGCGCCGGCGCGTTGGTTGTTGCTCTCGCACGCCTCGGTGAAGCTTTGGACGTCATTGTTCTGGGTGAACTTGGTGCGGACCTTGGACGAAACGGATGTGCCCGGGAGACGCTCGCTCACATAGGTGCCCTTGCCCGGACACTTGACGAGATATCCCTCGTTAACGAGTTCTTGCAGGGCGCGGCGAATGGTAATGCGGCTCACGCCATACAGGCCGTTGAGCTTGTCCTCGGAGGGAATCCTCTCTCCGGGAACGAAAGCGCCATCCACAATCTGGCCTTTGAGGAGCTCGCGCAGCTGAGCATAGAGAGGCGTCGAAGAACCATCGTCAAGCATCTTCGGCATATCGATCTCCTCCTGTATTGATACGTCTTAAGCCATCATATGAGACGGTACCACAATCGCCCCGGCGAGACGTCCTTAGCCCAAAAACTTGTCGAGCGCGAGCGCGATGCCGTCCTCGTTGTTGGAGGCGGTGACTTCATCGGCCGCAGCCTTGGCGGCATCGGTCGCATTCCCCATAGCCACGCCGATACCGGCCCACGTGAGCATGGAGATGTCGTTCTGGGCGTCTCCGAACGCGATCACCTCGGACGCGTCGATGCCGAGCTTGGGCAGCGAGCCCGCCAGCGCATTGCCCTTGTTGATATCGGGAGCCATGAACTCGAAGTAGAAGTCGGCCGTGAACATGCCGGAGAGCGTGTCGGTGAAGGGTTCGTACATCGTGCGCCAATGCGCCTGCAGGTACTCCGGCTCGGAGGCACACAGGAGCTTGTCCTGGGGGCGAGAGCACACTTCGAGCAGGTCATCGACCTCGACGAGCTCGAGGTCACACATCCTGCGCTCGTAGTCGACGATGTCGAAGGGGCGTCCCGATACGTGATGACGTGCCTGCAGCCACGCTCCACGTACAGGTATTTACCTTCGGTGATCCAGGGGATGACGTCGAAGTCGCGCATGTGCCCAACGAGCGCGCGCAGAGCGCGTTCCTCCATGGGCTGATCGAAGAGCACCTCGTCGGTCTGGGCGTCGATCACGCGCGCACCGTTGAAGGCGACGAGCAGGCCGCCATTGTCTTGAAGCTCGAGCTCGGCGGCAATGGCGCGGAGGCCCTGCACCGGACGCCCAGAAGAAAGGATGAGCCGGATACCCGAACGTTGAGCGGCGAGCAGCGCCTCCTTGGTACGCGGGGTGACAACCTTCGCATCGTTGGTGAGCGTGCCGTCGATGTCGAGCGCAATTGCCTTAATGGACATTCAAGATCCTTTCGAGTGGAGGTTTTCCAAGCGAACATGATACCCCTGTGTGAGAGACAGGGGATGTTGACTCCACGAGGAACACTCCTCGAAACGCAAAGAGGGCGAGCCCGGATGGACTCGCCCTCTATAGGTGTAGCCATATCAACCTATGCGAGGCGACACCGAATTCTTGAATCGGCAAAGACTCCGTTACTTGCGCGTGGCGCGGTAGAACTCGATGAGCGCCTTGGTGGAGGCGTCCTGCGCCGCCAGGGCCTCGTCGTCGTGGAAGGCGGGCGTGATCTGCTTGGCCAGCTGCTTGCCCAGCTCGACGCCCCACTGGTCGTAGGAGTCGATGCCCCACACAGTGCCCTCGACAAAGGTGATGTGCTCGTACAGCGCGATGAGCTCGCCGAGTGCGAACGGAGTGAGGGTGTCGCCGAAGATCGAGGTCGTCGGACGGTTACCGGTGAACACGCGAGCGGGGACGATTTCCTCGGGCGTGCCCTCGGCACGGACCTCGTCGGCGGTCTTGCCGAAGGCGAGCGCCTTGGTCTGGGCGAGGAAGTTGCCCAAGAACAGCTCATGGACGTCCTGGCCGTTGTCCTGGGCCGGGTTATGCGTGTTGGCGAATGCGATGAAGTCGGCGGGGACCATCACGTTGCCCTGATGGATCAGCTGATAGAACGCGTGCTGGCCGTTGGTGCCGGGCTCGCCCCAGAAGACCTCACCGGTGTGGCAGGTGACTGCGCTGCCGTCCCAACGGACCTGCTTGCCGTTGGACTCCATGGTGAGCTGCTGCAGGTATGCCGGGAAACGATGCAGGTACTGGGTGTAGGGCAGCACGGCATGCGTGTCGGCGCCGAAGAAGTTGACGTACCACACGTTCATGAGACCCATGAGCGCGACGACGTTCTCCTCGAGCGGCGTGTTCTCAAAGTACTCGTCGATGGCGCGGAAGCCGGTAAGGAACTGCTGGAAGCGCTCGGGACCGAGGACGACGATGAGGGACAGGCCCACGGCGGAGTCGACGGAGTAGCGGCCACCGACCCAGTTCCAGAAGCCGAAGGCGTTCTCGGGGTCGATGCCGAAGTCGGCGACGAGGTCGAGGGCGGTGGAGACGGCCACGAAGTGCTTCGCGATGGCCTCGGCGTCCTGCTCGGGCGTGCCGTCGATGGCACCGGCCGCGCGGAGCTGCTCGAGCATCCAGGCCTTGACCTCACGGGCGTTGGTGAGGGTCTCGAGCGTGGTGAACGTCTTGGAGACGATGATGACGAGCGTGGTCTCGGGATCGAGGCCCTTCACTTTCTCGGACATGTCGTTGGGGTCGATGTTGGAGATGTAGCGGCAGTCGATCCCAGCGTCGGCGTAGGGGCGCAGGGCCTCATAGGCCATGACGGGGCCAAGGTCCGAACCGCCGATGCCGATGGAGACCAGATGCTCGATCTTCTTGCCGGAGACACCGGTCCACTCGCCGGAGCGGACGCGCTCGGCGAAGGCGTACATGCGGTCCAGCACCTCGTGCACGTCGCCACGACGTCTTGGCCGTCGACGATGAGCTCGCCCTTCTGCTCGGCGGGACGACGCAGGGCGGTGTGGAGCACGGCGCGGTCCTCGGTGGTGTTGATGTGCACGCCGGAGAACATGGCGTCGCGACGCTCTTCCACCCCGCACGCGCGTCCAAGATCGGCGAGGAGCTTGACCGTCTCATCGGTGATCAAGTTCTTGGACAGGTCAAAGTGCAGGTCACCGGCCTTGAACGTAAGCTTACCAACGCGCTCGGAGTCCGCGGCGAACCAGTCCTTCAGGCTGATGCCCTTGGCCTGGAGCTCGTCGTAGTGAGCTTGAAGCGCCTTCCAAGCGGGGGTCTGCGTGGCGTCGATAGGAGCCGAAACGGTCATGTGCTTCCTCCTCGGTGGTCGTATGCACGGATAGTCCTATCTTAGCACCCCGAGCATCGGCGGGGACTTGAGCTATGCGCTCTTAAAGAAGGCCAAGGCAATGGCACCCGGCCCGACATGCGTGCCAATGGTGGCACCCACCATAAGGACAGGGATGTCCTCCTCGGCGATCCTGTCCTCCCACACCGAGCGACAGTCGTCGAGGTACTTGCGCAGAAGCTTGTCGGAAAGGCCCGAATAGCCGAGCATCACGGGCATGGAGAAATCGATGCCACCGGCGGCCTTGACCTGTTGGCGCAGCAGGTTGCGCCCGTTCTTGGACCCGCGCGCCTTACCGAGCACCGCCACCTCTCCGTTGTCGATGGTGATAACCGGCTTGATGGAGAGCAGCTCGCCCACCGTGCCCGCCGCCGCCGAGATGCGGCCACCGCGCTTGAGGTACTCGAGGGTGTCGAGCAGGCCGACCACGACCACGCGATCGACGACGGCCTCGACGCGCCGGCGATCTCGGCAGCCGACTTGCCCTCGTCCAACAAGCGCAGAGCGTAGTCGACGAGGATGTGCTCGCCCACGGTGACGCTCTTGGTATCGACACGTGGACCTCGGTGGCGTCGCTCGCCTCGGCGGCGGCGGTGCAGGCGGACTGGTGTGTACCGGAGAGCTTGGCGGACAGGGCAAGGATCACGACGTCCTCCCCCGCGGCCTGGGCGCGCTCAATGGCCTGGGAGAACGCGTAGGGGTTGACTTGGCCGGTAGTGGGAAACTCATCGCCCTCGACGAGGAGTTCGTAGAAACGCTCGCGCGAGAGCTCGACATCGGCCTGGTACGTGGTGGTACCGAACCCCACGGAAAGAGGCAGGACGTCGAGCTGGGGATGATCGCCCTGAAGGCAATCGGAACCGGAGTCGGTGATGATGCGAACGGACATAATGGACCCCTTCAGATTAGATAATGGACATAACCCGCAGTAGTGTACTGCTAAATCAAGCCATCATCAGGTCATCACATGTTCGAAACAGCCCCTTGTGGATAGACCCCCGCTACTCCCGCGCGAAGAACGCGACCGCGATGCCTCCCGGCCCCACAGACAGTGATTCACCCACCGCCCCGGCCATCGCCGAGACGTATGCGAGCGGCATCCTAGCGGCAGAGTGCTAGACGGCGGAAGCCGGTTCGAGATCGGCCTCGGGATCTACCTCCACCAACTTAAGCGTATTGGAAAAGCGACCATCAACGCCAATCACGTCACGCAGGAGGTGCAGATACGTAACTGCCCGCTTCCTCGCCCTGCGCACCAACGTCCCGAGGCTCCCCCAAGTCATCTTGGATCGACTGGCCGACAGGGGCGCAGTCGTACAGGCGCGCCTGCCCCACAGGGCACCAGATGCCGTCCACGCACGCGATGCGCTCGGCGATGGTGCCCTCGCGCCAACGCTCGGTCGAGCAGATCACCGGATCGAGGACCTCGTAGGCACTTCCCGTCCAAACATCCACCAGCCGTACGCGAGACGCCGCCACATCCTTTTCGACAATCGAGAAACGCGAGAAGAACTGGGTGCGCTCGACCTGTCTCATACGATCGAGCGAATCCTCGGGAAGGGTGCGGGCGGACTGCTCGATATAGAGCTGCAGCGGCGTGCGCCCGTCAATGAGGGGGCGCTCGAACAAGGCCCATTCGGTGAAGTAGATGTTCGTCATGGCGAGGTATCGGGGCAAGGGGCTCCTCATGCGCATCGCAAAGGGATGCACGTATTCCTCGAACTCCGACGAGGCGGCGTCGATCCAGCGCGCCTTGCGCGCGCCCCAGTACTCGGCAAAATCAAGGATGTCCCGGTCGACGGCGGATAGTTGATACATGGTGCCCCCCTTACGGCTCGGCGATGCCCGTACACCCCTAGGCTATGGCGCGAGAGGGCGTCACCGGCGTGCAGCGGCAAATCGGAGGCATGCCGCCTGTACAGATTGGGCACGCTCCCAGACCATGTCCCGACACGAATCCGACCAGAGTCCGACAACGCCCTGTTGCAGCGCGAGGGGCGCACCAGCTCGATAACGAAGCCGGCGCGCCCCTCCACAGAACTTGCGTATCACGCCCGTGAAGGACGTGTGAAATCGCGCAATAGGGTTATCGGCGACCACCGCGGTCCCCCGGGCGGCGACCGGTGCGCGAAGCCGAGCCCCCGCGGTCGACGCGGCCGCCGTGGGGATTGGATGCCTTGCGGGCGCTCGGCCGCCGCGACCACGACGCTCGCTGGGCTCATCGTAATTGCGCCACGCCTCGCGCCCGCCTGATGAGGTGGAACGACGATTCGCGCCAGTGCGCGAGGGGCGGGAGGCGGTACGCGCCTCGGAAGCGGTCAACAGCTCGACGGAAGCGTCGCCCTCGTCCGCACGCACCCGGGTCTTACCGCTGCGCTTCCTCCGGGAGGGCTTGGCCTTGGCCTCGTCCTCAGCACGTCGAGATGCACCCGCGCGGGTATCGGAAGACACCTTGCCATGGGCCTCCCCATTCGAGCCAGAGCGGGAACCGCCTCGGGACTCGGCTCGCGAACCGGCGCCCGCCTTGGCCTTCGCTTTGCGGCGGCGTTTCTTCTCCTTCTTGCCCGCGGGTGCCTTGGCGGGCACGCGGTTGGGGTCGACCTCGGGCGCGGACGCTCCGAGTTCGAAGCCGTCCGCATCGAAGAGCGCGGCGGTCTTGCCCATGAGTGCCTCGATGTCGTAGAACTCGGCGACATCATCGGGGGTCACGAATGTCAGGGACCAGCCCTCCTCACCCGCGCGGCCCGTGCGGCCGATGCGATGGATGTAATCCACCGGGTCGGTGGGGACGTCGAAGTTCACCACGTAGCGCACATCTGAGATGTCGATGCCACGGGCGAGGACGTCGGTGGCCACGAGCACGTCGCACTCCCCGGCGCGGAACGCCTTGAGGGCCCGCTCGCGCTGGGCCTGACTGCGGTCGCCGTGAATGGCAGCGCAGGTGATGCCCGCACGCGCAAGACGGCGGCTGCAAGCATCGGCGCGGTGCTTGGTGCGGCAGAACACGATGACGCGGCTCGCCCCCTCGCGCTTGAGTACACGGGCGAGCAAGGCGTTCTTCGCTTCGAGGGAAACCGGGAGCACGTACTGCTCAACCGTTTCCGCCGTCGAGGTCACCGGGGCGATCTCGACGCGGGCGGGATCGTGCACAAGGTCGGTGATCGAGCCAACTGCCGCATCGTCAAGCGTTGCGGAGAACAACAGGGTCTGGCGATCATCGCGCGTGTAGCCCACGATGCGGCGAACGGCGGGCAGAAAGCCCATGTCGAGCATGCGGTCCGCCTCGTCGAGCACGAGTACCTGCACCTGGTCGAGCATGCACGCGCCCTGGTCGATGAGGTCCTGTAGACGGCCCGGCGTGGCGATGAGGATGTCGCACCCGCGCTTGAGCTTGTCACGCTGCGGGTTGTAGCTCACTCCGCCCACAACGGTCACGCTGGTATGCCCGGTGTGGTGCGCAATGGAGCGGCACACGTCCTCGATCTGCTGGGCAAGTTCACGCGTGGGCGTGACCACGAGCATGAGCGGACCCTGGGGAGCGACCTTACCACGCGCGCGGGAACGGGGCACATGGGGCAGATTGTTCATGGTGGGCAGCAAAAACGCCGCGGTCTTGCCGGTGCCCGTCTGGGCAGCGGCAAGCACGTCCTCGCCATCGAGTGCGTGCGGGATCGAGGCAGCCTGCACGGGCGTCGGGGCGGTATAGCCCATATCGGCAACGGCGGAGAGGACCTGCTCGGACAGGCCAAGGTCGGCGAACGTGGTCTCGGGGCCGGCGTCTTGATCGGACGAGGAGGCGAGATTGGTTTCGCGTACCTCGACGGTCTCGATGGCGTCGTCCTTTTTCGTGTTCTTCTTAATAAACAGCGGCATGGGGGTGTGAATTTCCGTTTCCGCGCGGTGGGCCTCAACACAGCGGCGCCCGGCAACGGGGCGCGCTCGTCAAACCGTCCGCGCAAGGAGGTTCATATAACAAGCGATTGCGCGGGCCGGTCCGCGCGGTGGAGCACGTTCGCAACCGGCATATCCCTGCAGCCTCTCAGGCTATTGCGGGCGCATGCGTAACGCATGGAGCAGATTCCACCGCAGGCAAGTATACGGGCACCCGATGTGCAAAAAGGGGACTGTCCCTAAATTACAACAACCA
>ENA-OQBG01000027-OQBG01000027.1-human-gut-metagenome-genome-assembly--contig:-NODE-27-length-62341-cov-9.084081_pt1 | contig 62341 bp, 58 predicted proteins | sample MGYA00242746_ERZ504551 | MGnify/ENA primary metagenome ERZ504551 (study PRJEB26092, sample SAMD00036289) | human gut metagenome | host: Homo sapiens | study: EMG produced TPA metagenomics assembly of... | reverse complement strand
ACGACCCGCTCGCAACTGAACGAACTGCTGGGCTCCGGTTCGCTGACCGATAGCGACTACCAATCGCTGCTAAGTTCGATCAACGGGCAATATTCGGGGCGAAATCCGAGATGAGCGCCGCGAACTCGCTGTGGATTGATGACGACTACTCTCTTGCCAGCGATTACCAATCCACCGTCAAGAAGATGTTCGAGGCCGAAGTCACCACGTTACCGTTCGACGATCAGGCCGCCGCAAAGATGTCCGATTGGATCGCCAAGCATACGAATGGTTCGCTCAAGCCGAAGATCACGCTGCGTGACCGTGAAGTCCTGTCCATCATCAACACCGTCTATGCGGATGGCCGTTGGAAGGATCCGTTCGAAGAGCAGTCCACCGGCAACGGCACCTTCCACGGCGAAGCCGGAGATGCTCAGGTGCCGATGATGCACCGGACCTTCAGCCAAATGGCTTACGGACATGATGAGTACAACACTTGGCAGCGGGTGGAGATTCCGTTCGACAACGGCGGCAATCTGGCCATCGTGCTGCCGGCCGAAGGGCATTTCGACGAGTTGGCCGGCGATGCCGAGAAGCTCAGTTGGGCGTTCGGTACATGCTCGACGGCTTCCCTTGGCGAGGGCGCAATGGGTTGCGCCGCGGACAGTATGCCCGGATGGGGCGTCTCCGTCAACTCGGTCATGGTGAACGTCACGCTACCGCGATTCACCATCGACAGCATGTTCGACTCGGAAGCCACCATCAAGGCATTCGAAAACTGGGGTGACCGATGCGTTCAGTGCAGGCGACGCCGACTTCACCAAGATGATCGACACCGGTTCGCACGGCGAGAACCTGTATATCGGCTCGATTCTGCAAGGCACGCGCATCGAGGTGAACGAAGCCGGCGCCAAGGCCATGTCCTTCACCAAGGTCGGCGCAGACTCCGTTAGCGCGCCGGTGGACAACGTCGAGTTCACGGTGGATCGCCCATTTCTGTATTCGTACGTCACCCCGGACGGCATACCATTATTCATCGGTGCGGTGCGCAACCTCGGCGGAGTCGGTGGAGAAAACTGATACTTTCCTGGCAGTCCGTCAATTAGGGTGTATCGTTTGACGCATGGTTACGATGAAGGAAATCGCGAACAAGGCGGGGGTTTCCGTCTCTACGGTATCGCTGGTGCTCAACGGACGCGACGAGGGGCGCGTAAAGTCCAAAATTGCGGACAATGTGCGCGCCATCGCCACCAAGCTCGGCTACCAGTCGAATCCGCTGGCCAGTTCGCTGCGTACAGGCAGGACGCACATCCTCGGTTTCATCAGTGAGGAGGTGGCCACCACCCCGTACGCCGGCGGTATGATTCTGGGCGCGCAGACCGCTGCAAGCCAGTTCGGCTATATGCTCATCACCGTGAGCACCGACGGCGAGAACAGCGAGAGCGAGGAAATCGCCGCACTCAAGCGATACGGCACCGACGGCTTTCTGTACGCCAAGATGTCGAACCGCATCACCCATGTGCCTTCCTCGCTGGCCAAGACGCCACTGGTGTTGGTGGATGCCACCGACTCGCTTGGCAAAATCCCGAGCGTGGAACCGGACGAGTTCCAAATCGGCTACGACGCCACCACCAGATTGGTTAAGGCCGGATGCGCACGTATCGCCTATGTGGGTTGCTTGGAGCCGCTGATTGCGCAGGACGATCGTTTGGAAGGCTATCAGGCGGCGCTCAGGGACGCCGGCCTCGACTATGACGATCATCTGGTCGTCAATGTGCTCAACAACGGGCCGGCACTGACCGCAGTCAGCGATTTGTTCGATGCCGAGCATCCGGACGGATTCTTCTGCTTCAACGATGCCCGCGCCTGGTATGTGTACGAATGCGCCGCACGCCGAGGACTCACGGTCGGCAAGGACATCTCCGTGGTCGGCGTGGACAACCATCGCGTGTTCGCCGAAACGCTGGAACCGATGCTCACCACTGTGGAACTGCCGCATTTCGAGATGGGCTACTGGGCCGTGGCCAAGCTGGTGTCGATTATCGAAGGACGCTCGATGGACGACGTCTCATGGCCAGCGACCACCGCTCCCCTGCCGCCGATCGACGCGCCGATTCCGGCGAAGATCCACTGCACGCTGATCGAAAAGGCTCGGTGAAGTAACCGAGTCCCACACGATTTCTCAAGGCCTCCGTTCAGCACGGAGGCTTTTGCGTGTCGAACGGATACGACACGCCGATTTACGTCAATCGATTGACGTAAATCGATTGACGTCGCATAATAATTACTACGCAACAACTTCTACAAAGGCACGGCCGCCCGAGCAGAAGCGTTACATAACCAATAACCAACCAAGTAGTAATCAAAGGATGATTATGGCAAGTGCAACCAAATCTGCATGGAAGAATCCTTCCTATCTGCAGAGCTCTTTCGGCATCTTCATGTTCTTCTGCTCCTGGGGCATCTGGTGGTCCTTCTTCCAGCGCTGGCTCATCTCAGGCGTTGGATTGACCAATGCTGAAGTCGGCACCATCTACTCCATCAACTCGCTGGCCACCCTGGTCATCATGTTTGTGTACGGCGTGATTCAGGATCAGCTCGGCATCAAGCGCAAGCTCGTCATCGTAGTCTCGGTAATCGCCGCCTGCGTTGGCCCATTCGTCCAATTCGTTTACGCCCCGATGATCCTCGCCGGTGGCACCACCCGCTGGATCGGCGCACTCATCGGCTCCATCGTTCTGTCTGCCGGCTTCATGTCCGGCTGCTCCCTGTTCGAGGCCGTCACCGAACGCTACTCCCGTAAATTCGGTTTCGAATATGGCCAGTCCCGTGCTTGGGGCTCCTTCGGTTACGCCATCGTGGCGCTGTGCGCCGGCTTCCTGTTCAACATCAACCCGCTGATCAACTTCTGGGTCGGCTCCGCATTCGGCCTTGGCGTGCTCCTCGTGTACGCCTTCTGGGTCCCGGCCGAGCAGAAGGAAGAGCTCAAGAAGGAAACCGACCCGAACGCAGCCCCACCAACCCGTCCCTCAAGGAAATGGTCGCCGTTCTCAAGATGCCGACCCTGTGGGTGCTCATCGTCTTCATGCTGCTGACCAACACCTTCTACACCGTGTTCGATCAGCAGATGTTCCCGACCTACTACGCCAACCTCTTCCCCACTGAAGAAATCGGCAACGCCACCTACGGCACCCTGAACGGTTTCCAGGTCTTCCTTGAGTCCGCAATGATGGGCGTGGTCCCGATCATCATGAAGAAGATCGGCGTGCGCAACGCTCTGCTGCTCGGCGCTACCGTGATGTTCCTGCGCATCGGCTTGTGCGGCGTGTTCCACGACCCGATCACCGTCTCCATCGTCAAGCTGTTCCACTCCATCGAAGTGCCGCTGTTCTGCCTGCCGGCATTCCGCTACTTCACTCTGCACTTCGACACCAAGCTCTCTGCCACGCTGTACATGGTGGGCTTCCAGATCGCTTCCCAAGTGGGTCAGGTCATCTTCTCGACCCCTCTGGGTGCCTTCCACGACAAGATGGCTCAGATTCTGCCGAACAACGACATGGGATCCCGCGTGACCTTCTGGGTCATCTCTGCCATCGTGCTGTGCGCACTGATTTACGGCTTCTTCGTCATCAAGCATGATGATCAGGAAGTCGGCGGCGACCCGTTCTACACCGACAAGCAGCTGCGTCAGATGGAAGCGGCCAAGGCCTGAAAGGACAGCCATGACTGACTTCACTCCCGAAACCCCTGTTCTCACCCCCATCCGCGACCACGCTGCTGAACTGGCAAAAGCCGAAGCCGGCGTGGCTGAGCTGGCCGCCAAGCGCAACAACCGCTGGTACCCGAAGTATCACATCGCCTCCAACGGTGGCTGGATCAACGACCCGAACGGCCTGTGCTTCTACAAGGGCCGCTGGCACGTGTTCTACCAGCTGCACCCCTACGGCACCCAGTGGGGTCCGATGCACTGGGGCCACGTCTCCTCCACCGACATGCTCAACTGGAAGCGCGAGCCCATCATGTTCGCGCCGTCCTTAGAGCAGGAGAAGGACGGCGTGTTCTCCGGTTCCGCCGTCATCGACGACAACGGAGACCTTCGCTTCTACTACACCGGCCACCGTTGGGCCAACGGCCACGACAACACCGGCGGCGACTGGCAGGTGCAGATGACCGCGCTGCCGGACAATGACGAGCTCACCTCCGCCACCAAGCAGGGCATGATCATCGACTGCCCGACCGACAAGGTCGACCACCACTACCGCGACCCGAAGGTCTGGAAGACCGGCGACACCTGGTACATGACCTTCGGTGTCTCCTCTGCGGACAAGCGCGGCCAGATGTGGCTGTTCTCCTCCAAGGACATGGTCCGCTGGGAATACGAGCGCGTGCTCTTCCAGCACCCGGATCCGGATGTGTTCATGCTCGAATGCCCCGACTTCTTCCCCATCAAAGACAAGGACGGCAACGAGAAGTGGGTCATTGGCTTCTCCGCCATGGGGTCCAAGCCCAGCGGCTTCATGAACCGCAACGTCAGCAACGCCGGCTACATGATCGGCACGTGGGAGCCGGGCGGCGAATTCAAGCCGGAAACCGAGTTCCGCCTGTGGGATTGCGGCCACAACTACTACGCCCCGCAGTCCTTCAATGTGGACGGCCGTCAGATCGTCTATGGCTGGATGAGCCCGTTCGTGCAGCCGATTCCCATGGAGGATGACGGCTGGTGTGGCCAGCTCACCCTGCCGCGCGAGATCACCCTTGGCGATGACGGCGACGTGGTCACCGCGCCGGTCGCCGAAATGGAAGGCCTGCGCGAGGATACCCTCGACCATGGTTCGGTCACACTCGACATGGATGGCGAGCAGATCATCGCCGACGACGCCGAGGCCGTGGAAATCGAAATGACCATCGACTTGGCTGCCTCCACTGCCGAGCGTGCGGGTCTGAAGATTCACGCCACTGAGGACGGTGCCTACACCTACGTGGCTTATGACGGCCAGATCGGCCGCGTGGTGGTGGATCGTCAGGCCATGGCCAACGGCGATCGCGGCTACCGCGCCGCCCCACTGACCGACACCGAACTGGCCTCCGGCAAGCTGGACCTGCGCGTGTTCGTGGATCGCGGCTCCGTGGAGGTCTACGTCAACGGTGGCCACCAAGTGCTGAGCTCCTACTCCTACGCCTCCGAAGGCCCGCGCGCCATCAAGCTCGTCGCCGAGTCCGGTAGTCTCAAGGTGGATTCCCTGAAGCTCCACCACATGAAGTCCATCGGACTGGAGTAGCTCTTTCACCTCCCTCTGACGAGGGAGGTTTTTTGTGCGCCCTGTCGTTCGCCTTCGCCTATACTGATGGACGGCATATAACACAATCCATCACACGACCGGCAGGCGCGCAGGCTCCTCACCTTACTGTTCCACGCCCCGGCCGCAAGCGCCACCAGCAAACCGGACTGGCGCGGAAAGCAAGGTGACATCCCATGTCCATCGCCAAGCGCCTCAAGCGCCGCATGCCCACCGTCATCGCCGTCATCGTATTGCTGGCAGTCTGGGAAACGTGGGTGGATCTAGGACATGTCTCCCCCACGATGATCTCCGCGCCAAGCGAGATTTTCGCCGCCACCATCGAAACATGGAACACGCTCGGCCCGGCCGCGGCAATCACCGGCTATGAGGGCGTGGTTGGATTCCTGTTTGCCGTGTTCTTCGGCATTATGATCGGCATTGCACTGTACTGCTCGCACACGTTCAACACGGCGTTCTATCCGCTGCTTGCCGCCGCACAAACCATGCCGCTGATTTCCATCGCCCCGTTGTTCCTGATTTGGTTCGGTTTTGAGATTTCCGGCAAAATCGTAATCGTGGCGGTATTCGGCCTCTTCCCCATCGCCGTGCAGACTGTGCGCGGACTAGAAGCAGTGCCCCAGTTCTATTCCGACGTCGCATTGACCTGCGGCGCGACCCCGGTCTGGACGCTCTGGCACGTGAAGCTGCGCGTTGCCGCACGTCAGATCTATGGCGGTATCCGAGTATCTGCCGCATATATCTTCGCCACGGCATCCACCGCTGAATACCTTGGCGCACGCAAGGGCCTTGGCATCTGGCTGCAGGCTGCCTACAATTCATTCCGCACGCCGCTGATCTTCTCCGCCACCATCGTCATTATCCTGATGACATGCGTACTGATGCTGGCGGTAAACGCCAGCGAGCGCATCCTGCTCGGCCCGCCCGGCGACGACGAAGACCCCGACGCGGACCAGTAGTTCTTTTTTTACCGTCAAAGGCACGAGCCGGCGGTCAGGACCGACTGAACGAAGCGGCTTCTCATGAGGTCTCCAACCCTGTCTCTATAATGGAACAGCTTTACCAGCGTGTGGCAAACCGGCTTTCCCGAGCTTTCATAGGGAATGTCGGGGGCGCTGGTCGAACGGAAATCAAGGCCCTCCATATCGTTTTCTGCCGACTTCCGTTCGAAGCAATCCCAGAGAACGATAGAGAGACAACGAATTAGGGAACCATCATTATGAAGAAAAGCCTTGTATCCAAGGCCGCTGCCCTCGTGGGCGCCCTTGCCATGACTTTCGGTTTCGCCGCATGTGGCCAGACCAACACCGCCGACTCCTCCAACTCCAACACCTCCGACCTCAAGAAGGTCACTTTCATGCTTTCCTGGGCACCCGATACCAACCACATCGGCGTGTACGTGGCCAAGAACAAGGGCTACTTCAAGGACGCCAGCCTTGACGTGGATATCGTGGCCGTGGCCCAGGCCGGTGCCGAACAGGCCGTGAACAACGGTGTGGCCGACTTCGCCCTGTCCAACCTGACCAACGTGGGCGTCTACACGCTGAAGGGCGCTCACATCAAGCAGGTGCTGCAGGTGCAGCAGAAGCCGAGCGCCATTTGGTGCGCACTGGCGTCCAACACCGCCATCAAGTCCCCTAAGGATTTGGATGGCAAGACCTTCGCCACCTTCGGCTCCAACGAGTCCGATGCCGTGGTGCGCCGCATGATCCAAACCGATGGCGGCAAGGGCGAATTCGACAAGGTGACCGTCGGCACCTCCACCTTCCAGACCATGGAATCCGGCAAGGCCGATTTCGGCGGCTTCTACGCCACGTGGGAAGGCGTGCAAGCCGACATGTACGGCCCGAAGCTCAACTGCTTCACCGAGCCTGACTATGGCGTGCCCGGCAACGCCGACACCATCGGCATCATCACCAATGACAAGACCATCAAGAACAATCCCGACCTGGTCAAGAAGTTCACTCAGGCCACTCAAAAGGGTTACGAGTACGCGTACGCCAACCCGGATGACGCCGCGCAGATTCTCGTGGACGAAGCCCCTGACGCCAACCTCAAGCCCGAATTCGTCAAGAAGAGCATGCAGGTTATCGTCGACGGCCAGTACTGGGGCGATCCGGCCAAGATCAAGGACGGCTCTTTCGTGCTCGGCACCAACGACTTCAAGGGCGCTCAGGAATACTTCGACTTCCTGGCTGAAGAAGACGCATACACCGACAGTCATGACAAGATAATTCATGAGGCCCCGCAGGCCAAGGACCTTGCCACCGACGAATTCATCGGCAAGTAATTTCCGATATTCCGAGTTTGAATCTACGCAAAAATGCGTCCTTCCCATGAGGAAAGGACGCATTTTTGCGTATCGGCCGATAAGGTTATTCATAGCGGATCACGCTAACAAGGAGACGATTCTATGGTCCAATGTCCTGACCGCATTATTGCCAGCATAGATACGGGTGTTGATGATGCGTTGGCGTTGGCGTATTTGTTGGGGTCGACGGATGAGTGCGAGTTGGGTGGCGTGATTGCCAGTTATGGCAATGTGGATGCGAACACGGCTTATGCCAATACTTGCGCGGTGCTTGATTTGTTTGGTCGGGCGGATATTCCAGTGTTTTTAGGGTCTGAGCATCCTTCTTGGGCTGATGCGTTTATTCCTGATGCAGGGTGTGCCCAGTTCCACGGGGATGATGGACTGGGGAATACTCGGCTGGCAGGGTCCGGGGCTCTGGCTGATGGAGCTGGTGTGCCTGGTGATGATATGTCTGGTGATGATATGTCTGGTGATGATATGTCTGTGGATGACATGTCTGTGGATGTGCCCGATGAGGTTGTTTCTGTTGGCGGGTATTTGGCGGGGGATGTTCATGCTCATCCGGCGTTGGGTGCTTGTTCTCGTGTGAACCGCTCTCAGTCGGTGGACCATCCCCAGTCGGCTATGCCGACAGCTCTCGCCAGCGGGGGCAAAAGGAGGTGCTCCGTTGATGCTGCGGATGGGATTGAGTATCTGATTGAGCAGGTTCGCGAGTTTGGCCGAGACGTTACCGTGCTGGCTACCGGGCCGTTGACGGATGTGGATGCGGCTATTACTCGAGCACCGGATATTGCATCGAAACTCAGGCTGGTGATGATGGGCGGTACGCTTACCCAACCCGGTAATTGTTGGGATGCGGTAGCTGAGACGAATATCATCCAAGACCCTGAGGCCGCGAATCGTGTATTTCATTCCGGCGCAGACATCACAATGGTGGGACTTGATGTGACTCACCAGTGTTTGCTACCGCAATCGGCGGCCGACCGGTGGCGTGCGACGGGGACCAAGCGCGGGCGGTTCTTGGCTGATCTCGCGGACTTTTCCATCAAGGCAAATTTGGAAGCCGACCCCGCACTGTTCTCTGGCGGCATGCCGTTGCATGATCCGTTGGCGGCGGCGGTTGCACTTGATTCTTCACTGGTCGATTGTTTTGATCTTGCGTTGCGCGCGGAGACCAATACCGGTGATTTCAATGGAGTACGAGGCCGGACCACCGGAGACCCGGTTGGGCTGGTGAATCATTCCATGCCGCATGTGCATGTGGCACTTGGTGTGGATTCGGAACGTTTTTTGGATGAGTTTGTAGAGAGGATGGCTGAGGTGTGCCGGTAACTCCCCTCAGTCCGCTACACGGGCAGCTCGACCGCAATTACGGACAAGCTGCCGCTCGCATTCTTCTGGCTTGACTCTCGTCTCGCCTTCGCCTACAAACAGCCCACCGGGCTGTTTGCTTTACGGCTCAGCCCGTCAGAGGGGGCCTAACAAGGACTATTTCACACCCCCAGCAATCAAGGACCGGCTTCGCCGGACTCATCATTACCTGGTCATGTCCTATCGGCCTCGGCCAGGCGGCGTGAACGAACAGTCCACTGGACTGTTCTTTATTTCACGCCGCCAAATCGGCGATCGCGGTGGATGTAATGGTCGATGGAGCGCCATAGCACGTCACGGCCGCAGTCCGGGAAGAGTTCGGGCACGAAGTCGAGCTCGGCGTAGGCGGCCTCCCACGGCAGGAAGTTGGAGGTGCGCTGTTCGCCGGAAGTACGGATCACCAAGTCGCAATCGGGAATGTCCGGATTGTACAGATGGTCGGCAATCATCTTTTCAGTCACACGGTCGCCGGAAATCTTGCCATCGCGCACTTCGCGAGCGATGGCGGCGCAGGCGTCGGCGATTTCAGCACGGCCACCATAGTTGATGCAGAACACCACATCGATGACCTTGTTGTTCTTGGTGCGCTCCTCGGCGGCTTCAAGCTCGTCGATCACCGACTTCCACAGCTTGGGGCGACGGCCGGACCAGCGCACGCGCACACCCCACTCGTCCATCTGTTCCACACGACGGTGGATGATTTCACGCGAGAAACCCATGAGGAAGCGCACTTCCTGTGGCGAGCGCTTCCAGTTTTCAGTGGAGAACGTGTACAGGCTCAAATACCGTACACCGGCTTCGATGGCACCGGCGATAGTGTCGAACACCACCGGTTCGGCGGCCTGATGGCCATTGGTGCGGACCATGCCGCGCTGCTTGGCCCAACGACCATTACCGTCCATAATCACACCGATATGGCGGGGTACCTTGTTCTTGGGGAAGTCGGGAATACGAGCGGGGTCGCTGAACGGAGCTGCGGGAATGTCCAACGACGTGTAATCAACGTTCTCAAAAGCCATACTCATGAATCTATCAAGCGCAGCGAACGAATCGGGCGTTCGAGGTAATACTCCCCCCAATCTTCAACCAACTCCTGCACAACCCGCTCCACAGGCGCGGCATCAAGCACCGACCAATCGCCACGAATCAGTGCATCGAACTGGTTTAACACGAACGGTGCGATACGGCGCGCATCGGTAGTGTGGTCGGCTTCGCACATCACGCCGCCGGACGCGATGGACAGGTACGCCGGCTCCGCCTTGCCGCATACCACGCAAGTGCCCAATCGTGGCGTCCAACCGGCCAAGGCCAAGGCGCGCATCACATAGGAGTCGCCTATGGCTTGCGGGGCGTGGGATTGTTTGGCGAGCGCGTTCAACGCGCCGATGAGCAGCCGATATTGGTTCGGCAGCTGCTCATGTTCGGTGCTGGCGATTTTATCGATAGTCTCAACGATGACGTTGGCGGCCTCATACGCCGCATAATCCGCCGCGATCGGAGCACCATAAGCGGCGACCGCTTCAGCTTGGGAGACCACGTCAAGCGAGCGGCCTTCAGCGATAAGCACATCGACTCGCATGAACGGCTCGAGCCTGGCACCAAAGCGTGATTTGGTGCGACGTACGCCTTTGGCGACCGCCCGAATCTTGCCATGCCCACGCGTCAGGATGGTGATGATACGATCAGCCTCGCCCAGTTTGGAGGTGCGCAACACCACACCTTCGTCTCGGTACAGCGACATCTCATCTCCTTTCCCGCGACGCCTGGCAGACTCTACTCAATGAAGTAGTCAGTAAATAAACAGACCCCAGAAGGCGAACACCAACAGTATGTACAGCATGGTGAAGGCCACCAGCCAGAACAGGATTCGGCCCAGACGGGTGGAGGCCAGTACCGGGTCAGCACCGGTGACGATGTCTCGAACGGATTCGCGACGAGGGGGTATCTGAATCAGGCCGCGGACGGAAGCGACTTCTATCAGATGCATAAAGACGCGGGACCAAGCCCATAGCACCAGCACGGACACCACTTGGATGACCGGCCAGCTCCAATACATGACACCCGGCGTCTCGGTAGGTGCGCTACCCCATGCAAGTTTGACCACGCCCATGATCACCTGCCCGAGTCCGGCGAAGAAGATGAGCAATGTGGCAAGAGTGGTGAGGGTCAAAGTCAGCAGCGCATTGCCGAAACCATGTGCGAAACCGAGTACCACAGGCCGTCCCGGTATCAGCATGCCCGCATGTTTGGCCTCGCGCTTCTCTCGCCGCCATCGGGCATCCGCCGCGATTTTGCGACCCAGCGCCACCAGTGCCAGCACGATGGATGCGAGCAGCAGCAGTACCACCGTGACGTGCAGAATCACACCATATATGGTGCCGACGCGTCTTGCCTTCAAAGCGCCCGGCAGACCGATTGATTGGTACAGATTGGTGCCGGCCACCTTTTCACTGGTCTGCGTGAGTCCGGCGGAAGTGCCGACGGCCCAGTCGATGAGATCGTCCACATAGCGTCCGCAAACGGGGTGCCCGCTTCGGACTCATCTCCCAAACGCAGCACATGGTTGGCGACCGGGTAGCTGCGCACGGTCACATTCCAGTTATCGGCTTTGTGGGCGTTGTAGAGAATCGCACGCACGCCGTCGACCTGCGCCGTCATCACGTCTTTCGAACCGTAAGCCACATAGGTGGGTACGGCGTAGGCGGCGGGTTTGAGTGTGGCGAGGTCGAAATTGTTCAGTCCGAACAGGCCGGTGTCCGCGCTGAACACACGTTGGACGATGGATTGATAGCCTTCGTTCGCGCCAACAAGGGTGAAGTCCTGGGTGACGAAAAATCCCAGTGATTGGCGTGGGCTGAACACCATCGGGCTCAGGAGAATCTGGAAGGCGATGTCCGGATCGTCCTCGAGCAGATACGAGGAGATCCATGTCGATTCGGAGGTGGCATAGATGCCGACCTTGGCCTCGTCTACATCGCTTTGGTCTCGCAGGTATTCGATGACCTGATCATAAGCCTTGGCTGAGGCCGGATAATCGCGGTTGATGTCGGTGGTGTTCCAGACGGGTTTGTCGAGCACTGCGGTCACAAAGCCGGCCGAAGCCATACCGGAGGCCACGTCGCCAAAGGAGTTGTCACAGGTGCCGTATCCGGCACCGTGCATGAACACCACGCCGGGGCGCTTGCCTGATGCGTTCTGAGGTTCCCGAATCAATACCTTGATGGCTTGGACGCCGTCCGCATTGGCCTTGCCCCGAGCACCGGACTCCTTGGTCAGATTGCCGTCGCCGGTCATGTTCAGCGTGATGTATCGCTCGGTGACCTCATACGTGCCTTTTGCCGGCAGCGTTTCTCCGGACGGGTTATCGAAGGTGACTTCGGTATCGTCGGTGAGCGTGGCCATCGACTGGCCGGTGGGTTCGATGTTCCAAGGCACCGTGGTCAGATTGGAAATGGAGACCAGCACGCCAATCAGGATAATGAAGATGGGCAGGCTGACCATCAGCCGGTGGGTGCTGGTCCACGGCTTGGATCGAACAGTCAGGCGATGCTCTTCTTCTTGCGGCACGTGCGCTATTGTAATCTGACCGCGATATTTATGCCGAGGGCCTATTCGGCCGAATCAGTGACCGGGGTGCTGGATTGGGACCACGACCGGGCCGGTGGAATTGACGGGGACTTGACCGTCGGCCTCCATTTGGGCGGCGATATCGTTCGCTATGGTGAGCAGCGTGTCGACGATCTGGTCTTCGGGCACGGTCTTGATGACCTTGCCCTTGATGAAGATCTGGCCCTTGCCATTGCCGGAGGCCACGCCGAGGTCGGCTTCGCGTGCCTCGCCCGGACCGTTGACGATGCAGCCCATGACGGCCACTCGGATCGGCGCGGTCACGTCCTTCAGGCCTTCGGTGACGGCGGAGGCGAGCTGGATCACATCCACTTGGGCGCGGCCGCAGCTCGGGCAGGAGATGATGTCGAACTTGCGGGGGCGCAATCCCATGTATTCCAAGAGTTTGCAACCCACCTTGACCTCTTCGGCCGGCGGCGCGGAGAGAGACACGCGAATCGTGTCGCCAATGCCCTCGGCCAAGAGCGCACCGAACGCCAGGCAGGATTTGATGGTGCCTTGCCAAGCGGGGCCGGCCTCGGTGACGCCGAGGTGCAGCGGCCAATCGCCCTTGGAAGCGAGCAGTCGGTACGTTTCGACCATGGTGATGACGTCATGGTGTTTGACGGAGATCTTGAAATCGTGGAAGCCGACGTCCTCGAACATGTGCGCTTCCTTCAAGGCAGAGGCCACCAATGCTTCCGGAGTCGGGCCACCGTATTTGGCGTAGAGTTCCTTGTCCAGCGAGCCGGCGTTCACACCGATACGCAGCGAGATGCCCGCGTCGGTGGCGGCCTTGCAGATGTCCGGGCCGACTTCGTCGAACTTACGGATGTTGCCGGGGTTCACGCGCACGGCCGCGCAGCCGGCGTCGATGGCCTGGAACACGTATTTGGACTGGAAGTGGATATCGGCGATGACCGGAATCGGCGATTTGCGGCAGATTTCCGGCAGTGCGTCGGCATCGTCCTGACTCGGCACGGCCACGCGCACGATGTCGCAGCCGGCGGCGGTCAGTTCGGCGATCTGCTGCAACGTGGCAGGTACGTTGGCCGTGAGCGTGTTGGTCATCGACTGCACGGAGATGGGCGCGCCCCCGCCCACCGGCACCGGGCCCACCATGATGCGGCGGGACTTGCGGCGCGGGTGCAAGGGCGATTCGCTGGTCAGGTCGACCGGATCACCGGTTTTGCGGAACGGCTTTTCGATGGGATTTTCCGTATTCAAGGTATTCATCATTGCTTGTTTATCAGGTCGTCGGCGCGTCGGCGGGCTTCAAGCTCAAGCTGGTTCATTTCCTCCACGTCCGTGAACAGCGGGTTACCACGAAGCTCGGCGTCCATCTGGTCCAGCACGGCTTTGACCGTGTCCACGATGCCGAGGTATGGCAGACGATGCTCGAGGAAGGCATGCACGGCCTGTTCATTGGCTGCATTGAGCACCGCCGAATGCTTCTCGGAGGCGGCCAGGCAGTGGCGGGCCAGTTGCACGGCAGGGAACGCCTCATCGTCCAACGGTTCAAAGGTCCAAGTTGCGGCTTGCGTCCAGTCGCACGCGGCGGCCACATTGGTCATGCGGTCCGGCGCGGACAGGCCCAGCGCGATGGGCAGACGCATGTCTGGGGGCGAAGCTTGGCAAATCGTGGCGCCATCCACAAATTCGACCATGGAATGGACGATGGACTGCGGGTGCACGGTCACGTCGATGCGTTCAGGCGGCACGTTGAACAAGCGGGACGCCTCGATGACTTCGAGGCCCTTGTTCATCAGTGTGGAGGAGTTGATGGTGACAACCGGCCCCATGTTCCACGTCGGATGATGCAGCGCCTGCTCGGGAGTGATGTTCTCCATGTCGGCACGTTTCCAGCCGCGGAACGGTCCGCCGGAGGCGGTGACCACAAGCTTGGCGACTTCGGCGTGGGTTCCGGAGCGCAGGGATTGCCAGATGGCGGAATGCTCGGAATCGACCGGGTTGATTTGGTTCTCGCGCACTTGCGCGCTGAACAGCAGATGCCCGCCCGCGACTACGGACTCCTTGTTGGCCAATGCCAGCTGGGAACCGGCCTTGAGCGCCGCGATCGACGGTTCGAGTCCGATGGAGCCGGTGATGCCGTTCAATACGACATTCGCACCGGAGCCGGCCATGGCGATGACCGAATCCGGACCGCCGGTCACGCGGACACCTTGTGCGCCGGCCTGTGCGAGAGCTGCTTGCAGCGCTGGAACCTTGGTCTCATCAAACACCGCGGCTTCGGACACATGGAACTGTGCGGCCTGTTGCGCCAGCAGCTCGATATGTGCTCCGCCCGCCGCCAGACCGGTGACGGTAAATCGTTCAGGATGACGCGAGATGACGTCAAGTCCTTGGGTGCCGATGGATCCGGTGGATCCGAGAATGATGACAGTGGAGTTGGAGGCTATGCTCACTGTTCCTTCTTCGTATCGTCATTGTTCAGTGTGGGGAACGACAGGTCGGGGATATCCGAATCGAAGTTACCGCCAAGCGGGAACAGCAGCGGGAACGAATCGCTGGAATCGTGCTTATCCTGTGACGGCTGAGCTGCTTCCGTGTCATGGGAGGCGGCAACGTATTCAGATGATTCCGCAGCCGGACGGGAGATCGTGCTGTCTGCAGGCTGACTATCGGATACGCGAACCGGAATGGAGTTCGTGTTACGATCCGGCTTGCTGGTGGGAGCAAAGGAGACCGGCATAGCAGCGGACGCAGCCTCGTCAGCAGTGCTATTCACAGGCTGTACTGCCGGGGCGGAGGGTGCCGGGGATGAAACCGAACCCGGTACCTCATTCAATTTCAGCGCATTCGGTGCATCAAGGCTGGGCATCTTAGGAGCGAAGGACGGTGCATCCACTGCCGGAAGTTCCTGAGAAACCGCAGCCATGTGGGCGAGAGCGGCCAAAGAGGAATCGTTCTGCACCATATCCACGGGCTGTTCCGCGAACACCGACGGAGTCGATGACGGAGCTGCGGGTTCGTGAGCTGCCTGTGCCGGAGCAAACGAGGGGACGCTGCCAGCGGTCACACCGGAAACCGGCGCGGACGGGGCACTGACGGGAGGCTCAGCCGCAGCAACTGCGGTAGGAGCCACGGAAGGCGTCTCGGAGACGGGCTTCGCCGCAGACTCGTTGGACGCATGCACCAGGTATGCTGCGGGAGCAAAGGAAACCGGCTGTTCCGCATTGGTGCTATTGGTGCTTGTGGAAGCATCAAACGATGCAGGAGCCGACGCATAGGCGATCGGTGCCGCCGCGGCCGGCGCTGCGGGAGCAACCGGAGCCGGAGCAGTGAACAAGCTCTGCTCGGCCTGATGCAGGGCATCGAATGATTCGTCATGAGCAACGGCAGCCGGAGCAAAACGTTCGTCAGTTGCCGGGCGCTGCGTTCCGGAAGCGAACAACGGTGAGACGCCGTTCGCTTGAACGGTCACGTTCGTGGCGGTCTGGGCAGGAGCCGCAGGCTCGCCGGACACGAAATCGGCCACACGGGCATAGGATTCCAAGCGACTCAGCAACTGTACGCAGGCGTTCAGGAAGTAATCGACCTGTCGCTCGTCATAGCCTTTCTTGCCCTTGCGCTGGGTGAAGATCACATTGTTGACCGTATTCGCATTGAGATCGGCCAAAGACCGTACATCGTCTTCGGTAACGCCGTCAACGCCCAATGCGGCCGCCGCCTTGTCCACAATCTGGTCGACCAGACGATCCACCTGCTTCTTATCGTACGAAGGCTGCTTGGGCGCTCCGGACTTGAAGCGTTCGCGCTCGTTACGCTCCGCATGGTTCTGGACTTCGTGATACAGCTTCTCGGTCTTCGCCTTCCACGTCACACGCCCGTGCTGTGCGATCTCCCATGTGGTCTGCTTATCGACCACGGCACGTTCCAGACGTCCAAGCGCGGCGTCAACCTGTGCGATCACATAGCCGTTCTTGCGCAAATCAAAGGACACGTTCTGAATGTCATGCTGGGTGAGATTCATGCCCTCGCTGTCATACAAAGCATGGGCGCGCTCCAGGAAAGCGTCCACCTGAGCGGGGTCATACCCCCACTTGCGCTTGCCCGCACGTGCGATGCCCGACTTGCCGTCCCCTTCACGAAGTTCCTGCGCCATCGGCTATTCGACCTCCTGCTGGATATAAACACTCTGCCACAACTTTACGTGACTATTGAGACGCATCTGACCAAGAAGACCGAAATTCACGATTTTGTAGCAGTACTGCCGGTTTCCTTCTGCACGCATCTCATTGAGATTTCAGAACCCTTGTCGAAGACTGTCAGGGAATATCGTCACAGCCTATATCCGTGGAATGAGGGGATTCCATGAAGCGATGAAAAATGAAAGTGGGCAATGAGGGACTCGAACCCCCGACATCCACCGTGTAAAGGTGGCGCTCTAACCAACTGAGCTAATTGCCCGCAAATGACAACAATAGCGTATGGCCAGCACTGCGCGACACGTGGTGTCGCATACGCGTGCCGTAGCGCTCAATCGCAATGACATTCAGTCACGCCCAGCAGCACTACGCAGCACACGACGCCGGTCAACACGCTTAAAGTCAAGCGTATTGATTGAGGCTTATCAGCGGCCCTTGCCGAATGCGCGCAGGCGGATGCCGTTCCAGTCCGAGCTGACGGTCAGCGGGGTGGCGGCGTTCATACCGGCGGTCTGTGCAGCGGACTGCACGGTGGACGAGCTGGCGGCACCCGGGCGGCCGGGCTTGGGAGTCAGTATCCACAGCGGGCCGTCATTGCCCAGTACCGCGTAGGCGTCAACGATCGTATCGGACAATTCGTCCTCATCATCGCCGTCGCGCCACCATACGATGACGCCGTCCACAGCGGAGTCGTAGTCCTCGTCCACGAGATCCTCGCCCGTGAGCTCTTCAATCTGGGCACGAATGGAATCGTCCACGTCGTCGTCCCAGAGCCACTCCTGGACGATATCGCCGGGCTCGAAACCAAATTCTTCAGCGTTCTGTGATGCCGTTTGATTCACAGGGGACACATTAGCAAGTCTTCGCGAACAAATGCGTTAACGCGGCCGAAAATCGCCGCATTGTGGGCAGACCCATGCGAGTCGTCTCACCAGAAACAACGACTGGCCGCGCGTGTCATGCCTCGCAATGAGGCAAATCGTCGGCCTGCCCCTTGCCGATGGCCACCAACGCCTGATACGCCTCGTTCAGCGTGGCGACCTTGACGTCGCGCAGACCATCCGGCACGCGGCCTGCCACATCCAAACAATTCGACGCGGGGGCCAGGAACCATGTGGCGCCATCGCGCTTGGCTCCAAGCATCTTCAGCTCTATGCCGCCGATTCTGCCGACTTTGCCGTCCTTGTCTATGGTGCCGGTGCCGGCGATGGTCTTGCCGCCGCTCTCGTTGGCGGGGGTGAGTTTGTCGATGAGACCGAGCGTGTACATCATGCCTGCGGACGGCCCGCCGATGCTGTCCACGTGCATCGTCACCTTGGCGTGTTGCAATGCACTGGCGTCAATGCCCAGTTCGTCCGCATGGGCTTTGGCATACGCCAGACCGACGGCACTGGCCGAATCCTGGGAACCGGCCATGTCTTGTTCGACTTTCTTCTGATACTGGTCCGCGCTCTGGCCCACCGGTACCGTGGCCTCACGCGGCATGACCTCCACCTGCGGATTGGACCAACCCCAGACGGCCTGCGCGTTGATGATCGGGTACCCGGGCACGCCGGACGCGTTCACCGTGGTCAGCAGCAGCTTGCCGGAATCCTTATACGTCGTCACGCCGGTACCAGTGATGTCGATAACCGCACCATCCTCAACTTTGCCCAGCACATCCTGGGTGGGTCCGGGCATCTCGATGACGTACGGGCTGGGCAGCAGCAGAATCACCACACCAAGCAACACGGCGAATGCACCGACGAAATGGCGTTTCGGACGAGCGGCCGCATAGGCCCGAGCACGGCTGATTCCACGAGATAGGCGCGAATCATGCTTCACTTCGAACGATGGCATGTGCTCATCTCCCGCTTCCGAATCCGCAGTCGGGCTCTCCTGCTCCTGGACGAGGTCTGGTTCCTGATTCCTGTGGCGTGCAAACATACCCTACAGTGTAAGCGGAGGGCCGAAATCGGCCGAAAACGAACATAAACCGAAAATATTGCTCGGCCACAAGCGAACAGGCCCGGGCAGACCCTACACTTGGGGTAACACACCGCGGCAAAGAAGGATACGCATGGACGACAACGCGATTCACGAGTGGCTGATCAAATGCTTCGGCCCCATTCAGGGTGAGATGGCCTGGCAGCAGATCAGCCAGTTGCCTGAGGAGATCCGTGAACAGCTGATGAGTCAGGACCCCAGCCGACTGCCCAATCCATCCGAAGTCCAGCAGATGATGGCCGCGTTCAGCGCCGGCGGACTCAACACGATGGGCGATATGCAGCGCACTGTCGAGGAAGGGCCGATCAACGTCAAGCTCGCCAAGTCGATTGCCTTGCAGCAGGCCAACGCCTCCGGTTCTGCATCCAGCGTGTCCGCCGTGGATGGCGAGGCGGCTCGCCGCGCGATGAGTGAGGCGAACCTGTGGCTGGATACCGCCTGCGAGTTCAATCCCGCGCCCGGCGATCCGGATGTGCTGACCCGCGCCGGCTGGGTGGAGGGCACCATCGACCAGTGGGCGAAGTTCGCAGCTCCTGTGGCCGAGTCGATGAACGACGCTTTGGCTTCGGTGATTTCGGAGCGTCTTGGCGGCGCGTTCGGCGATGGCGAGATTGCCGGCATGTTCGCCGGACCGGTGCCGATTCCGATTCCCGACGGTATGAAAGACCCAGCCCAACTGATGAAGCTGCTGGGCAACACGTCCTTTGCCATGCAGTTGGGGCATGCGGCCGGCAATCTGAGCCATGAAGTGCATGGCAGCTTCGATCAGGGCATCGCGTTGCTGAAGAACCCGGCTGGTGGACTGATTGCCCAGAACGCCACCGAATACGCGAAGATGCTGAACGGTGAGGCTTCTGCGGCCGAGGCCGACACGGCCGGCACTTCAACCGACTCGGTCAATCCGTTCTCCACATCCACCGACGCTTCTGCCAATCCCATTGGCTTCACTTCGGCCGGCAACAGCGATACTCCGGCAACTGACGGTACCGCCCAAGTCTCCGGCTCTGATGCTTCCGCCGATGCCGCCGACGCCGCCGCGTTCGAGGCTGCGCTCTCCGGATTCGAGACCACCGAGAAAATCCCCGAATCTGAAGTGCTTTCCTTCCTGGCCCTGCAGGAAATGGCTCACGCCCGCCTGTACGCCTCGGTACCGTGGCTGATGCCGCGTTTCGAGGCGCTCATCGGCAAGTACGCACGCGGCATCTCCATCGATCTGGATGCGATGGAGGAACAGCTGCGTGACGCCACGTCGATGGATCCGGAGTCGATTTCCGGCGCGGTGAATCTCACCAAGGTCGGCATCCCCGACACTCCCGAACAGCGCGAGGCGCTGGCTTCGCTGGAATCGCTGCTGGCGATGGTCGAGGGCTGGGTGGATTGCGTGGTGTGGCGCGCCGGTATGGCCCATCTGCCTCATATCGAACAGTTGCGTGAGATGATGCGCCGCGAGCGCGCGATGGGTGGCCCCGCCGAGCGTACGTTCGAAAGTCTGCTCGGTTTGCAGCTGCGTCCCAAGCGCATGCGCGAGGCCACCGGGATATGGGAGATGATCACCGCCGCCGAAGGCCCTGAAGGCCGTGACGCCAAGTGGACGCATCCCGATCTGCTGCCTTCGCTGCCTGGCGACAAGCCCGCAGATGGCGCGTCTCCGTCATCCGACGCCCCTTCAGGTTCTTCTTCCGATGCCAACGGTTCCGCTTCTCACCCTGCCGCAGATGGCAAGACCGGCGATATCGATTGGGATGCCGAACTGTCCAAGCTGCTCGGCGAAGATGGCGAAGACGGTGAAAACGGCAACTCGGAGGATACGCAGGCATAGTCAACCGGCCTTCAGCCAATTCCCGCTCCTGAACGTTCAGGAGCATTCAGTATGCATTACAGACGCCCGTCACAAAATCGTGATGGGCGTCTGCGCTGCGCTCCATAACCATCCTTGGTCCGTGCATACGACAAATGCAGCGAATCCTCAGCTCGGGTGATGCCCACATACATAAGCCGGCGTTCCTCTTCCAGCGCATCCCCCGTTTCCGGCGAACCATACGGCAAGAGCCCTTCCGAACAGCCGATCAGAAACACGTGCTTGAATTCCAGACCCTTGGATGCGTGGATCGTGGAAATCGTAACCCCGAGATCGTCGTTTGCGGCAAGTCCGGTGGCGTCCAAACCCATCGCCTCCAATAGTGCGCGTTTGGACGCGGCATCGTCGGCGAGCGCGGATGGTTGCCATCCCGAATCCTTGCGGACGCGATATTTCAGTCTCGCAGCGCGCAAGGCGGCACCGAATACCGGCTGTTGGGCGTTGATGCGGGTGAGGATCGCGCAATCGGACGGCTTGGCCCCGTTGGCAACCAACCGGGCTATGCGTGCCGCCACGCCCTGTGCCTCTTCCATATCGCTCTCATAAGCGGTTCGGGTAACGCGCGGACCGGATTCACGGGCGGAAACCAGTTTCAGGTAATCCTCACGGTTCGGCGCGGCCGCAAGCACCCGGTTGGCGAGGTTCACGACTTCCGGCGTCGAACGATAGTCGGTGTTGAGATTGACATCGGCGGCGAGCGGCCCGAATTCATCGGCGAAACGCAGCAGATCCCAGCTGGAAGCACCGGCAAACGAGTAGATGGTCTGGGCCGGATCGCCCACGACGCATACGTTGCGGTTCATTGCGCTCTTGCCGTCAGGTCCTCCCCCGCCCAGCCACAGGGTCAGTAGCCTGTGTTGCAGGGGCGAGACGTCCTGATACTCGTCGACGGTGAGCCAGCCGATGGTGGAACGAATTTGGGCGGCGGCTTCGGGAAAACCATCCATGATATGGCATACGAGCAACAGAATATCGTCAAAATCGATTTCGCCACGCGAGGTCTTTTCCTGCTCGTAGGCGCTGTAGACGTCGGCGAACCGAGCGGTGTCGAGTCCGGCGGGCGGCTGCCTATGGGCGATGGCACATGCCCGGGCATAATCTTCCACCGCCACCAACGAGATTTTGGCCCAATTGATTTCGGCGAGCACATCGCGAACGGTCAGCGGATCGGCATCGGTACGTGCGGTGGCGCGGATGATCGCGCGGGAGACGACGTCACGCTGATCTTCGATCACATGCGGAAATGGAGCCTCGCATATGTCTGCCCAGACGCTGTTGAGCTGATGCAATGCCGCTGAGTGGAAGGTCGCGGCCGTGACTCCGGCAGTTCCCGCACCCGAACCGGAACGTCCAGTACCTCCCCCTACGCCGAGCTGGCCCAATCGTGCGCGCATTTCCGCCGCCGCTTTTACCGAAAAGGTGACGGCAAGCACCCGCTCCGGCTTCCATGCCCCGGTGGCGCAGGCATAGGCGATTCGCCGCGTGACCGTGCGTGTTTTACCGGCACCTGCGCCGGCGATAATGCGCACCGGCCCTTGCAACGTAGTCGCGGCGGTACGCTGCCGCTCATCGAGCCCCTCAAGAATCCCCTGCGCCTGTTCCATGCGTCCATTGTGGCACGATTCGCGCTCACGGCACGACTCATGCCTATGGCTGAATCGGGCTCACGACAAAACATCGCCAGAATCATGCGTTTTGCGTGTCATTCTGCGGTGCGAATCGCCACGGATGTATTAGTGTGGAAGGGTGATGAAACGTAGCGATTATATGTTGGCGGCACTCGCCTCAGCCGTCCTGCCGAATCTGGGGGTGGCCGGCGTACGCGAGAACGTGCAGGCCAGCGCAACCGACGAGGCCAAAGGCATCGATCAGACCGTGATTCAAGATGCCTCAGGCAAGTTGTACGACGTATACGCCACTAATATCAAGGAAGGGCGTACGCGTCTGATTCGCCGTGTGAAAGCGGCGCAGACACTGGCAGCCGCGCGCGAGCCTGGTGGCCTCGGCTTCGATATGGACCGTGTGGTCGCGTTCGCCCCGGGAGACGTTTCCCGACCCGGCCAGACGGCCACCGCACAGGCCGTGGGGCAGCAGACTCAGGCGGAGTCCACACCGCTGACCCCGCGCAAGCCCGGTCCCACAGGCGAGACGACCGTGATGATTGCCGTCCACCGTGATGGCCAGGCGCGGCCTCTCGACCTGTTGACATTGGATGACTGCGCGGCCGTCGGCACCGCCATCGGAGCCATTCATCGCCTGCCTTCGACTTTTCTGGCCAATGCCAAATATCCGGTAGTTACCACCGGTCAGATTCGTTCGCAGCTGACCGCCTGGATTCGCCGCTTACGCTCCGCCGGCCATGTTCCCCAAGAAATCACCGACAGCTGGGCGCGCATCATGGACACCGAGGGATTGTGGTCGTTCTCCACCTGCACGGTTCACGGCGGATTTTCCGACGGCGACTTCCTGTTCTCCGGTTCCACCATCACCACGGTGACCAACTGGCAGGATATGCAGGTCAACGATCCGGCACGAGACCTTGCCTGGATTTTCGGCAAGCTCGACGAATCCCATCGCAACGCCGTGCTTTCCGCATACGGCCGCATGATGGGCTCTCGACTTGACGATCTCATCATGCTCAGGGCCAACCTGTGGCTGCAGATGGAACAGGTGGGCGAATTCATTCAGGCGTTGAACCGTGCGGACAACGATCACATCATGCAGTTCAAGGCACAGGTCGAACGACTCGCACACCAGTTGGGCGTGATCAAGCACACTCCGGCACCGGCCCCAGCCGCAGGGTCGGCCGCCGCCTCGTCAACGAAGCCCGGTTTGCCTTCCACAATCACCGTCGGCACATTGTTGCAGGACGACCGTCATCAGGCACCCGCACAACCGCAGCAGTCCGACACCGGTACCGCGGCGGCCGAGGTCTCGGACGACACGCCCGATCCCGATCGCACCGGTTCCGCTGACATCGTGGCCGCTGGCGACGTGGATCTTACCCCGGAAGTCGAACCCGATGCTGACCGGACCGCCAATCACCCGCAAGCGAATGTCTCCGGCATCGCAACCGGTACGGGATCGACCAAACCGCAGCCCTCACATGGCGCTTCCCATTCTTCGGTGACGATCACGCTGAAGGAGCTCCTCAGTATGAACGGGCATAGCGGCACGACGTCAACCGACGCTTCCCCTGCGTCTCAATCCGCCGCCCCGACCGACGATGCGGTGAATGACGATACTCCGGACAGTCTCGTTCAGTACGGAGCCTCGAGTGCCCAAACCACGGTGATTCCGCTGTTGGAGCGGGAAGAACGCGCTCTGCGCGATGCCCGTGCCGGGTTGGACGGGTATGACAGCGAGGGCAATCCGCTGGCCGAATCGTCCACATCATCCAAATAATGTCGTGTACGGTGTTCCGCGCCACGCCGAGCGCGTAACACCGCACATGACGACGCAGACACGCGGCACAATAGAGTACAGAACCTCGGCCGGCGACGGCCACTTACCATGATGTTCGTCACAAAGACGGCAGAACAAGGAGCCTTATATGGATATCGAACTGGGCATTCAGAACGTGGCACGACCGGTGAACTTCAGCACCGACGAATCAGCCGACAATGTGAGCCAGGCCATCGCGCAGGCCGTGGCCGACAACACGACGATCGATCTGACCGATGACAAGGGCCGTCGCATCATCGTGCCCGCCAAGGCACTCGGTTACGCGATCATCGGCTCCGAAACCAAGCACGCCGTCGGCTTCGGCACGCTGTGACCATGAATCGCGCATAAGCGGCCTTGGGCATTATCTCAAGGCCGCTTTTGTATTGCTGAATCACCGATATAGCGGAAGCACGCCGCGATGAACGATCTCTTCGACAGTGGCCTCGTCGGTGAGGTTCTCCCCCAGTTTGTTCGGTTTGCCTTTGCCATGCCAGTCAGACCCACCGGTGACCAGCAGCTGGTGCCGGCGGCAGATGGTGAGCAGCCGTTCTCGTTGCTCCGGTGAATTGCCACGGTGCCATACCTCCAGCCCGTCCAGTCCTTCGCTGATCAATGCCTCGATCTGGTCATCGGACAACAGTCTGCGGTTACGGCTCACATCACCGGCATGGGCGATCAGAATCACACCGCCCGCTCCCTTGACGGCGGCCACCACTTCATGAGAGGTCGGCGAAGGCGTGGGAATATAGTATTTGGATGAGGCGCTGACCGCATCCGCAAACGCTTCCGAACGAGTCCGATATACGCCGGCACTCACCAAAGCATCAGCGATGTGAGGCCGGCCAATGGTGGTTTTGCCACCCTCCTTGACTTGGGCGAGCACGGATTGCCAGGTAATCGGATAATCACGAGACAACAATTCGACCATGCGCTGCGTGCGTTGCAACCGTGCGGCTCGAGTATTGGCGAACAAGTCCGCGATGCGCTGATTCGTGGGATCATACTGGTAGCCGAGCATGTGCACGGAGACGTTCTCATCCGTGGCGGTGATCTCGGTGCCGCGGAGCAACGGCAAACCGACCCTATGAGCCGCGGCTTCGGCCTCCGGCCAGCCGGCGGTGGTGTCATGATCGGAAATGGCCACGCCCTTGAGTCCCAATGCCTTGGATTGTTCGGCCAACGTGGCCGGCGTTTCCGTGCCATCCGAGAAGGCGGTATGGCAGTGGATGTCCCACCCGACGGCGGGCGGTTCCAAAGGCATCACATATCCAGTCATACCTTCCATCGTAACCTCATTTCAGCATTCCCACGCAAGGCGCAGACAGGTCGTCACCTTCTGCCAACGGCCGAAACCAGACATTCGGCACCCAGCTGACAACCGCAGAGGCTAATCTGGAGCGCAGCGCTATCGAAAGGGACATGATGACTCGTAACACCGCAACCGACACATCATCCAGCACCACGAACACCACGCCGCTTGGCTTGGCGGAGGCACGACCGTTGATTGGATGGCGCCACAGTGCCACTTGGACATATCTCATCATGCTGATTGCCTCGGCAGTGGCGTTGGGGGCCTCGCTCATTCTGTCCGCTGAGACTTTGCAATTGGCTCGGCATCCGGAGTCCGCACTCGGCTGCGATCTGAACTCGGTGGTGTCCTGTTCGGCGGTGGCCCAGTCCTGGCAGGCGGAAATCGTGAAGTTCGGCGGGCTGAGCTATCCGAACGCGTTCTTCGGCATCGCCGCCGAATCGGTGTTCATTACCATCGCGGTGATCGGTTTGGCGCGTGTGAAGGTGCCGCGTTGGTTCGCGACCTGCACGTGGCTGGGCGGACTGGCCGCTTTGGCTTACTCGTACTGGCTGAGCACGCAGTCGCTGTTCGTGATTCACGCGCTGTGCCCGTGGTGCCTGACCCTGATGTTCTCCACCACCATCCAGTTCATGGCGTTGAGCCATGCGACCGTGGCCGTGCAGGGATTGCCGTCGCGTAAGGCTGTGGCGGCTGATGATAGCGACGGTGAGGCTGAGGTCGCGGCGGTGCGGCCGGACTCAATAAGTATTACCGCCTCAACATCGACCTCATGGTCGACATACTGTGGATCGTGGCGATCGTGGTACTCATCATCGTCACCGAAGGCGCGGCCCTGTTCGCTGCCTGATTCCTTTACAACAAATCGATATCGGCGACCAGCGTGGCTGCTCCGGTCAGCTTTACGTCGCTGTCGGTGACGTCCACGCGCAGGGTGCCGCCACGTACGGTGATGTCCCAGTGGCTGATGCCGGTCTTGGCCCGCAGCACAATGCCTGTGGCGCACAGGCCGGTGCCGCAGGACAGGGTTTCGCCGCAGCCACGTTCGTTGACGCGCATCGTGGCTTCACCCACGCCGGTGCTCTGATCGATGTCGTCGACCCGCACGAATTCCACGTTCTGGTCGGATTCGATGACCGGAGCCACCACTGGTTTGGTGACCAAATCCAGTGATTCAACCACTGGCAGGGACGCGAAGGCATCCTCGATCACCGCGACCACATGCGGGTTGCCCATATCCACAAACGTACCGCGCGCCGAGCCCTCAGTGCCGGGGATGGTGACCTCGTAGGCGTCGGTTTCGCCGATCTTCCACTCCCCCATTTCGACCTGGAACACGTTGGCTCCGTACGGCCTCATATTGCCGCGTGGCGTCAGAATCTTGACGCCGGCACGGGTGCCGAGGCGGAACGGCTCGGTGGAGTCGGCCACCCCCTCACGCTGAGCGAACAAGGTGATGGCGCGTGTACCGTTGCCGCACATCTCCGCCAACGATCCATCCGCATTGCGATAGTCCATGAACCATTTCGCGCCCCCGGCCAGTACGTCCGAAAGCTGATCATCGCTTAAATCAGACACGAAATCAGGCCGTGTCAGGCGAATCAGGCCGTCACCGCCAATGCCGAAGTGACGGTCGCACAGGAATCGGACCTCATCGGCGGTAGGCTCGAATTTGCCGGACTTGTCGAGGTATACCACGAAATCATTGCCGGTTGCGTGTGTCTTGGTTACTCGTTGCGGAAGACTCATGGCTTTCAGAGTACTCTAGGGAGCGAAACAACACCGCAAAACAATCGGCTTTGTGATCGGTCGCGGCAACATACGGTTGCAGGCATGGCTATAGGGAGGATTCAGGCATGAGCTCTTCGGCTCCAATCGGCGTATTCGATTCGGGTCTTGGCGGTATTTCCGTGGCTCGCCAAATCGCCAAGGATATGCCGGCCGAGCATGTGCTGTATTTTGGTGATTCGGCCAACGCACCGTACGGCATCAAGACGCCTGAACAAGTGAGGGCCCTGAGTTTCGATATTGTCGAACGGTTCGTGCGTCAAGGCGTCAAGGCCGTGGTCATCGCATGCAACACCGCCACTTCCGCCGCGGTGAACGATTTGCGCGAACACTACGATATTCCGATCATCGGCATGGAGCCGGCCCTGAAAGTGGCGTGCGACCGTGGTGACGTGCCTTCCGACCCGCATCATATTCCCCAGAGGGTGATTGTGGCGGCCACTCCCCTGACCTTGCGTGAGCGGAAGTTCGCCAAACTGATGGATCGATTCGATTCCAACAACACGATTTTCAAGGAGCCTTGCCCCGACTTGGTGGAGATCGTGGAATCCGGGCGGCTCGGCGACCATGACCTGGTGATGCGCACGCTGCACGGCTACTTCGACCAGTACGACATGGAGCATATCGACTCGGTGGTGCTGGGCTGCACGCATTTCGTGTTCTACCGCGACTACTTCCGCGAGCTGCTGCCCGAACGGGCTGCTGTCATCGACGGCAATGAGGGTACCGTGCGCCATCTGGGCGTGGTGTTGGACGTGCCCTGGGAAAACTGGCACCCGAGACGCGACCGGCGGCGTGGAGCTCGCCAATTCCGATCCGTCCGAACGGATTGCCGAGTTGTCACGCAAATTGCTGAACGTATGAGCCGTTCTTGGCTCCCCTCTCTGAGGGAAGCCAAGGAAGAACCAGACAAATTCACAGCACACTGCCCATATCGTTGTCCGTGCAGCACGCGTAAGCTCATACCAGATTCAAGTGAACAGGGGGTTGGTATGACAAAGACGGCGATGATTGATGTCGGCGGCGGGTTCCGCGCGATTTTCGGCTGTGGTGTTATGGACCGCATGCTGGAGGACGGCATCGACGTGGATATGTGCTACGGCGTTTCCGCCGGCGCGGCCAATATGACCTCATTCATCGCACGCCAGCACGGCCGCAACCACACCTTCTACACCAAGTACGCCTTCCGCAAGGAGTACGCGAGTGCGGAAAGCTTCTTCAAGAACCACAACTTTGCCAACCTCGACTACATCTACGGCACGCTGAGCAATCACGATGGCGAGAATCCGTTGGATTTCGCGGCGTTCGAGGCCAATGAGACCGGGTTCACCGTGGTGGCCTGCAATGCCGAGGACGGCTCGACCAAGTACTTCGACAAATCGCGCGTGCGTTTTGATGATTTCGACATCATCAAGGCTTCGTCCGCCGTGCCGGTGGCCTGCGAGCCGTATGTGGTGGATGGCGTGCCGTATTTCGATGGCGGCATCGCTGATCCGGTGCCGGTGCAGAAGGCGCTGGAGGACGGCTACGATCGCGTGATTCTGATTCTGTCCCGCTTGCGTAACGAAGTGCGCAAGCAGCAGAAGGATTTGGCTCCGGCCCGCATCCTCGAACGCTCCCACCCCGCCGCGGCCGAGAAGCTGCGCATGCGCTACAAGACCTACAACGACGAACTCGAACTCGCCAAGCATTACGAGGCGGAAGGCAAAGTGCTGATCCTCGCACCCGAAGACCTGTATGGTCTCAACACCCTGAAGAAGAACTTCGAGGGCCTGGAAATGATGTATCGCAAGGGATACGCGGCGGCCGAGGCCATTCCGGCATTCCTTCAGGCATAGCGATAGTGAAGTCCCTCGCTTGGAGGGGCTTCACTATCGATGGATGGGGATTCGCAAACGGGGTGATTACTTCGTCTCGGAAGCGGTGAGCATGGCCTTGGTGACCTGCTCGTAGAGATCCTGATAACCGCCGGGCGTGGAGGCGGGCAGCACCACGGTCTTGGTGTTGTTCGATTCGGACAGCGAGCGCATCACGTCGAGGTACTGGTTGAACAGCACCACGTTGTTCACGTCGTTGATGTTCATGCCCACAGCCTGCAGACTCTTGATCTGGTCGACGATACCGTTGGCGATCTCGCGGCGGTAATTGGCCTGGCCCTCACCCTGCAAGCGAGTCTTCTCCGCATCGGCGGCGGCTTGGGTCTCGATCTGGATACGCTGGGCCTCGGCACGCTGACGGGTGGCTTCCTTTTCACGCTGGGCGGCATTGATGGAGTCCATCGCGTTCTTGACCTGTGGGCTCGGGTCGATGGCGGTGATCAGCGTCTTGACCACGGTGAAGCCGAAACGGCTCATTTCGGCGCCCACGGTCTTCTGCACGTCGAACGCCACATCGTCCTTGCGGGCAAAGGCATCGTCCAAAGACAGTGCGGGGATAGCGGAACGCAGCGCGTCCTCCATGTAGGAGCGCAGCTGACCGGCCGGGTCACGCAGCTCGTAGTAGGCGGTGGCCACATCGTTCGGGTTCACGCGGAACTGGGTGGAGGCCACCACGGTGACGAACACGTTGTCGAGCGTCTTGGTTTCCAGCTGCACGTTAAGCTGGTTGACGCGCATGTTCGTTTTCATGGCGATGCGGTCCACAAACGGAATGCGGATATGGATGCCGGCGAACTGCACCTTAAGGAACTTGCCGAAGCGTTCGATGATGTACGCCTGCTGCTGCGGCACGACGAAGAGTGCGGCAGACAGCAGAACAATGAGTAGCACGATGATAATCAGCGGACCAGCAAAGAATACGGCCATGATGTTTTCCCTTCACCCACGTCGAAACCGCCCTCGGCCTCGACTCGTGATTTCCATCGTATCAGCGTTCAAAACAAAGCGGTAGACATCGTACGCATATGTGTACAACTGTTCACTATGTGTGCATGCTGGCTTCTTATAAAAAAGTGCGGCATCCAATCAGTATGCTGCGGCCATGCCTGAGCCGACAGCCACGGCGCCGATACCGTCCTCCAGCGCGGCAAGCCGCTTTTCCAGTGCATCGACAGTGGGATTGGCCACACGGGAGTACTCGAAGCCGTCGATGTCACCGCCCGCGAGCGCATCGCCGCGCGCCGCGTCACCCAGGTCGAATGCGGCCGAGGCATAGATTGGCGGCACAGCGGCACGGCCGTTATCCAGCGGCTCGTAGCCGGCGTGGATGGCTTGCGTTCGGAAATCAACGCCCATTAATCCTTCTTCCTCATGCCGCTCTATTGTGGCGGGCTCGACTCTATTCCCGAACTTAGCAAGTCATGGTACGCGACACCGGCACATCGGTATCGCAATTGTCAATGCGCGCTTATAAGCAATGGCTATAGAATATCCGCCGAATGCCGGAACACACCAAGCTGCCTAGCCCTCTTTCAGCACCTCGGCCGCAATATTACGCTGCCTCAAATAATTCAAAGCCGCGTCAATCCGTACCGGTTCATCATCGAAAATGGCCACGATGCCCTCTACCGGAGTATCCGCGACGATGTCGATATCTCCAAAGATTATGTTGACATCGATGCCGAACCCTTTAGTAATTTGCGACACCAACGCTTCAGAAACTTCCTTGGACACATATTGCATCCGGACCAATCGTTGGCCTTCAGACAATCTCATCAAAAGGGAGTCATGGTTCTCTTTTCATATCTGGCGATAACGCATATCAAATCAGCAATCAGCGCAAAGACGCTCGGTCGCTCCATCCGGATAACAACTTTGCCGTTTCGCCTAAGGTGTCGATGACATGGTCAACCGGTGCGTCAAAAAGAGCTTCAGCATAGTTCTCGATGCGATAGTCGAAATAACGATCGGCGCCCAGCGCGCTGCTCTCCGAAAGCACCGGGACGAACGCCGTCAGCATTCGTAACGCCTTGGGAGCGCTCAAACGCGCGGGGCTCATCACAGTGGCACGCGGAACCGGCGGTGCCGAACTTGCCCGCCCCCCAAGGAAATCACTCTGCTCGATATCTATCAGGCAGTGGAATCCACGAACCTCGATGATGTGATCGGCATCCACGAGAGAGGAAATCACACATGCCCCGTGGCTCGGAATATCCACGACGTTCTCAAAGATGCGTATGCTCCAGTGGCCAAAGCCATGTCGGATTCCATGAGGGAAGTTACGCTTGCCAATATGCTTGCCGACTACCGAAATCGCATTGGGGTCAAAGCCCGGCAACTGGAACAGTAGTGGGCACCGAAGCGTAAGCCCCCTACTCTCTGATCCGCATAAACAGATAAGACGTGCGCCATCAAGACCGATCGATGACGCACGCTTATGCAGCTCAGACCACGGATTCCTAGTCAGCCAGCAGCCCCAGCTCCTGCAGCTTGTTCCTGATATCCACTGCAGAGGGTTCCACTTGGAACGAGCCGTCATCGTACCGCACCACCGGAATGTGCATCTGGCCGCTGATCGCCACGGCACGGTCGGCGGCACCTTCCTCTTCCTCGATGTTGTGCCAAGTGTATGCCGCGCCCAGTTTGTCGAGAGTGTTCTTTGCCTGGCGGCAGTCGCCACACCATGTGGCACCGTAGACGTCGATGGTCATATCGGGTCCTTTCTTTGTTCCGCCGCGCTTGACTTTTACGCGGTGCACTATCAAACCGTATTCATCGTAACGGGGATGCTGTGATATCGCGGTTGGCATAATGCGGGCGGTCCGCTTAACCACCCCAGTCGGCTACGCCGACAGCCCTCTGCCAGCGGAGGCGGAACCAGAGCATAAAAAAGCGGCTCCGGTGTGGCACAACCGACGCCGCTCCCCAGGAGTAGAAAAATAGGCAGAAAAGAATTAGATCAGGCAAACACCCCCCGAAGTCAGCTGTTGGAACACGTCGAAGTCGGCATGCCGATCGATGTAACGGGCGTAAGCGATATCGAACGCCTGGCCGAGATCTTCGATCAGATCGTTGGCGTCCTCGATGCCAACGGCGAGACGCACCAATTCATCGGTGATGCCGATCTTCAGACGCTCCTCGCGAGGCAGTTCGAAATGCGTCATACGACACGGCAGCTCGGCAAGAGACTCCACCGCACCCAACGACACAGCAAGACGGAACAGGTGCAGGTTGTTGAGCACGTCAGCCGGATCAACGCCAGGCACGACCTCGAAGCTCAACACGCCACCGGCCCCCTTGAGACCTTTGGCAGCCAGACGCTGGTCGCCTGCGCCGGGCAGACCCGGGTAATGCACCGCCTTAACCAGCGGATGCACCAGCAGGTAGCGGGCGATGGCATTGGCATTCTCCTGCTGACGATCCATGCGAAGGGCCAGCGTCTGAATGCCGCGGCGCACCGCGTCGCACTCAGCAGGAGCCAACACACCACCCAAACGGTTCTGCGCGAAGTACACGCGGCTCGCCAGATCCTCACCGGAAACGACCACCAGACCGGCGTTCACATCAGAATGACCGGCCAGATACTTGGTGGCGGAGTGAATCACCACATCGGCACCCAAAGCAAGCGGCTTCTGCAGATACGGGGTCACGAACGTGTTATCCACAATCGAAAGCGCCCCGAAACGGTGGGCCACCGTGGAGATGGCGCGCACGTCGTTCACCTTGAGTAGAGGATTGGTCAGGGTTTCAAAGTAGACGGCTTGGGCAGGCACGATGCCGTTCGCGCGGTCGCCCTTGACGGCGGCCTCCAATGCTGCGATGTCCTGAGTGTCGACGGCCTCGACGAGGATTCCCCAGCGAGTGAAGAACTCATTGAGCTGGGAATACGATCCGCCATAAATATTGTCACCGACCACGATGCGGTCGCCGGGCTTGAAAATGCTCAGCACCGCGTGAATCGCCGCGAGACCGGAGGCGAACGCAAAACCACGCGTTCCCTGCTCGAGCTGGGCGATCTGCTGTTCCAGGAAGTCACGTGTGGGATTGCCGCTTCGTGCGTAGTCATAGCGGGGCATCGCGTCAACCTTCTCGAAGGCATATGTCGTTGAGTTGTAGATCGGCGGGTTCACGGCTCCGGTGTTGTTGTCTCCAACCGGCAGTCCGTGGACGAGCTGAGTGTTGAACCTGGTCATTGCGCACCCCCTTAAAGTGTTGCGTCATCTGCGCGAAGCCGTTCCCCGCGCGGCACGATTACGACCTTAACGCAAAAACGCCGGCCCGAGGCCGGCGTTGCTATATGTGTTGGTTATGGACGGGTATAATCAGACCTCTCCGTCCTGCAAGAATGGACGGCCTGACGACCGGCCCAACACACCTCGCCGCTGCCGCGGCTCGGCGTCGCCTACGGACAGTCCACCGGACTGTCCGTCAGACGGCTCCGCCTTCTACCACGATGTCATCGGGGTTGACTTCGTTGCCGTAGACCGGCTCCAGAGTCTCCTGGTAATCCTTGTGGAAGAAGTTGTCTTTGCCGAGCTTGACGATCTCGTCGTTCACGAAGTTCAGCAGTTCGGTGTTGCCCTTCTGCACGGCGGGCGCGATGGTGTCGTCGTCACCAAGGTGGGTGATGCCAACCTTGAAGCCCTTGTTGGACTTGGCCCAGGCGAGCACCTCGGTGTTGTCGGTGGAGAAGGCGTCACCACGGCCGTCCAGCAGCGCGTTGTAGGCATCGGCGTACTGGTCGTACTTCTGCAGCTTGACGTTCGGCGCGTTCTTCTCGAACCAGGTTTCGGCGGTGGTGCCCTTAGCGATGATCAGGGTCTTGCCGTCGAGCTGACTGGCATCGGTGATCTGGGCGCTCTCCGGGGAGACCACACCAAGCGCCACCTTCATGTACGGCTTGGCGAAGTCGACCTTCTCCTTGCGCTCATCGGTGACGGTGAAATTGGCGAGCACCAGATCGACCTTGTTGGAGGTGAGCACGTCCACACGGGCAGCCGGGTCAACCGACGTGTATTCCGGCTCCACACCCAGATCCTTGGCCAGCTGTTCGGCGAAGTAGACGTCATAGCCCTGGTACTTGCCGTCCTTGTCCACGTAGCCGAATGGCGCCTTGTCGGAGAAGACGGCAATCTTGATCTTGCCGCTCTTCTTGATCTCGTCGAGGCTGCGGGCCTTGGCATTGGCGCTGGAGCTGGTGCCCGTGTCAGAGGACTTCGCTTCGCTCGGGGTGCCTGCCGACGGACCGCATGCGGCCATGGACGCCGCCATTACCAATGCCGCGCCTGCGGCAATCAGTGCTTTGAATGATTTCCCAACCTTGATACTCATTGGGTTCTCCTTCTCTTGTTGTTATTGATATTTCTTCTCAAATACGTCGATATGGCACAATCGAATCACTCGAATTCGAAGGTGTGCAGGAACTGCTGCGCACGTTCGGTTTGCGGGTGTTCGAAGAACGCCTGCGCATCATACGATTCCTCGACGATGCGCCCGCCGTCCAGCAAGATGATGTGGTCGGCGATGGCTCGCGCGAACTGCATTTCGTGGGTGACGATAAGCATCGTCTGCCCGGACTTGGCCAGTTCGAGCACCACGTCGAGCACTTCACGCACCATTTCGGGGTCGAGAGCCGCCGTAATCTCATCGAGCAGCAGTACTTCCGGGTGCAGAATCAGCGCACGACAAATGGCCACACGCTGGCGCTGACCGCCGGACAATTCGTGCGGCCAAGAGTCCTTGCGATCGGCAAGTCCCACGCGGCCAAGCAACCGGATCGCTTCAGCCTCCACCTCGGACTTATCGCGTTTCTGCACGAGCACCGGCGCCATGGTGATGTTGCCGAGCACCGTTTTGTTCGGGAACAAATCGTAGCTTTGGAACACCATGCCGATACGCGTGCGCAGTTCACTGGACCGGTCGGATCGTCCGGCTCGTTCCGTGCCAGGCTTGCCGGCATCGATCACCTGATCGTTGATGGAAATCGTGCCGCCCTGAATCGGTTCCAGACCGGCGATGGTGCGCAGCAGCGTCGACTTGCCCGAGCCGGAAGGACCCAGCACCACGAGCACCGAACCATGCTCCACCTTGAAGGAGATGTCATCCAGCACCGGCTTGTCGGCATTCGCATACTGTTTGACCAGATGATTCACCTCGAAACCCTTGCAGGTCGTTTCGGGTTCAGTCATTCGACCACCTCTTTTCCAGTCGGCGGGCCACAATGGACAGCGGCCAGCACACGATGAAGTACATAAAGAAAATCACGCCATAAATCCACAAGGTTCCAGTCGGGAACTGGAATCGGTTCGCGTCGATAATCTGCTGGCCGACCTTGATGACCTCGACCACACCGAGCAGCACGGCCAATGATGTCGTTTTGACGATACGTGTCGCCAAGTTTACGGATGCCGGCAGCATACGGCGAACAGCCTGCGGCAGAATCACCCGGGAGAAGGTCTGCCACGGGCTCAACCCCAGTACGTAGCTCGATTCGTACTGCACTTTGGGAATCGACTGCAATGCGCCACGCACCAGATCGCCCAGCTCGGCGCCTCCCCACAGGATGAACACCAGCACGCAGGCACCGGTGGCATCGAGATTCCAATCGAACCATCGAGCAAAACCGTAGTAGGCAAGGAACAGCAACGCCAGCTGAGGCATAATGCGGATGAAGTCGAGGTAGATGCGCATCGCGGCCCGGATCACGGGATTCTTCAGCGTCATCAACCAGCCCACCAACAGGCCGACCGGGATGGACGCGCCTACGGATACGCCGGCTATCCACACGGTGACCCACAGGCCTTGCAACAGACGTGGGAATACGCCCGGCTGGAGCAGTATTTCAGCGCCGCTCATAATCGAACCTCCGCTCCAACCATGTGCCGAAGATGGAAATCGGCAGCAGAATCACCAGATAGGCCACGACCAGCATGAACAACGACTCATAGGTGCTGTAATACATGCCGATCAGATCCTTGGCCATGTACATCACGTCGGCGAGCGCAATGGCGGAGACGACGCTCGATTCCTTAAACAGGAAGATCACATTGGCCACTACGCCGGGAATGGCGGTGGACACTGCTTGCGGCAGAATGACTCGGGTGATGGTTTGCGTGGAAGTCAGTCCCAGCACGTACGCGGTTTCGCGCTGCACGTTGGGCACCGCTTCCAATCCGCCGCGCATTGCCTCGGCCATGTAGGAACCGCCCAAGAATCCAAGGCCGACTATCGCGCAGGTTTCGGCGGACCATACTACGCCGAGTTTGGGCAGGCCGAAGTACAGAAAGTACAGCTGTACCAGCAATGGCGTATTGCGGCTGAGTTCGATGTAGATTCTCACGATTTGCCGGGCGACCGGGATACGCGCGATTTCCACGCCAGCGCAGACCAGACCCACCGCGATGGCAAGCAATATGCCAAACACGGATATGAATAAGGTCATCAATGTGCCGTTGACGAAGAAAGGCGCGTAACGCTGCACGAACGACCAATCGAATGTCATTGGGCGCGCTCCTTCCTTTGCTTCTCGTTTCTTCTCCTGCGCATAAACGGTCTTAGCCACCCATGTACGATTTCGGGGGCCGAACATACCTGTCCCCCTGCCGTGTCATCGTAGAGTATCAGAACACGTGGCACGGCCGCTGCGCTATACGCATTACTTATGGGACGTTACTCGATGGGCGAACATCAGGGCATTATTGTCGCCCAAACGGTGGATACACTGAGGCTATGAAGATCACCAAAGCTCTGACCCGTTTGACCGGTCCCGAAACCGCTCCGGTGTTCGTGCTGTTGCACGGCTGGGGTTCCAATGAATACGATTTGCCCGATCTGCTGAACTATTGCGGTGCCGGTTCGGCTGATTATGCCAGTTTGCAGGCACCCATCGCCTATGGCATGGGATATACATGGTTCGGTGCGTGGGCGCATGAAGGTGTGCCGGAGGGCGAATCATTAGACAAGCAGGCGACTGAAGCCGCCCAAGCCATTGATGCATGGGTTGCGGAGCATATTCCCGCCACTCGGCCGGTGGTTGCCATGGGATTCTCGCAGGGCGGCCTCTTGGCCGCGCATCTGCTGCGTTTCAATCCGAAGCGATATGCCGCAGCCGTCTCCTGCTCTGGATGGCTGGCACCGGGGTCCGTTGCGGGCGATGCCGAATTGGCTTCGTTGAAGCCGCCGGTGTTCTATGGGCATGGTGCTGCAGACGACATCTTCCCGAAAGCCGATGTGACGGCGATGGGTGAGTTCTGGCACGAGCACGGCACGTTGACCGAACAAGTGTATCCGGGCATGGCCCATTCCATTAATATGCCGGAAATGCGCGATATTCAACGGTTCTTGGAGACCAACGGATTCATTCGGCCGCAGATTTGGTAGTCACCACCTCACATGGCGTAGTCTACGTGGGCGAATTCGGGGACCTTATACCATTTGACGGGGTAGCCGGCACCGTGGGCGCAGAAGACCGAGTCGGGGGTGTTGTCCAGATCTGCTTCGGGATCGTAAGCGGCGGCTGCGATGATCTGTTCGGCGTCATGGCATGGCTTGTAGCCGCCGAAAGTGGCGGAGAAACGGCCATGGCCGTGCGTGTACTGGTTCACGTCCATCGCATAGTCGCGCATCTCGGACACCGGCGCCTCGCCTTCGATCACGGCGTATTCGCCATCGGTGACCGGGGATTCGAAGATGCCGGCCATGCGCTGGATGTCGCTCATGGCACGGCCGATCATGTCTGCTGGCACTTCGAGCCGGAACCGGTACCACGGTTCCAGCAGTCGGCAGTTGCCCTCCCCTGCGGTGTCCGGACAGCTCTCGACCGGCGTCTCGGGCCGGCCACTGACTCCAGCTCTGGCTTCCATAAGCCCCTGACGAATCGCACGATAGGTGGCTTGGCGGAAGTCGCCGCCTTCGGTATGCTTCAGATGCGCGCGGCCAGCCACCAAAGTCATCTTGATATCGGTGAGCGACGCGCCAACGAGCACACCGAGATGCTCACGCTCGGTCAGATGGGTCAGAATCAGCCGTTGCCAATTGCGGTCCAAATCGTTTTCGGACAGGGCCGAGGCCACAGTGACTCCGCTGCCCGGCTCCCCTGGTTCCAGCAGGATATGTGCTTCGGCATAATGACGGAGCGGCTCGAAATGACCTGCGCTCCTTCGAGTCGGCGCAGTGACGGTCTCACGGTACAGGATGGAGCCGGGGCCAAACGACACATCCAGACCGAACCGGTCGTGCAGGGTCTGCTGGATGATCTCCAGCTGGACCGCGCCCATCAATTGCACATGAATCTCGGCCAACCGCTCCACCCAGACCACATGCAACAACGGGTCTTCGTCTTCCAGCTCACGCAATGCGGTGATGACCTTATGCAAGGTCAGATCATCGAACTGGGGACGGGCCGGCGAGCTATTGTCCGCCGCGGTCTGGCCGGCGGTGTCGTTCTCCTCATTGCGGCCGGTTCCCGACTTGGCGGCATCATGCTCGGCATCGTCCTGATTCACGTTGTTATGGCCGGCGTCACCGCGTTTGGCCGCTCCCGAGGTGCCGGCCGTATCGGATTCCGCTCCGGCGGGCAACACCGTGTAGGTCAACACGGGTTGCAGCGACGGTGATTCGGCGTCCGGTTCCGCTCCCAGCCCTTCGCCGGGGAAGGTCCGCGTCAGTCCGGTCACCGCACACACCGATCCGGCAGGTATCTCGGTGACCGTCTCGAATTTGGCGCCATTGTAGACGCGCACCTGATCGACTTTCTCGGACCATACCGTGCCATCATCCCCCTGTACCGGCGACGGTGCTGATGACGCCGCAGCGCACGAGGATGAAGAGACGATCTCCTTGGCTTTGAGCGCACCACCGGTGACGCGCAGCCACGTCATACGGTTGTGCTGGCCGTCGTGGGCGATTTTGAACACGCGTGCGGCGAAGGCGGCCGGCCATTCACGTTCGCGGGTGAACGTCTCCAGCCCGTCCAGGAATTCCTCGACCCCTTCGAGTTTCAATGCCGAGCCGAAATATACGGGGAACAGTTCGCGTACGGCGATCATCGCTCGCAATCTGCCCACGGACAGCGCGCCATGTTCCAGATAGTCGTTCATCGCCTCCTCGTCCAGGGTGGCAATGTCTTCGGCGAACGCGTCCAACGGTACCGCGCTGCCCTCAGTGGACTGCTCCATTGCCGGCAGCGGATATATCGCATCGCTCAGGCGTTTGCGCAACTGTGCCAGAATGGCCTCGCGGTCGAATCCGGCGGCGTCGCACTTGTTGACGAAGATGAACGTCGGCACACCGTATCTGGCCAGCAGACGCCATAGTGTCTCGGTATGGCCTTGCACGCCATCCGTGCCGGAGACCACAAGAATCGCGTAATCAAGCACACGCAGCACACGTTCGGTTTCGGCTGCGAAGTCCACGTGCCCCGGCGTATCCAGCAAGGTCAGGCGCAGGTCGCCGTGTTCCACCAATGCCTGGTGCGCGAAAATCGTGATGCCTCGCGCCTTCTCCAAGGAATTGGTGTCCAGAAACGCATCGCCGTGATCCACTCGCCCCAATTTGCGGATCTCACCGGTACGGTAGAGCAGAGCCTCGGACAGCGTGGTCTTGCCCGCGTCCACATGCGCCACGATGCCTGCCACTATCTGTTTCATCAGCTGTGCTCCCTTCCCGATGCGCCGCGCAATTGCCGGCCGCCTAACCAATATATCCGAGAAAAACCGGGAGGGAATAATTTTACCGTCAGACCGGGATGCCGGTACAATAAGTCACCGAACACCGACTGATATGAGGAGCCTCCGTGACCACTTCCGGCATTACCGTTTTCGGCCAACCATCCCAGCCCAATCATGGTGCCGGCGGGCGAATCGCCATGGACGATGCCGTCTTCCCCACCGATTATGTGGCGCTGGATTTGGAGACCACCGGCTTTTACCCGAACAGTTGCGCCATCACGGAAATCGGTGCCGTGCGCGTGCGGGAGGGGCATATCGTCGATCAATTCCAGCAGCTGGTGAATCCCTTGCGGCCGATTCCGCGTCAGATCACCACGCTGACCGGCATCACCGATGCGATGGTGGCCGATCTCGATCCGATTGACGAGGTGCTTCCCCGATTCATCGCATGGCTCGCTACCCCGGCTGCCGGTCCCGCCGTTGAGCCGATTGTCGGCCATAACGTCAGCTTCGATCTGCGATTCCTGGATTACAACACCCGGCATATCGCCGGCTGCGGCTTTGCCTGCGCGGATTATGACACGATGCAGATCAGCCGCGCCCTGTTCCCCGCGCAGCGGCATCACCGTCTGGCCGACCTGATCGTACGCTTCGGCATCGCGGACAATGAGGAGCACCGCGCATTAAGCGATGCCATCCAAACCCAGCAGTGCTTCGAATGGATGCGGCATTACGTCACCGAGCATCACGAAACCGAAGCAATCCGCTGGAAGCAGGCGCCGGCCAAAAACAGCGCCGAAATCCTCCACCAGCAGTTGGTGGTAAAGAGGTAGTTTACAGCCCGTATTCCTTGGCGATGACGGACCAGAGGTCGGCAGCGGCCTGATCGACGGTTTCGTTGACGATGGTGACGTCGAATTCGCTTTCGGCGGCGAGCTCCACCTTGGCGGTCTCCAAGCGACGGGCCTGCTGTTCGGCGGTTTCGGTGCCGCGGCCGATCAGGCGGCGCTCGAGCTCTTCGAAGCTTGGCGGCGCGATGAACACGTACACCACTTCGAGGTCGAGCTCGGCGGCGCGCTGCTTGACGCGGCGGGCACCCTGCAGGTCGATTTCCAGAATCGTGGGCACACCGGCGGCCAGATGTTCCTCCACAGGCTTGAGCAATGTACCGTAGTGGGCCATGCCGTGCACCACGGCGGTTTCCAGGAACTCACCGGCCGCTTCGCGGGCCAGGAACTCGTCTTCAGTAAGGAACCAATAGTTGACGCCATCAACCTCGCCCGGGCGCGGAGCGCGTGTGGTGGCGGAGACGGACACCCACACTTCGGGGTGGTCGGCGCGCAGCTTGGCTTCCACGGTGCCCTTACCTACTGCGGTGGGGCCAGTCAGGACGATTAGACGGCCAGCATGGGTGTTTTCAGTCATGGGTCCTCCGGAGATGATGTGGTGTGCAGCGATTATGAATCCAATGTGGTAACGGCTCACCGGCGAGATGACCGGTAACTGCTACAGCCCCGACGAACAGGGAAGAATATGAATCGTGATGCGACGTACGCGATGAGATAGACACGTACGCATGCCGCGACATCTGATTCCGTTCTGATTACTGGTTTTCCGAGCCTTCGACAGTGGCTTCCATCAGCGCCTGACGTACGTCAAGCGCAATCGACTCGGTGGCTTGGCTCAGTGCGGCGATATCCGGCCCATGCGAGGCGATAAAGCGGGACACGGTGACCAGCACGTTGCCGCGCGTACCGCGGAACACGGTTTTCAGATCCTTGGCCTCGGCACCCTGCCAACCGTAACCGGGGGAAAGAATCGGACCGGTGAACTTGGAGGGGTCCACGCCGGAATCCTGCATCCATTGGCCGATGGTGGCACCGATGATCAGACCCACCGAGCCCATGCCTTCGATATCCACGTTATGCTTCTGCGCGGTGGAGGCGATGCCGTAGGCACGGTACGTCCCTTGTAATCGCCGCTCTGGCGCAACGCGGTCTGCAGACTCATGCCTTCCGGGTTGGAGGTCAGGGAGGCGATGAACACGCCGCGTCCGTTTTCCAGCGCTTCGGTAATCAGGCCGTTCAACGAACGCGCGCCATAGTACGGCAGCAGCGTGATGGCGTCGGCCAGCAACGGTGCACCGGGCTTGAAATAGGCGTCTGCGATGGCGGAAATCGTGGTGGACAGGCCGCCGCGCAGGCAATCGACGATGGTGATGACGCCCATTTGTCGTGCCGCGTAGAGCACGCGCTCGAGCGCTTCGAAACCTTTGGCTCCGTAGCGCTCGAACATCGGCGTCTGGAATTTGACTGCTGCGGCGCGCCCGTTGGCGGCCTGCAGCATACGCATGGAGAAGAGTTCGGCGCCTTCGGCGTCGACGTTGTATCCCCAGTCGGTGAGGAGCTTGCGATGCGGGTCAATGCCCACACACAGCGGCCCGTATTTGGCCATTGAATTGCTTAATCGCAGACCGAAATCCGAACGTTGTGCCTGCAATTCCTCACTGCTGAGTGTAGTCATCAGAACTCCCGTCGCTCCAATTCGAACAGCTGCTTCGAATGCTCCTGAATGCTCATGATCTGATAATCATTATGCTTCACGGCCTCGATAGCGAGCAGTGCGGCCTGGAACTCGGTGATGGTGGTGAACTGCGGCAGATCGGCGGCAATGGCGGCGGCACGGATGGAGTAGCCGTCGGAACGGGAGCCGCGCGAGTTCGGCGTGTTGAGGATCATGTCGATCTTGCCTTCCTCGATGAGCTGAACCACGTTCTTGCCCACGGATCCGGCAGCGTGATGCACCTCGACCGGGGCTTCCGGATCGGTGTCCACGCGGGTGCTGATCTTGTCCACGATGTTCGACTCGATGCCGTAACGGCGAAGCACGGAGGCGGTGCCCTCGGTGGCCCAGAGCTTGAATCCAAGCTCCTCGAGACGAACGGCGATCAACGGCAGCTGACGCTTGTCGGTGTCGTTCACGGAGATGAACACGTTGCCGTGGGTCGGCAGGCCACCGTCGTAGGCGGCGAGCTGGCTCTTGGCGAAGGCGTGCGGGAAGTCACGGTCGAAGCCCATGACCTCACCGGTGGAACGCATCTCAGGTCCGAGCAGGATGTCGACGGTCTTGCCCACCGGGGTGCGGAAGCGCTTGAACGGCAGCACGGATTCCTTGACCGCGACCTGCTGGCCGGGGTGGATGTCGCCGCCGTCGCCCTTGGGCAGCAGCAGACCGTTGGCACGCTGATCGGCGATGGTTTCGCCGGCCATGATGCGGGCGGCGGCCTTGGCCAGTGCCACGCCGGTGGCCTTGGAGGCGAACGGCACGGTACGGGAGGCGCGCGGGTTGGCTTCGATCACGTACAGTGTGTTGGCCATGAAGGCGTACTGCACGTTGATCAGGCCCTGCACATGGCAGCCCTTGGCGATGGCGTAGGTGCCTTCACGCAGGCGACGAATCTGGTCGTCGGACAGGGTGGACGGAGGCAGGGTGCAGGCGGCGTCACCGGAGTGGACACCGGCCTCCTCGACGTGCTCCATAATGCCGCCGATGTATAGTTCCTCGCCGTCGAACAGTGCGTCGACATCGATTTCGATGGCGTCTTGCAGGAACTTGTCGATGAGCAGCGGGGAGGGCAGGCGACCGGAGACCACGGTATCGGCCTTGGCCTCGGTAAGTGCGCGGTCCACGTACTTGTTGAGCTGCTTGTCGTCGTAGACGATTTCCATGCCACGGCCGCCGAGCACGTAGCTCGGGCGCACGAGCACCGGGTAACCGATGCGGTGGGCGGCTTCCTTGGCCTCTTCGAGGCTCAGGGCGGTGCCGTAACGCGGGGCGTTCATCTCCGCCTTCTTGAGCACTTCGCCGAACAGCTCACGGTTCTCGGCCAAGTCGATGGATTCCGGGGTGGTGCCGAGAATCGGCACGCCGGCGGCCTTCAGACGCGCGGCCAAGGACAGCGGGGTCTGGCCGCCGAGCTGGACGATGACGCCCTTGACCGGGCCCATCTTCTTCTCGGCCTCGTAGATCTCGAGCACGTCCTCGAAGGTGAGCGGCTCGAAGTAGAGGCGGTCGGACATGTCGTAATCGGTGGACACGGTCTCCGGGTTGCAGTTGACCATGATGGTGTCATAGTCCTTGCCAAGCTCCTGCACGGCGTGCACGCACGTGTAGTCGAACTCGATGCCCTGACCGATGCGGTTCGGGCCGGAGCCGAGGATGATCACAGCCTCGCGTTCGCGCGGGCGCAGCTCGGTTTCGTCGGCGTAGCAGCTGTAGTAGTACGGCGTGGCGGCGTCGAACTCGGCGGCGCAGGTGTCGACGGTCTTGTAGACCGGGCGCAGACCGTAGGTCCAGCGCAGTTCGCGGATGGTGTTCTCGCCTTCATCGCCCAAACCACGCAGGTGGGCCACCTGCACGTCGGACAGACCGGCGAGCTTGGCCTTCTTGAGCAGCCTCGGGGTGAGGGTTTCGGCCTCGCGCACCGTCATGGCGGTCTCATTGATGAGGAAGATCTGCTTCAGGAACCACGGGTCGATCTTGGTGGCCGCGAACACCTGCTCCAGCGTGGCACCGCCCCAGATGGCGCGCATGAGCTGCAGGTAACGGTGTTCGGTCGGGGTGTGGATGGCCTCAAGCAGTTCGGCCACTTCTTCGGCGGACGGCTTCTCGCCATCCCAATTGAAGCCCATGTGGCGCTTGTCGATGGAGCGCATGGCCTTGCCGAGGGACTCCTGGAAGTTGCCGGCCAGGGCCATGGCCTCGCCCACGGACTTCATGGAGGTGGTCAGGGTGGGGTCGGCGCCCGGGAACTTCTCGAAAGCGAAGCGCGGCACCTTGGTGACCACGTAGTCGATGGTCGGCTCGAAGGAGGCCGGCGTGGACTGGGTGATGTCGTTGCGAATCTCGTCGAGCGTGTAGCCGAGGGCCAGCTTGGTGGCGATCTTGGCGATCGGGAAGCCGGTGGCCTTGGAGGCCAGTGCGGAGGAACGGGAGACGCGCGGGTTCATCTCGATGACGATGATGCGACCGGTGTCCGGATGAACGGCGAACTGGATGTTGCAGCCGCCGGTGTCCACGCCCACGCCACGGATGATGGCGATGCCGATGTCACGCAGCTTCTGGTATTCGCGGTCGGTCAGGGTGAAGCAGGGGGCCACGGTGATGGAGTCACCGGTGTGCACGCCGACCGGGTCGACGTTCTCGATCGGGCAGACGACCACGACGTTGTCGTTGCGGTCGCGCATGAGCTCGAGCTCGAATTCCTTCCAGCCCTCGATGCCCTCTTCGATCAGGACTTCGTCGGTGGGCGAGTAATGGATGCCGGCGCGCGATGCGGTGCAGCTCCTCCTCGTTGTGGGCGATGCCGGAGCCCAGGCCACCCATGGTGAAGCTCGGGCGCACGACCAGCGGGTAGCCGAACTTCTCGGCGATCTTGTCGACTTCCTCGATGCTGTGGGCGATGTCGGAGCGGGCGGATTCGGCGCCGGCCTCGTCAACGACCTTCTTGAACAGTTCACGGTCCTCGCCACGGTCGATGGCTTCCAGGGAAGCACCGATCAGTTCGACGTTGTACTTCTTCAGGACGCCGGCCTCGCCCAGCGCCATGGCGGCGTTGAGCGCGGTCTGGCCGCCCAAGGTGGGCAGGAGCGCGTCGGGGCGTTCCTTGGCGATGATCTGCTCGAGGATCGGGGTGGCGATCGGCTCGATGTAGGTGGCGTCAGCCATCTCCGGGTCGGTCATGATGGTGGCCGGGTTGGAGTTGACGAGGATGACGCGGATGCCTTCCTCACGAAGGACGCGGCATGCCTGGGTGCCCGAGTAATCGAACTCCGCAGCCTGACCGATCACGATCGGGCCGGAGCCGATGACCATCACGGATTTGATGTCGGTGCGCTTCGGCATATCACTTACCTTCCTTGGAGTTGTTCTTCATAAGTTCGCAGAAACGGTCGAACAGGTAGGCCGCATCGTGCGGGCCTGCTGCGGCCTCCGGGTGGTACTGCACGGAGAATGCGGGGATGTCCACGCACTGCAGGCCTTCGACCACGTCGTCGTTCAGATCGATGTGGGAGACGAACACCTTGCCGTACTTGCCGTTTTCAAACGGCGCGTCGACCTGCTTGCCGATCGGGGCGTCGACCGCGAAGCCGTGGTTGTGGGCGGTGACCTCGACCTTGCCGGTGGTCAGATCCTTGACCGGCTGGTTGATGCCGCGGTGGCCGAACTTGAGCTTGTAGGTGCCGAAGCCGAGTGCGCGGCCGAGCAGCTGGTTGCCAAAGCAGATGCCGAAGAACGGGTAGCCGGCGTCAAGTACCTGGCGCAGCAGCTCGATTTCGGGACCGGCCTGTTCCGGGTCGCCCGGACCGTTGGAGAAGAAGACGCCGTCCGGGTTCAGGTTCTCGATTTCGGCGAAGGTGATGGTGGAGGGCACCACGTGCACGCGGCAGCCGCGTTCGGCCATGCGGTGCGGGGTCATGCCCTTGATACCGAGGTCCACAGCGGCCACGGTGTACAGCGGCTCCTTGCCTTCGTACTCGCCGCACGGTTCGATGGTGTAGGTCTCCTTGGTGGACACCTCGTCGTACAGGCTCAGACCCTGCATCTGCGGGGTGTTCTTGACGTCTTCGAGCAGCTGCTCGATGGTCTTGAGCGCGCCGGTGGCCTGATCGGTCAGGGCGTCGCCGGAGAAGATGCCGGCGCGCATCACGCCTGCGGAACGCAGGTGGCGCACCAGCTTGCGGGTGTCGATGTGGCTCAGGCCGACGATGCCGTTCTTGGCGAGGTCGTCGTCCAGGCTGCCTTCGGCACGCCAGTTGCTCACGTTCGGAGAGGGATCACGCACGATGTATCCGGCAACCCAGATGCGGGAGGACTCAGGGTCTTCGCTGTTGACGCCGGTATCGCCGATGTGCGGGAACGTCTGCACAACGATCTGGCGATCGTAGCTCGGATCGGTGAGCGTCTCTTGGTATCCGGTCATACCGGTGGCGAAGACGATCTCACCGGTCGTCTCGCCAAGGGCGCCGTATGGCTCCCCCACATATACCTGTCCGTCTTCCAAAACGAGGACTGCATCGTCCTTGTCATACATCGGAATTGCGATGGTCCCGGACTCGTTCTGGCTCACCAAAACCCCCTTATGTTTTTCGGGTATTCGTACCAAGGTTAACGGCCAGCGCAGACTCACACGCCGTTGGACGCAAAGTCTCACCCCCGCTGGCGGGGCTGTCGGCAAGGTGCCGACTTGAGAATGTACGGCGGCACAAGTGTCCGCCCATGAAAAAGCCTCCCGAATGGGGAGGCTGAACAACAAATGACTAATCGACCGTCGGCTGAATCTCAGCGGACGGGGCAGCAGGCTCGTCGGATGCACCGGACGAATCGGGCGAATCGGAAACATCGCCCTCATCGGTCGGCTCGGATGCGGCGGCAGCGGAATCGGACGATTCCTCATCGGCCTCTTCTGCCACGGACTCCGGTGCCGGTGCTGCATTCTTGGCGGTGCACACCGCAGACAGCAGGCCATGGATGAAAGCGGGCGAATCGTCATCGCACAGGGTCTTGGCCAATGCCAGAGCCTCGTCGATGGCGACCTTGTCCGGCACATCATCGGTGAACAGAATCTCCCAAGCGGCGATACGCAGAATGTTGCGATCGACCACGCCCATACGGCGGACCTTCCAACCCGTGGAGTGTTCGTCCAGGGTCATGTCGATCTGACGACGGTGCTCGGCCACGCCCTTGACGATTTCAATGGCATAGTCGGGAAGCGGGGTCTGGGCACCGGGATGTGCGATGCGCTCGTCAAGCAGGGAGAGAATATCCTGGCTTTTTTCGTCGGCTTCGTACAGGGTGTTCAGAGCCCTTTTGCGCGCGGTGGAACGTGCCATACTGCTGCTGTCCTAGTCCTTTATACGGTCGGTCGTCTGTTGAGGATGCGGAGATCAGTTGTTCTCGCGGCCGGTGTAGGAACCGTCCTCGGTGTTGATCTTGACGCGGTCGCCCTCATTGATGAACAGCGGGACCTGAATCTCGGCTCCGGTCTCAACGGTGGCCGGCTTGGTGCCGGCGTTGGAGCGGTTGCCCTGCAGGCCCGGCTCGGTGTGGGTGATGGTCAGGACACGGAGCCCGGCAGATCGACGCTCAGCGGGGTGCCGTCGTGGAAGGAGACCAGGCAGTCGGTGCCTTCGAGCAGGAACTTGGCCTTGTCGCCCAGAAGGGTCTTCGGAACCATGATCTGATCGTAGGTGGTCATGTCCATGAACACGAAGTTGTCACCGTCCTCGTAGGAGTACTGGAGAGTGCGGTTGTCCACGGTCTCGAATTCCATCTTCATGCCCGCGTTGAAGGTCTTGTCGACGATCTTGCCGGAGAGCACGTTCTTGATGGTGGTGCGCACGAAGGCGGGGCCCTTGCCCGGCTTGACGTGCTGGAACTTCATGACGGTCCACAGCTGCCCGTCGAGGTTCAGGACGGATCCGTTCTTGATGTCGTTAGTAGTCTGTGCCACGTTATTCACCTATTTCAAATTCAAACTAGCTTAGGCAAAGCCCAAAAATTGCCTCGGCTATTATGCCACACCGGGTATACAGGAAGTGAACGCTGGGGTTTCCCATGTGCCCCTGGCTAGACTGGATGAATATGCGATCCTTCTTCGAAGCCATATCCGTGTCCTGCGTCATCCCCGCGCAATCGCCGGCGGACGACGAACGCACGGTGTTCGAGAACCTGTCCTTTGCTGTGGAGCGCGGCGAGATCGTCGATCTGGTGGGACCGTCCGGCTCCGGCAAGTCGAGTCTGTTGACCGCGTGCGCCCGGCTCAACCCGCATGCGCACGGCGCGTTCGCCCTTGAAGGCAAGGGCAGCGGCGAGTTCACGCCGCAGCAGTGGCGGCGGGATGTCGCCTACCTGCCGCAGAAGCCGATTCTGACGGGCAAGAACGTGGCCGAGGCGATCCGCCTGCCCTGGACGCTCGCGATTCGCGGCAAGGGCGGCAAGGGCGAGCATCTGCTGCCCGACGAGCGCATCCGCACGACGTTGGACGCGATGGGCTGCGAGGACATCGATCTGGAGCGCGCCCCGCACGACCTGTCCGGCGGCCAGGCGGCCCGCGTGGCCCTGGCCCGCACACTGCTCACCGATCCGAAGGTGCTGCTGGCCGACGAGGTAGATGCCGGTCTCGACGACGACAACGCGGCCAAGGTGGCTACAATCATGGCGGACGCGGCCGCACACGGCATGGCGATCATCCGCATCCGCCACCGTCCGCCGGACGGACGGGCCACCCGCACGCTGACACTGGACAAGGGGCGGCTGACCGAACACGAGATGACGGATCCGGCGGCGCAGGACGCGAACGCGGTGTCTGCCGGCGCCGATGAAAATGAGGAGACGCAGGCATGAGCGGCGATCTGGGCAATTCCTACAACATCGATATCTGGGGTCTGCTCATCGCGCTGGGCATGGTGGCCGTGGCGGCCATCATCAGCGAACTCATGCATATGGGCATCGGCAAGACCCTGATGTGGTCGTCGTGCCGCGCATTGGTGCAGCTGTGCGCCATGGGCTTCATCATCGGCTACGTGATCCGGTCGAACAGCGTGTGGATGGTGTTCGCCCTGATGGCGGTCATGCTGGTGGCGGCCGTGCAGATCGTGATGTCCCGCGCACGCGGCATCCCCAAGGGCCTTGCCGGGCCGATCTTCCTGAGCCTGGTCATCACCATGCTGCTGATGCTGGCGCTGGTCACCGAGCTCATCGTGCGCCCGCACCCGTGGTACGCGCCCCAGCTGGTGGTGCCCCTGACCGGCATGCTGCTGGGCAACACCGTAACCGCCTTGGCGGTGGGATTGAGCCGTTTCTACGAGAGCATGGAGGAGCGGCGTGACGAGGTGGATATGATGCTGGCGCTGGGAGCGACCCCGTGGGAGTCGGCCCGCCCGTCCATCGTCTCGTCGATTCGCCTGGGCCTGCTGCCCACCACCGCCTCGCTGGCGTCCAGCGGCATCGTGACGATCCCGGGCATGATGGCCGGTCAGGTGATCGCCGGCGGCGACCCGCTCAACGCCGCCAAGTACCAGTTCGTGGTCCTCGACGCCATCGCCGCGCTGACCCTGCTGGCCGACGGCCTGATCATGGTCATGATCTACCGCACCTGCTTCACCGCCGACGACCAATACCGCCCGCCCGAAGCGCGCTAATCAGCTAAGCTCCCTCTGATAAGCTCCCTCTGACGAGGGAGCTGTCGAGCGCAACGAGACTGAGGGAGAGACCACCCTACGCGATGGTGACCAGCGTGCCGTCCGGCACCTGGTCATAGAACCATTGCGCGTCGGCCACGGCCAGGCGCACGCAGCCGTGCGAGGCGGGCTGGCCGAGTTTGGCACCCTCCTCCGGCAGATAGTCGCCGAAGGCCTCGCCGGTCGGCACCGAGTGGAACAGGTACGAACCGTAGAACTGCACCCAATAGTCGGCGCCCATGCCTTCTTCGGCATTGTAGAAGTGTTCACCGCGCGTATCGATGGTGTACGAGCCGTGCGGGGTGGCGTCGTCGACGCCGGTACTGGCGATCATCGTATAAATGGTCTGGCCACCGGACTTGACGTACACCCGTTGTTTGGCGAGACTGACCTCCACGCTCAGGTCGGAGTACTGGGATAGGTCGGGCTGTTTGCCGGTCGGTCCCTTCCAGTCCACGCTTTGCGCGGCTTTGTCATCGCCGTTCTGCGTGTTCTGCGTCTTCCGCGACCCGCCCTGTTTGCCGCTATCGGGAACCTGCTTGCGGGTAACGGCCGTGGGCTCGTTCGCCGCTGCGGTTGCGGCGGCGGTTGCGGTGTCGGCTCGCGGCCAGCTGCGCTGCGCCGCCGCGGTCTCGACTCCGGCGCCGATCAGGCAGAACAGGATACAGCAGGCGACCACTCCGCGCCGAATCACGTAGACCCGATCGCGACTCCAATTCACGTTCAACGTCGGCAGCCTCACCATATGCCTCTTCTCACCACAAAGACCATTCGGGTCGATTGTAAACAGGCATTGCGACGCCCTACGCCTCGGTTTCAGCCGTGATCTCGACTGCAGGAACGGCATCGTCCGGGGAATCTTCGCCCGACGCCGGCACCGTCCAGCGCCGCCGCAGCAGCATCCACAGGCCGATGATCATGGTCACCGCACCAAGCCCGATGCCGAACAGTCCCGAGGATTGCGCCGCATATGCAAATGCCATCGCAATCGGAAACAGCGCAGCAGCCAGCGGCATCACCGCAAGCCCAGTAGCGAGGTCAACCCACAGCTGGCGGCGCGGGAAACAGGTCGCGCCGCCCAGTACGCGAATCCGGCGAGCTTCTACCGAGTCGCGAGGAAGAAGAAACGTGGGAAGGGGAAGATGATGCTGCCGTCCGACTGTGTGGGGTATTCCTCGCGGACTTGGGCGAACACTTCGGCCTCGAACTTCTTGCGCCCGGCGTCGTCAAGCGCTTGCAGATACGGCCTCATGCCGGTGCCACGATACCAGTCCATAACCGCCTCATGCGAGGGCAGCGTGTGCATGTACGTGACCTTCCACATGCGGAAGCGCTGGCATGCGCATGCAGCAGCTCCCAGTATTCGGGCGGCGTGAGGTTGTAGAACTCGCGTTGCTGCGGCAGCTTGTCCGCAAACGCGGGCGAGTGCACGATACCACCGATGATGCGGTGAATCGGCTCCTCATAGTTCATCGGCGTCTGCACAGCCAGCACTCCCCGACCCTGAGCCGGGCGAGCAGTCCGGGAATCAGATGCGGATGGTCCGGCACCCATTGGATGCAGGCATTGGAGAAGACCACGTCGAAGTCGGCCGGCAGCTCGTCCAGCCGCGCGGACACGTCGCACAGCTGGAAATCGATGTCGGGATAGGTTTTGCGCGCTGTCTCGATCATGACCGGCGAGCTGTCGACGCCGAGAATCTTGGCATGGGGATAGCGCTCGCGCAGCACGGCCGTGCTGTTGCCCGGCCCGCAGCCAATATCCAGCACGCGCGTGACGCTGCCGTCGTCCGGCGGCAGCTGCATCGCCAGATCACGCGCCGGCTGCGTGCGCTCCCGTTTGAATCGCAGATACTGTTCCGAATCCCAGGTAACCATGCTCCCCACGCTAATCAGCCATTCACATATCGGCCGATATTATCTCACAATTCAGCCGAGCAGGGCGTCGCGGCGGGCGATGAGCCCGTCAATCGCGGCCTCGCCTTCGATGACGGTGAAGGTCAGGGACTTGCGTTCGCTGGCCTGCGGGGCGATGGCGTGCAGGTCGCCGCGCTGCTCGTGCCAGCCTCGGCCGTGGACGCTGGAGTTCGAGGGTTCGAGGCCGACCACGTAGTCGCCCGCACCCGTCGACTTCCATTCCATGAAGTATGGGAAGAGGCTGGCGTCGAAGTCGATGACGACTCCGAGTCCGAGCTTGCGGTTGACCACGGCGGCGAAGCTGCGGCCGTTCTCGTCGGCGGCGAGCTCGTGCAGGTACACGCTTTCGGGACTGATCGTCGCGGAAGGATTCGTTGGTCACCTCATCCTCGACCGTGATCGACAGCCGGCCGTACACGCTGGTGATTGTGCGACGCAGTACGAGGTTCTCGCCGCGGTATTCGAACTGGCAGACGTCGAGGGCGCGGTCGGCCATGGACACGAAACGCAACGGACCGTTCTTCACCTCGATGGCCTTGAGGCCGTGGGCTCGGCCTTCCTAGTATTCGATCGGGCGCACGTAGGCGGCCTGCTGAAGGCTGCCCATATGGGCCAGCATGTCGGCTCGCGTGCTGTGTTCTGTGGACGTCATCGTCGTCACCGATCCTTGATATTTATGCCTCACGCCTGCGCAGCGGCGGCATCCGCGGCGTCGTTCTTCAGCGCGCGCAGCAGGGCCTTGTTGCGGGATTCGATGATGCGCTTGCCGTCCTCGCCCTGCCAGGAGAAGAAGCCCTGGCCGGTTTTGGCGCCGAGATTGCCTTCCCTGACCTTCTCGGCGAGCAGCGGGCTCGGGCCGGTGCCGTTGTCCATATCGTCGAACAGGTAAGTGCTGATGTTATAGAACACATCGAGGCCGCCGAGGTCGATGCTGGCGATCGGGCCGACCAGGTTCCAGCGGCGGCCGAGGCTGTACTTCATCACGTCGTCCACGGTGGCCGCGTCGGCGATCCCCTCCTGGATGATGTGGAATTCCTCGCGTAGCACCGCCATCTGCAGTCGGTTGCCGATGAATCCCAGCGCTTCCTTGTTGAGTTTCGCCGGCTTCTTGCCGATCTTGGTCATCAGGTCGAACGTAACATCCACCACGTGCGGGTCGGTCTTCTCACCCGGCACCACTTCGACCAGCGGCATCAACTGTGCCGGGTTCCAGAAGTGCGCCACCACGAAACGCTCGGACTTCTTCAGTGCCGATTGAATCTCCGTGGGGCTCAGGCCGGAAGTGTTTGTGGCCAGAATCGCATCATCGGGTGCAGCCTGCTCAATCTCGGCCCAGATGGACTTCTTCAAATCCAGGTTCTCCGACACCGCTTCGATGACGAAGTCCACGTCCGCCACGCCGCTTGCATAGTCGGCGTAACCGGTGATGCGGGCCAGCACCGCGTCCACGGTGTCGCCGTCCTTGAGCAGTCCGGCTTCGGCGAAGTCCTCGGCATCCGAACGAATCGCCTTCATCGCCTTCTCCAGCGAGGCCTCGCCGCGGCCGACCAGATGCACCGGATATCCGGCCAACGCGAACTGCAACGTGATCGCGTGGCCCATGGTTCCCGTGCCGACGTTCGCAATCGTCTTGATATCGTCCACTGTCTCAATCACGGAGACCCCTTCTTTCCGGCGGTTCGTCTGGCGTTGGTGTACGCATGAACAGCACCGTGCCGTTATGCGTTTGTTCGCATTCTATGCCGATTTCGCTACGTGAACATTTGCTGAACATTTCGCGGATTCGACTAGTACAAATCCCCATATCAGCACAAAAACGTGGTGCCGCAACACCGAAGTGTTACAGCACCACGCTGAAATGTTCATGTCGTTACGCTGCCGTCGCGCACCCACAGCGGAATCGATAGGAAACCTCACCGGAGTAGGTGAACACGGGGGCGACCAGCATGGACGGACCGAACATATACTGACGGTCCAGCGTGCGGCATGCCGGGTCATCGGGGAATTCCACGAACATGGAACGCATGACCGGAGTACCGTTCGCATGAGGCTGCAGGCCAAGCTGGTAGACATACGGCATGAGTTCAAGCTTGAGCTTGGTGAACTCGCGCACCACATCCACGGCGGTCTGGCCGGGCACCAATGCGACGCCGTTCTTCTCGTCCTCCTCGTCGAACAGCCACGGCACACGGTACACGGTGGAACCGTGCAGTCGCGAGTGGGAGCCGAGCATGCCGAACGCCACCCAACGCTTGTAGACGGCCGGATCCGGGAACGCACCTTCGAAGCCACCGATGTCGTGACTCCAGAAGCCGAAGCCGGAGGAGGTCAGCGACAGGCCGGCACGCAAGGACTGGGCCATGCCATTGAAGGTGGACTCGCAGTCACCGCCCCAATGCACGGGCTGCTGCTGGCCGCCGACCGTCGCGGAGCGCGCATACAGGCAGGCGTTGCCCTTGCCGTAGGTTTCTTCGATGGCTTCGAACACGGCCTGGTTGTACAGCTGGGTGTACCAGTTGTGCATGGAGAGCTTCGGAGAGCCGTCATACCAGACGACGTCGCGCGGGATGCGCTCGCCGAAATCGGTCTTGATGGCGTCCACGCCCTGATTCAGCAGGGCCTTGACCTTGTCCTTGAACCATTCACGGGCGGCCGGGTTGGTGAAGTCCACCAAGCCCATGCCGGCCTGCCAGAAGTCGGTCTGCCAGACTTCGCCATTGGGCTTGCGCACCAGATAGCCCTTGTCTTCGTGCAGGCGCTTCAGCGTGGATTCGATGTCGCCGAAGAAACGCTTGTCCCACTCGAAATCGCACCAATGGAACTCGCGCATCCAGTAGCAGTCGTAGTGGAAGGCGGCCAGCGGAATATCACGCTCGGCCATACCGTCGATGAAGGAGTTGATGGTGGCCTCGGTGTTCTCGGAACCGATCTCAAAGGAGACATGGCCGCGGTTGTTGACCAGTACGCCATACCCATTGGAGGTCATGTAGAACGGGATGTCCTTGTAGCCCTGCTCGGAAGCAGTGCCGCCATCCTCATTCCAGATGTCGACGCTCTGACCATTCTTCACGTAAGCGCCGAAGCGTTCGCCCAAGCCGTATACGTCTTCGCCAACCGACAGATGCAGCTGGATGGCAATGAACACGTCGGATTCATCACGGGCGGAACCGTCCATGGTCACACCGAATTCGCTGACCGGCTGGGCGGTGACGTTCGATTCGGCACCGAGCTTGAATCGGCCCAGCGACTTGCCTGCGGACTCAGTGAGCACCTTGCCGTCCTCGCCGATGAAGGTCAGGTTCCAGGGGGCGCCCTTGACGACCTTCACGGTAAGTCCGCCAGTGGTCAGCGTGACATCCGCGCCATTGACGCCGACTTCGCCGTCGCCATTGCCGTTCGCCTGAACGGTCACGTAATCACGGTTGCCGGGTTCGTCGGCATTGAGCGGGAATTCGGGGTATTCGGTGGCGCTTGCCAGTGTTCGGCACACACACGAATCACGCCTTCCGCAGGTGTGGTGATGTCCACATTGAATGTGGGCAGGTTCAGGGTATCGTATCGGCCGCGCACCACGGAGGTCGGGGCGAGGACGTTGAGGCTTTCGGTGGTGGCATCCGCCGCCAGTTCGTAGGCTTCACGAGCGTAGAGGGCGTCGACGCCGTCACGAATCATCCAGTAGCCGTTGGTGAACTTCATTGTTGCTGCTCCTTGGTGGAGAGGTGGTTTCGACCGCCAGGGAACAAGGCAGCCGAAACCAAAATCAATATGTGCTGCTTGTTGATTGAATTGCCTGTTGTGCGAATGACCTTACTTCACCGCGCCGGTGGTGATGCCGTACCAGTCGCCGGAGCCCATCATGCCTTGCTCATCGTACTTGCCGGTGTCGGCCAAGGAACCGGTGATAATCTTGTCCCAGCCATATTCGGACACGTAATCGTTGAGGTTGGTGAGCAGGCCTTGGCTGGCGAGCAGGCCGGACGTGGCGTTGCCCTTGTTGTATTCCGTAACGTCCGGAGCGTCGTCGGAGTTGAGGACCTGGGAGGCGTTCTGGCGAATCTGTTCGAAGGCCTTCTTCTCGAATTCGACCTTGACGCCGGTCTCACACATTTTCATGCTTTATGCAAAAAATGTGAGGCATACGCACATTTCCCATCAAACGCACAGGTGCAAGAATGGCAGCAATTCGCCATTTTTGAAATCACCATGTGCGTTTGACGGCGCGTAAGCCTCACATTGTTCTCAGCAGGACCGAATTTCTGCGAGCCCCCCTATAGCGCTCCCCTACGCAATATGTCCGCAAACGACCACACCACATGGGCGATACGCGCCAATTCGGCGTAACGGCCGATGGACAGCCACTGCACACGGTACCGTTCGAACCACAACTCCAAATCGGCGGCAAGACGGGCGCGGCGCGAGGCATCCAGCGCACGGCCGGTCACATCCTTGGTGTCACAGGCGTCCTCGCCGCCAGCCAATACCAGCAGTTCCTCACCCAGTCTATTGAACAACCGCTGCCCATCCAGCATCACCCACAGCAGCTCCGGGTTCAATCCTCCTCGTGCCGAGCCATCGAGCACCGCGACAACCGCACTGCCGCAATCAATCACGCCCGGTCGCAATCCCGGCGTCGTTCGAGACGGGCATGGTTCCGCAGGAGCAATCGGCGGCGCGCGTCGGCGCATCCCAGCGCACGGTCAAACATGAGCTCTCCCCCGCACGACCGTTCCACATACGATGCCACATCCGTATTCAGCATGCCGGTGCCGGAACCGTATTCCAGTTCCAGCACTTGCACGGCGAGGTCCCAGGGGAACGACACTCCATCGGAGTCGATGCGAGCGAGTGAATCCATAAGCCAACCGGATTCGTCGCCATACGCCAGATTAGAAATCCGATGGTTCATTTCGCATGCGTCAATTGCAACCGGGTTCCACGCGTTTTGCGCACCGTAGCACAGTCCCGGCACGCTCAACCGCGGATCATTGACATGCCCATAGTCACCCCAATCGGTGACCACCATGCCTTCCGCACCATATTTGAGCCCGGCCACCGCCATGCGGTACGTGTTCAGCCAGGCACCGTCATAGTCGGGGAAGAACCGGCTCCACGCACGCACGGCAGGGCACACGAATTGGCGGCGGCCTTGTGATGCGATGGTCTGGATCTTGCTTTCGTCGATATCCGGCTCATACATCCAGTTGAGCATCGTGATGTCGCCGGGCAGCAAGTCCATGGTGTGCGGATTCTCGAGCGCGATATCCGCCCACAGCATCGGTTGTAGACCACGATGGGCAAGCGTGCTGCATAGGTCTTTGACGAAATCGGCATACAGCTCATCGCGACTGGCGCCCGGCGAGTCCTGTACGGACCGGCCACGGCCCAAGTCGAAAGTCTCATCGCCACCAATATTGAAGGACCGCGAGCGGAACAGCGGCGCGTATTCCTCGATTAGGCGCGAGGCGAAATCGTGCGACTTGGGGTTGGCTGCGTTCAGTGTGTGGTGTTCCATTCGTTCGATGAAACTGAACGGACGGTCGGCGTCTTCGGGGAACTCTCCCAGTCCACGATGTTCACGGGTGCGCAGGTTCATATACATGTGCCCGAAAGTGGCCAAGGACGGCACCAGTTCGATGCCGTGGTGTGCGCAGTATTCGTCCAGGAACATGATGTCGTCGGCCGTGAGCGGGTCAGTGCCGCGCCACGCTTCGCTGAGCTCGCCGAAAGCGAAGGCATGTTCCACGTACAGCTGGAATTGGTTGTACTTATACAACGCCAGCTGGTCGATGAACCAGGTGAGGAACGCCATCGTCGGCACACGCCCGCGCGTCACGTCAAGACTGTAGGCGCGCACCGCGAACGCAGGCTTGTCTTGGATATGCAGGCAGGGCAAGGTCCGCGAGGTTTGCCTGATCATCTGCCGCAGTGTCTGCATGCCGTACCGCAATCCGCTTTCGCTGCCACCACGCACGGCGATGGTATCTGAGGCGAACACATCCAGCGTGTATTCGTCATGCGCCAATCGCGCATCCACACACAGCAATATGACGGTGCCGTTCATCGCTGCCGGCGCACCCGCGCCCGCACCCGCACCCACGCCCGCATCTCGCGCTTTTTCGGCGGCATTGGCACCGGCGTCGGCTTCATCTGTGGCTGTGAGTACTCGGCGCGTACGGACGGCGACGCCGCAGTAACGCTCGAGTTCGCTGGACAGCTGCTCGATTGGCAGCGTTTCCCAGGTCTCATCGGCATCTTCGGTGACGGCATATTCGGGAATTCGTTTCTCGATCGTCACCAAGGACCCGATCATAGCCGTGCCATGCGTGTATTCCAATGTCACCGGAGCGGGAATCAGGGTGAGACACGGCGTTGCGGCATCAGCCTTATATTCGAATGTGGGCACAGCTGTTCCTTTCATACTGTTTTTATTATCGTTCATCCGCTGACGGCAGGCGACACGCGGTCACGCCGCCATCAGCGGACGAATCGTTTGGTGAGGTACGGCGGCATACGCTATTTCACGGCACCGGTCGTCACACCCTTCATGATGTTGTGCTGGATGAGCATGAAGAACACCACCACCGGCAACGAGAAGGTCACCGAAACGGCCATCTGCCCGCCGAAATCGGTGCCCATGGTGGGTGTCGAGAAGGACGACAGCCATACCGGCAGCGTGTACTTCGACTGGTCCTTCATGAACGTATAGGCGATCATGTAGTCGTTCCAGGCGTTGATGAACGCGAACACCGAGGTCGAGACGATGCCGGGCGCGGCCAGCGGGAAGGTGATCTTCCACAGGATCTGCCAGTCGTTCGCGCCTTCCACGGCCGCGGATTCGAAGATGTCCTTCGGGATGTTCAGGAAGAACCCGCGCATGTTCCAGATCGCGAACGGCAGCACCACGGCGATGTACGCCAGAATCAGGCCGCTGTATTTGTTGAGCAGGCCGAGCTGGTTGTAGATGATGATCTGCGGGATGATGCCGCCAGAGGTCATCTGGATGGCCAGCACGAACACCATGATCGGCTTGTGCCCGCGGAAGCGGTACAGGGTCAGGGCCGTGCACGCGAAGAACGCGACAATAATCGACAGGACGATCGAGAGGTGCATGGGCCAGAACACGGGGGTCGTGGTCATGATCTCATCGCGCGGCTTTACGGCGGTGATAATCATCCAGTAGACCGGGAAGAACCATACGACGCAGAACAGCAGGGCGAGGATAGTGGTGCCGGCGCGGCGCGCGATCTTGCCGGGGTTGGTTCGGCGGCGGGCGGTGCAGACTGCGCTGCGCCATGCGATACGGCCCGTGGATTCTCAACACATTTCATAAGGACGACCCTCTATTTCAGGGATTCGCCAATATCAGCGTGCCAGTCGCCATTTCCGGCGTCGGCTATGGCAGCGCCACCCCTTCCCCACCGTCGACATCGACAACCGACTCGCTTCACGCAAGCTCACCGAGCATATGTTGGGGCGCGGGTATCGACGAATCGCCTATATCATCGGACCGTCGTACTTGCCGACGTCGACGCCGACGCCAGCGTGCCCGCAGCTGACCACCGTGCGCCAGCCAATGGACGCATTCGGCGTCAGCTTGGCTACCCTAGTGCTTGACCAGATCGAGGACCGGCCGTTCCAGCGCACGGGGCTCCTGCCCACCGAGGTCGTAGCCAGATAGGCGCGCAGAGAACGGTTCTCAATAATGTCTGTGCACACTTCTCTACGCCCGAAGCACACATGGAATATGCCCTAATCACTGCCATGTCGCCATTTGCGATGATGTGAGATTGTTATGTTCTTGTTCATTTGAGCGCACAGATACTACTGAGAACCGTTCTCTGCGCAAATAGACAATGTGGATAACTCCATAAGCTGGAACCACATTGCCCTGCCTGGCTTGCATTCAAGTCCAAATCAGCTTTACGGTCGCACCATGAGCTCTTTTATGCATGAGGATATTGTCGGCCGACGCCGAGCAGAACGTGAACGCTGCAATGATGCTGCGCGCCGTTCGAAAGGTCCATTGCTGGTGGGATACATCAATGCGGCCAACTACTACGGCGCGCCCATCCCCCGACATTGCACGCTATCTGTTGATGCCGTGCACGCCTGTGTTTCCAGTGCCAACAAACGCAGACGAATCAAAGGCGTGGTCTTCCATGTGTTTAAGGGAAAACTGGATATCCGCAAAAAGGATTATGAACAGTTCTGGATTGCCTCGCCGGTCATGATGTGGGCTCAGATGGCCCAATACTCTACATTGGAGGAACTTGCGGCCATTGGAGCCTCTTTGATGAGCCGCGATAAACGGCGCAGAATGGCCACTCGCAAGGATTTCGATACTTACTTGGAAATCAGTCCGCGGTTCATAGGTCGTAACAAATGCCACGAGGCACTGCCCTACATGACAGAGAACACGGATTCTCCGCCGGAAAACACGCTGTTTGGGATGCTGAAGGATTCAGGCTTGGGATGCCCCACCGCCAACTATCGCGTGAATATCGGCAACTCATACGTCATATTGGATATGGCATATCCGGACTGCCGCGTCGCGTTCGAATATCAGGGAGCCTATCACGCCGATCCGGCACAAATGCGAATCGACGCGGCAAAGCGAAACGCATTGCAACTGCTCGGCTGGATCGTCATTCTCGTCACTGCGGATGACCTGAGAACAGCCGACACGCGGCATCGTTTTATCGAGATGGCCCATGTCGTGGTGTCCCGGCAACGCAATCTCGCCGATTGGAACCGCTCATGGGCCATTACCTCTTAGCATCGCACCGACAATGCGCTATGCCGTTATTTACTGCGAGGCACCCGCCAGATATCGGGCTCAACGTAGATCTCCCATTCATACCAAGGCAGCGCGGCACGGCGTCCTCGTCCATGTGAATGGCCTGCAGGTTAATGAGCCTATCCACGCCGACAGTGCGCTCCATTGCCTCGACCACCAGGTCGCGGGTGCTGTGGTCAAGCGATTCGCCCACCAGCAGCGAACCGGACTTAAAACGCCAACGCCGCCTACAAAAGTGTGAGGCTGCGCAGGCTCACACTGCCAACAGCCGTTCAGCCAACCCTCGGAAGGTCTGGCCAATGCCATCCGTACGCAAAGCGCCGTCGGCGTCCAGCACCGCCGGCCGGCCGGCCTCGCCGGTCTCGCGCACTTCGGGTTCCAGCGGCAGCTGGGCCATCAGCGGCACGTCATAGCCCAGCGCCTGAGTGAGCTGTTCAGACACGCGCTGACCGCCGCCGGCACCGAAAATCTCCAGCTTCTCGCCCTTGTGCTCGTAGTAGCTCATGTTCTCCACCACGCCACGCACCTTCATCGGCACCTGCAGGGCCACGAGTCCGGAGCGCACGGCGATGTCAGAAGCGGAGGGCTGCGGGGTGGTGACCACCACGAGTTCGGCGTTGGGCAGCGCCTGGGCCACGGAAATCGCCATGTCGCCGGTGCCGGGAGCCAAGTCGAGCAAGAGGACGTCCGGCTCGCCCCACCATACGTCAGACAGGAACTGTTCCAAGGAGCGCTGCAGTCGCGGCCCACGCCACAGAATCGCCCGGTCAGCACCGGCGAACATGCCGATGGAGATCAGTTTCACGCCCCACGCGGTGACCGGCATGAGCATGCCATTCAGATTGGTGGGCTGTGTATGCACGCCGAACAGGCGCGGCAGTGAGAAGCCATAAATGTCCGCGTCGATGGCGGCCGTGTCGAAGCCGAGGGCCGCAAACGTGGCGGCCAGGTTCGCGGTAACCGAGGACTTGCCGACGCCGCCCTTACCGGAGGCGATGGCGAAGATGCGGGTCTTGACACCCGGTTTGCTGAAGGGGTTCTGCTTGCGTTCGGCCTTGAGGTCGGCGACCAGATCGGCCAGCTTGTCACGGCTCATCGAACCGACTTCGATATGAGGCAGCAGCTGTGCGCCCGGATAGGAGCTGACCGCGCCATTGATCTGGCTGGTGATGGTCTCGCTCAGTGGGCATCCGGGAACCGTCAGCTCAACGTGCACGGTGACGTCGTAAGTGCCGGCGTCCGACGATGCGGGCGCGGCTTCGATGGCGGCAATCATGCCGAGGTCGGTGACCGAACGACCGAGCTCGGGGTCGATGACCTTGCTCAGGCGTTCGTAGATGTCGGCTTCGATCTGACGTGCGTCGCTCATAAATCCGTATCCTCCTTTAGGGCCTGTTCTACTAGCGTGTGATGCGGCGGCATGCCAGAGGGAGTGGAGTAAGTCACACTGGGGCGGGATTCGCTTTTTCTCTCCCCCAGTCAGCCTAAAGGCTGACAGCCCCCTCATCAGAGGGGTTAATGAAGCGTCTGAGGGGGCTATTTTAGATGGTGCCGGTGGCTAGGAGCTGGGCGAATTGGGTTTCGCTCAGCATGGGGATGCCGAGTTCCTCGGCCTTGGCGCCTTGGAGCCGGCGTTTGCGCCAATCACCACGTAATCGGTCTTCTTGCTCACCGAACCGGCCGCCTTGCCGCCGCGCTCGATAATCGACCTCCTTTGGT
>ENA-OQBG01000026-OQBG01000026.1-human-gut-metagenome-genome-assembly--contig:-NODE-26-length-63309-cov-8.125779_pt1 | contig 63309 bp, 69 predicted proteins | sample MGYA00242746_ERZ504551 | MGnify/ENA primary metagenome ERZ504551 (study PRJEB26092, sample SAMD00036289) | human gut metagenome | host: Homo sapiens | study: EMG produced TPA metagenomics assembly of... | reverse complement strand
GGCAGTCCGTCGGGCCCTGTCAGGTCCAGTCCTTTTCCTTGGCCATGCGCACGAATGTGAGCGCCGCCTCCCGCTCGGCGTTGCGTTTTCCGCGTCCGGCTTCTTCGTCGGTGTCATGTTTCCCCTTGTCCCAGCAGACATCGTCCACCAGCCTTTCCGACCGGCCACACGACCGGCCAGTTAAGGCCAGTTACACACTTCGAGAGACAGTCCCGCGCGAAGGATTGAATTGGACTAACGGGTTTTATGTAGGGATGCCGAGGAGGACAACCATGAATCAGGGGAGGGCTCGACTGGAACGAATTCGGTGATGGAGGGCTTTGCGAAATCCCCGGTCAATCGATTTGCTGACTGGTTGGGATGGGGATTCGTCTTCCTCGGAGCGGGTATAGGAGCGTTTCTGGGTGTCGTCGCGTACGTTCAACACTGGATTAGCTGACGGCTTCGAATAGTTCTCCGACCGCTTCTCGGATTTGCCGGGTGGCATGAGGTTTTCGACCGCTCACGTAGTGGCGGCGACCTCACGCTAATCAGTAATACACACTTTGATCTAGCAGACCCTACGGCTAAGGCTAGGAGCCGACGATGGGAAACCGCGTATGGAAAGGTGAACCTTCCGCCGGTGGCCGGGCCGGAACGATCATCGCTTTGGGCATCGCGGCGTTGGTAGTGGCGGGAGTATGGTTCGGATGGACTCGATACTAGGGCTATAGTCCGGTTTCGAATCTGTCGCAGACGTTCTCGATCTCATTTTCCGAGGATGCGCGGGCAATCGTCAGCAAGGACGAGGAAAGCTTTCATGGGGACGGATACCGGTACGTGAAGGTCGCCGCTGACCCAGAACAAGTCGACGGCACCATTCTGGACGGCAGGGATTACTCCAGTGGCCAACTGCCCCAGGAGAACATCCGCATAATCAAGGAAGCGGATGCGACCCTGCGATTGAACCTGGGAACACAGCTCGATGCGCTCTACGACCGGCCTCATAAGGAGATAACCAACGAGGGCGGCACGCTGATCATCATCCATGATGCCGATTCCTCGGAATGGCATTTCTTCGAATGCCTCGTCTGAAAGCTGAGCACTCCCGAAACATATGCGATTGTCCTGAAGAAGAGCCCAGACCAACCAGGCCCCGATTATCCAGATAAAAAGAAACCCCCAGTGCATCACGGCTGAGTCGAAGACGTCCGGAGAGGCCCTTTGGGGGAATTCTTGATATATCATAATGAGCCATGAGCCGACAGTCAAATTCAACAACTGATTTCCTCTCACGGACTCCAAGGAAAGGAAGTCCGCGGGAGAAGGCGCTGCGCGCGTGCATTACCGATGAACGGCTTGCCACCTACAATTATGAGGCTCAAAGACGTTCATGCCCAGCGCTAGAGCTGTACCTGTGGGATCACGACATGGCCAGCGCCTGTATGGGCGACATCGCCATCCTCGAGGTCGCTCTGCGCAACCGCATGGACCGGCAACTCTCCCTCCTCGCTCTGGAGCAGAATGGCACTGAAGACTGGTATATGGCAGGGCTACAATTCGATGACCGAACCCAGTACCAGATTCGTGAAGCGTGGAACCATCTCACCCCGCACCAGCGAAAAAATCATACGCATGGCCATCTCATAGCGTCATTGACATTCGGATTTTGGCGCAATCTCTTGGAAGACGGCGGAACAATCCACACGAAGTGGCCAGACCAGCGCCGTGCAGATTATGAGAACGATTTATGGCGCAAAGGACTCGATAAGACATTCTCCAATGGGCGCCAGTATGCCCGTGCAGTGGAAGAACGCTGGACGAGAAAGTACGCGCTGGATATCGTAAAAACAGTGCATGCCCTGCGTAATCGGGTCGCTCACCATGAGCCGCTTGTCAACGGCATACCTCTGCCGGGTGAGAATCGACGGATTGCATTGGAGAATGCGACGCAGGCGTGCTTCGCTCTGGCGATGATCCTGGACCGAGACCTACACGCATGGTTGATGGATAACAGCAAGATGAAACTTGTGCTCGAACACGAGCTGAAGCCTAATGAATAGGTAGTGAGTATCGTTTTCGCCAATCATCTCTTCAGTGGGAATGGCAATGAGCTGCAGCGACACCAACAGATTCCTTAGGATCCGACACCGGCACGTCCGGCCTGGTATGCGGGTTATGGCAATGCTCGATCGCCACCGCGGGCGAACCCGTGCCCCACATGACATGGAAGTCCTTGGATACGGCCGAGATCATCGCGCACATCGCATCCAGGGCGAACGGATCATTGTCCAATACGGGCGATACGGATCGACCGCGCCGCAGCCCGGTCATGTCATCATGTCCCATGCCGCTCATCGTGGCCACGGTCGCAGCCGGACAAAACCTGCTATCATGCGATTACTTGACACGATGTTGCGCTTTTGGCCATGCGCAGGTTGAATGGGATTGCGCCACGAAAGGATATGCCATGAACGATCTGCTGATTATCGACATGCTGCCCACGTACGGGCTGCTGTTCTACCTGCTGATCTCGGTATTCGTCTTCGTGGGATGCCGTGGTCTGCGCCGGAGGACCTCGGATCGTGGCCTGCTGCGTTTTGCCGTAGGCGCGTTCTTGGTTGTTTCCGCGCTCGGCGCCGTGTTCGCTGCGCTGGTGTATATCATGGCAGCGCCTTTGGCGCAGCCGGATATGGTCGACTTCTACCGCATGTACCGGCCAGGAGCTCTGATCTTCCTGCTGGGATTGTTCATCATACAATTTGTCTTCGGCGTCGCTGCCGTGTATCGGGGAAAGTAACCTGGTATATCCTGCGATAAACGCATTGGCAGACACTTGCTGCCTATCTGTAAACACACCCTAGATAAGGCTTGCGGCCGTTGGTCGAGCACAGTAGTAGTGTGGTCTGCTGTGTCAACAGGAGGAGTATGACCAATGCGGCTGATTGAGACATGGCTGGCGGACCAGGAACGCGCGTTTGACTTGTTCGCGAAATTCCCGGCGGAAGAGACGGGATTCGAGAACCCGGCGGCTGGCATGGACCGTGAACAATTCGCCGCATACGTGCGAGGGTTGCGTGATGAGTCGCTTGGCGTCGGCCTGCCGGACGGCTGGGTGCCAGCCACCAAATACATTCTCGTCAACGATGAGGGCGACTATGTGGGCATCTTCAACCTGCGTCACCGGCTCACCGACTTCCTGCGCAACGGTCCGGGCCACATCGGCTACGGTATCGCCCGCGAATACCGCGGCCACGGCTACGCGACCGCCGGGCTCAAGCTCACGCTCGCCAAGGCCCGCGAGCTCGGCATCGAGGAGGCTTACCTGAGTGTCCACAAAACCAATCCGGCAAGTCTTGCGGTGCAGCAGCATTGCGGCGCACGTATCGACCATGAGGACAAGACGGAATACTACACACGCATCGCCACCTGCATGGAGAGCGATGGCCTCTATGCGCGAGGCGATTGACGGCGCCTCTTGCGTGTAAATGGCCGATTATCAATCGGTTTTAATCGATTTCGCCTCGGTCGATAGAGTCGCCGTCGAGGAACCAATAATCGTGCGGATTTCCGCGTAACGCCATGAACGGCGTGAGTTCCACGCCCTGTGTCTCAGCTCTGCTCAGCAGATAGGCGCGGATAATCCACGGATACTCCAGCACGCCCGACTTGAGGGTGATGATTTGCTCCACTCTGCTGCCGCTGACGCCAAAATCCTTGCCGCCGTTCGGCGGTCAGACCCAGCCGGCTCATGTTCTCCTGAAATTCGCGGATAGTCGCCGCGCGTTGCTCACTGTTCAAAGACATGGCTTCATGGTAGCGCCGGACGCGTGTGGGAGGTCGGGCTGCTCACTGGAATACGCCGTCAGAGTAGTTGATCATTTCGAGTTCCGGGCCCATGTCTTCGGTTTGAGTCAGGCCGGTCTCATGGAAGCCGATGTGACGGTAGAAACCTTGGGCGTTGGTGTTGAATCCGGCGACCCACAAGGCGAGCCGATCGTTGCCGATGGCGCGTTGGCCTGCCTCAACCAAAGCACGGCCAACACCATGACGATGGCAAGATTCCAGCACATATAGCGAAGCCAGTTCCGCAGCCTCGGACCGTTTGATTGGCGAACGTGGCGTTTGCAGAAGCTCAGCAAAACCAATCACGTGGTTGTTCTCCAAAGCGACCAATACGACCTGATTGGGGTCTTTGGCGTGACTGCGCGTCAGTTTGAGCGCGAATTCGGGAGTGATCGCATCCACGATTCCCTGCGGAATATGCCCCTGATTGAGTTCGCGCCACGTGCACGACTGAACTTGGGCCTTTTCCTCAAACCATGGCGGCTCAATCGGAACAATACGAATCGTCATGCCGCCCATAGTAGGCCGGTTCGTGAGTACAGTGTCACTTGTTGTCATGTGATTGCTTGGCATCAGGTTGTATTGACCGTAATGGAGGCCACTGGATCAGCGCCGGAAACTCATGGAATTCGGGCTATTATGATGGGAGTAAGAAAAGCACAGCACAATTGAACATAAAGACGATCTGGAGCATTGCATGAGCGTCAATACGGCATTTGAAACCAGTGATTTGCCCAAAGCGGAGTTTATGTTTCCTGGGCCTGAACGCGATCGCTTGGTGAAGCTCATTCTGGACGGCGTAAAAACCGCCACCGCTGCGCTGATGATTGAATATGAGGAAGAGGTCGAACCGCTGCCGTGCGTTGGCGCGCATTCGGTGTTGGTGGATTCCGATGAACGACCCGTAGCCGTACTCGTCACCACTGCGGTTGACGTGATTCCGCTCGGAAAAGTCACTGACCGGTACGCCATCGATGAGGGTGAAGGCGACGTCACGGCGGCCCAATGGCGGAGCGCACACGAATCTTTCTGGAATTCGGCGGAATACCGCGATGAATTCGCCAACCCAATCTTTCCGTTGAACGACAACTCGCTCATAGTATTCGAGCATTTCGAAGTCGAGCAACGGTTGGAGTCGAATAACGCATTAGGTTAGGCGATAGCAAAACTTTTCTTCAGGCAACTCTCCGAGCTCCGCAACATCTGAAGGAATGCCCATGTCCACTAGAGCGACAGAAGCGGAAAGCGTATTGAAGGAGCATATGGGATATCTTCCGGTATCGGAAATGGAGCGTCGAGGAGTTTCCCGCACGGAGATTTCGCGATTCGTGCGTGAAGCCAAGCTTGAGAAAGCGGCAAAGGGCTTATATGTTTCACCGAATGCGGAGTCCGATCCGCTGTTCGAATTGCAGTATCGATATCCGAAAGCCATTTTTTCGCATGAAACTGCGTTGTTCTTGCTTGGAGAGGGGGCGAGCCCCCCTGACACCGACGATTACCTTACCGCAATCATCAGGTACGGCTCGTCTCAAGAATGAAGACGTAACAGTGAGAAAGGTGGCCGACAATCGCTTTACAATTGGCCTGGCGTCGGCTATCACTATGTTCGGGCATACGGTTCGCGTTTATGATTTGGAACGAACCATTTGCGATTTGTTCCGCTCCCGCAGCACAGTGGATCCGCAAGATTTGCAATCCGCCTTCCAGAATTACATGAGATCCGCGCACACTGACTTGGTCAAACTCATGAACTACGCTCGCGAATTTCGGCTCGTGAACGTGATGCGCCCTTACCTCGGAGCGGTGATGCCGGCATGGTTCACCGGCGAATTCATCTTGTAGGCAGATTCAGCATCTTGTAGGTAGCTGGCCTTGGCGAGAGGTCATTGCAATGGCGGTATTCCGATCATCGCCATTGGAATCATCTGCCTACAAGAGCACGAAACACCCTACAAGATGAGACGGGCCAGTTGGGTCAGTCCCATTCATCCTGCCGGTTCGCAGGCCGCAATTGTCAGTCACAACTGGTGCATCTTCCTCATCCATGCGAATGATACGAATCGCCTTTCATCCCAATGATTTCGCTCTCATGGCCGATACCCGCATGCCGTCATGTTCCGTACCTTGGAATCAGAAGTCGAGAGTCATGGTCCGAAACCGAACGGAGCGGGCCGAAGCAGGGAGCATTGAAGATGGGATTTCTTAAGAACTTTTCCGAACCGTTTGCGTTCGCGCTGGCATTGTGGCCGTTTGTGTCCATGCTGCTGACGGTGCCGGTGCTGGCGCTGCTGTATCACCGCGACAATCGCATCCGACTGTCGTCGGCCATAGTGGCGTATGGCACGGTGCTGTATCTGCTCGGCCTGCTGTGCTTCACACTGTATCCGATGCCGGCCGATGCGGCGGCCTATTGCGCCGCGCACCATCTGACACCGCAGATCAACCCACTGCAGTTCATCGGTGACATCCGTACCGATGGTCTCACCGCCGTACTGCAAATCGCGTTTAATATCGTGTTCTTCCTGCCGTTGGGCTTCATCATGGGCCGTATCTGGCGTTGGCCGCTGCCGGTTACCGCAGTACTGTCGTTCGCCACGTCGCTGTTTCTGGAGACGATGCAGCTGACCGGCTCATGGGCGTGTTCCCGTGCGCCTACCGTCTGTTCGACGTGGACGATCTCCTGTGGAACACGACCGGCGCGCTGATCGGGTTCGCGCTGGCCATGTTCTCGCTGCGCCTGATTCCGGCGCGGGTCGCCGATACGACGCCGACCACCACACCGGCTTCATGAGGCGGCTGATCACGTTCATCATCGACATGACGCTGATCGGGTTCGCCGTGATGCCGACGCATCTGTTCGTCATGATCGTCCAATCGAACCTGCCCTCGGGCTCCAACGGCTCATGGCAGTCGATGGAACCGTTCGACTGGACCGGCTCGATCCTCTTCCTGGCGGCGCTCATCCTCTTCGAGGGCGTGGTGCCATGGTTGCGCGGCGGCTGTACGCTCGGCGGCAGCTTCACGCATATGACAGTGGAAACCCGGCCGCGAGAAGGCTGGCGGCGTGCGGCGTTCTATGTGGCGCGCATGGCGACGCTGATCGCGTGGTGTGGTGGCATAGCGGCGGATTCAATCTGCTGGTGTTCATCGGCCTCGGCATCTTCTGGATGGTCAAGCATCAGATGCCGTACGACCTGATATAAGACGTAATTCGCCGAAAAAGTGGGGCTCTTGGCTTTCAAGGGGCTGATTTCGTCCGGTGGGGACATCTACTTGGCTTTCGAGGGGCTGCTCAAACGCCAAACCGCAAGTATAAACGGCTTTGTGGCAACGACATAACGCCATTTCAGAGCCTTGCCTACTTGGGCATCAGCCCCTTGAAACGGGGATAGACCTCCGGCGAACGCCGAATCAGCCCCTCGAAACCGAGTTAGGCGCTCTTTTCGCGTTTGAGCTGCCGTTCGAGGGCGTAATAGACCGCATAACAGCAGGCGACGAACGGAATCATGCAATCAGGGTCGAACGTTGCGTCTCATCGAGCACCACGAGCACCAGCGCGCCGATGCACATCACGATGGCCAGCCACGGCAGCACCGGGAAACCGGGCGCACGGTAGTCGAGCTCATCGGCGCTGTGCCCGTCCCTCGCCCATTCACGCCGGAAACGGATATGGCACACGCACACGGAGAACCACACCACCAGCGTCGCCAAACCGGATACTGCGACCAACACCAAATTACACGGTCGAGGCGGCGAGCACGGAAGACAGCAGCGCCAGCAGCGAACCCGCCATGCTGAACAGCACGGCCCACACCGGCACACCACGGAAATTCGTCTTGGCGAATCGCGCGGGAATCAGCCGCTCCTTGGCCAGCGACCATACCATGCGCGAACACCACCACAATGAACACGGCCGACCACACCCAGGACGGCGAATGAGGAAACCATCGCTGCATCAGCAGCCCGGCCGCCGTGAACTCCGATGCGAGCGCCACCGCCCAGTTCAGCCAATACAGGATAGCAATGGTGAACGCGGTGCCGGGGCCGATGAACCGCTTCGCATACATGTGGAAGCTGCCGGCATACGGCATGGCCACGGACAGTTCGCCCAGCGAGACCATCACACAGTAGACGAGCAGGGAGCCGACCGCGTAAGCGAGGATCGCGCCCAACGGCCCCGCCTGATGAATCGTATAGCCGGAGCTGACGAACAGGCCGGTACCGATTACGCCGCCCAGGGAGATCATCGTCAGGTGGCGCGACTCCATTTTCCGTTCGAGGCCGGTATCGTCCTTGGGTGTGCCGGCTGCCGCCATGCTCGGGTCTCCTTTGGTCGGGTGAACAGTTGTGTCTCGTGTCGGTTGTGCGGGCGGCGCTCGATGCCTCCTACCATATGATAGCGGTAACACGAACAGCGAGTGGAACACGAGGAATTTGGAATGACGGAACTGTATATCGGATCGCATCTGTCGACGGCCGGCGGATGGAATGCGCTGCTGGAACGCTCCCATGAGGAGGGTGGCACCGCGTTCGCGTTCTTCCCGCGATCTCCGTATGGCAAACGTTCCAAGGCGCTCGACCCGGCCGGTGCGGCGGCGTTCGGTGCGCGTCTGAAGGCTGAGGGCTATGGGCCGTTGGTCGTCCACGCGCCGTACGTCTACAATCTGGCCGGCAAGGATGAGGCCAAGCGCGCATTCGCGATCGAGGCGTTGGCCGAGGACATCGAGCTGCTGACCGCCATTCGCGCGGCCGGCCAGGAGGTATATATCAACATTCATCCCGGCGCGCATGTGGGCCAAGGCGCCGAGACCGGCTGCCGGCTGATTAGCGAGGGGCTGAATCAGGTGTTCGAGCGTGCGGATGGCGTCATGGTGCTTCTGGAGACCATGGCCGGCAAAGGCACGGAATGTGGCCGCAATTTCGATGAGCTCGCCACGATCATGGATGGCGTGGAGAATAAGGCGAACGTCGGCGTCACGTTCGACACCTGCCATGTGTTGGATGCTGGCTACGATTTGGAGAACGACTACGACGCGTGATGCGCCAGTTGGATGAGGTGATCGGCTTGGCCAGGGTCAAGGCGATTCATGTGAACGATTCGCAGTTCGGCCTCGGCTCGCATAAGGACCGTCACGCCAACATCGGCGAAGGGCAGCTCGGCATCCCGTTCTTCACGCGACTGGTCAACGATCCGACCATGGCCAAGCTCCCGATGATTCTCGAAACCAAGGAGCAGACGCCGACCACGCACCGCGACGAAATCGCGCTGCTGCGCGGGCTGGTGGACTGAATCACATCGGCAGTTCAGCACCACCACCGGCAGCAACGGCACCTACTGGTCCACCTACCAACGGTGACATCGTTGTCATGCGAACTTCATATACCACAATTCCACAATATGATTTCATAGTTATGACACTGTGATACATATATAGCAAACAATGATTCAGTGACGATCTCTCGTCAAAGATGTTCCGTCAAAACAGGCGCATGGGCTCGGTCGAATCCAACGGCTGAATCAGGCGTTTGCCGTCGCCCTGCAGCGGGGCGACCTCGTGAAATTGCAAGCGGCGGGATAACGCAGTGCCTGAGTTCCGCACGCCGGCGAGCAAGGATGCGCCGTCGATTGTGCGGTCCAGCCACGGCGTCCCATTCCAAGTCGAGCGCGAAACGTCTGTACATGCGTGCCAGTTTATGCCAATGTTCTGCCTAAGCCGGAATCGCCTGCGAAAGCCCAGAATGTAGGACGGGTTCGGCAATCGGGACAGGACGTGACCTAGAGTGGCGCATGACCGAACACCAACAAAGGGAGGACCATGTCGGTTTTGGACGAACTGGTGGCGGGAGCGCTGGAGGATCAGCGCACCCGTGAGCTCACCGTATCGCTTGAGGATGTGAAGAAGGCCACGCTGGCGGCCCCGGCTCCGATTGACGCGACACGATGGCTTAAGCGCGCCGACGGCATCCCCGTGATCGCCGAGATCAAGCGCGCGTCCCCGTCCAAGGGCCACCTGTCCGACATCCCGGACCCGGCCGCGCTGGCCCGCGAGTACGAGAAGGGCGGCGCAAGCGCCATCTCCGTGCTCACCGAAGGCCGCAAATTCCTCGGCAGCCTTGACGATTTCGACAAGGTCCGCGCCGCCGTGCACATTCCAGTGCTGCGCAAGGACTTCATCGTCACCGACTACCAGATCTTCGAGGCCCGCGCCCACGGCGCCGACCTGGTGCTGCTCATCGTCGCCGCATTGGACGACGCCCAGCTCAAGCACCTGCTCGACCTGGCGCACGAGCTCGGCATGACCGTGCTGGTGGAGACGCACACCCGCGAAGAGATCGAACGCGCCCGCAAGGCCGGTGCCAAGGTGATCGGCATCAACGCGCGCAACCTGAAGAACCTCAAGGTGGACGTGAACAAATACAACGAACTCGCGGCCGATCTGCCCGATGACGTCATCAAGGTGGCGGAATCCGGCGTATTCGGCGCGGTCGAGGTCGAAGACTACGCCCGCGCGGGAGCGGACGCGGTACTGGTCGGCGAGGGCGTGGCCACCGCCGACAATCATGAACTTGCAGTGGAACGACTAGTAAAGGCAGGAGCACAAGTGAAAGCATCCGAAACGACCCCGCTCAGCGAACATCAGGGACCGTATTGGGGCCAGTTCGGTGGCCGCTATGTGCCCGAGGCCCTCATCACCGCCCTCGACGAGCTTGAGCGCGTGTACACGCAAGCCAAGGCCGACCCCGAATTCCACAAGGAATTCATGACGCTCCAGCAGCGTTACGTGGGCCGCCCGAGCCCGCTGACCGAAGCCCCGCGCTTCTCCGCACTTGTCAAAGAGAAGACCGGTCTCGACGCCCGTATCTTCCTCAAGCGTGAGGACTTGAACCACACCGGCGCGCACAAGATCAACAACGCGCTCGGCCAGGCCCTGCTCGTCAAGCGCATGGGCAAGACCCGCGTGATCGCCGAGACCGGCGCCGGCCAGCACGGCGTGGCCACCGCCACCGTGTGCGCCATGCTCGGCCTCAAGTGCCGCATCTACATGGGCCAGATCGACGCCCGCCGTCAGGCCCTCAACGTGGCCCGCATGCGTATGCTCGGCGCCGAAGTGGTCGAGGTGACCCTTGGCGACAAGATCCTGAAGGACGCCATCAACGAAGCCCTGCGCGACTGGGTCACCAACGTCAAGGACACGCACTACCTGCTCGGCACCGTCGCGGGCCCGCACCCGTTCCCGGCCATGGTGCGCGACTTCCAGAAGATCATCGGCGAGGAAGCCAAGCAGCAGCTCCAGGACTGGTACGGCATCGACCATCCGGACGCGATCTGCGCCTGCGTGGGCGGCGGCTCCAACGCCATCGGCGTGATGAACGCCTTCCTGGACGACGAGCGCGTGAACCTCTACGGCTACGAAGCCGGCGGCAACGGCCCCGAATCCGGCAAGCACGCCATCCGCTTCGCCCCCGGCACCGGCCAGCTCGGCATGTTCCAGGGCGCCAAGAGCTACCTGCTGGAAACCGACGAAGGCCAGACGCTCGACACCTACTCGATCTCCGCAGGCCTCGACTACGCTTCCGTGGGCCCCGAGCACGCATGGCTCAAGGACATCGGCCGCGTGAACTACAGCTGGGCCACCGACGAGGAGGCCATGAACGCCTTCCGCGACCTGAGCCAGACCGAGGGCATCATCCCCGCCATCGAAAGCTCGCACGCCGTGGCCGGCGCGTACAAAGCCGCCGCCGATCTGAAGGCCAAGGGCTATGACAAGGCCGTGATGATCGTGAACATCTCCGGCCGAGGCGACAAGGACATGGCCACCGCCGGCAAGTGGTTCGGCTACCTGACCGACGATCAGGCCGCCGCGCTCGATGTGGCCGGCGCCCACGGCAATACTGTCGCCTGAACAAGAAGAGGAGATTTTTGATTATGACCAATGAAGCAACCACGCCGTCCGGCCAGCCGCTGGGCATCAGCCACAAGCCCAGCAAGTCAGGCGCTATGTTCACCAAGTTCAAGGCCGAGAACAAGCCTGCCTTCATCGGCTACCTGCCCTACGGCTTCCCGAACCCGGACGTCTCGCTTGACGCCTTCAAGACGATGGTCGAGCACGGCGTCGACGCCGTGGAAATCGGCCTGCCGTACTCCGACCCGGTCATGGACGGCCCGGTCATCCAGCTGCCGCCTCCATCGCCCTGAACAACGGCGAGACCATCAAGCGCGTGTTCGAGGCCGTCGAAACCGTGGCCAACACCGGCGGCGTGCCGCTCATCATGAGCTACTGGAACCTCGTGTACCACTACGGCGTCGAGCGTTTCGCCCGCGACTTCGAGAACGCCGGCGGCGCCGGCCTCATCACCCCGGACCTCATCCCGGACGAGGCGGGAGAGTGGATCGAAGCCTCCGACCGTCACGGACTCGACCGCATCTTCCTGGTCTCCCCGGACTCGTCCACCGAGCGCCTCGAAACCGTGGCCCGCAACGCGCGCGGCTTCGTGTATGCGGCCGCCCGCATGGGCGTCACCGGCGAACGCGCCACCATCGACGCCTCGCCCGAACTGCTCGTGGAACGCACCCGTCAGGCCGGTGCCGAGAACGTGTGCGTGGGCATCGGCGTGTCCACCGCCGAACAGGGCGCCAAGGTCGGCTCCTACGCGGACGGCGTCATCGTCGGCTCCGCGCTCGTGCACACCCTGCTCGCGGACGACAACAAGACCGCACGCGACCCGAAGGAAGGCTTGAAGCTGCTCGCCGCCAAGAGCGAGGAACTGGCCGAAGGCATCCACAACGCCCGGTGAACGCCCGGTGCGCCTCACGCGGGTTGTGCCGTGACACGGTAGGGTAGTCACAGAGCATCAAGCACAACCCGCGCGTGGACACACCATGAGCACCAGCAAGTAGAGGCACGATGAATCTGGCTTATATTCCCTCGCCGACCTTCTCCAAGTTCGAGATCGGCCCGTTCACTATCCACATGTACGCGATCTGCATCCTGATCGGCATCTGCGTGGCCGTATGGATCCTCGCCACACGTTGGAAGCGGTACGGCGGCACCTTCGACCAGATTCTCGATACCACGCTCGTCACCGTGCCCTGCGCACTGGTGGGCGCGCGCCTTTACCACTGCATCACCACGCCGGCCGACTACTTCCCGCCCACCGGCAACTTGGTCAACATCCTCAAGGTGTGGGAAGGCGGCATGGCCATCTTCGGCGGCATCTCCGTCGGCACCTTGGTGGCGTTCCTGTGGTGCCGTCACAAGCACTATCCGTTCGCGATCTTCGCCGATGCCATCGCCCCCGCGCTGCCCGTGGCCCAGGCCATCGGCCGACTCGGCAACTGGTTCAACCAGGAACTCTACGGCTGGCCCACCACGTTGCCGTGGGGCCTGAAGCTCAACGACGCGGACGCCATCGGCAAATCCGAAATCTGCTATTCCGGCGCGCAATGCCCGGACTACAGAACCACGCTGTTCCACCCGACGTTCCTCTACGAGATGATCTGGAACCTCATCGGCGCCGCGCTCATCATCTACCTCGGCCACAAGCTCGCCGACCGGCTCAAGGCCGGCCAGCAGTTCGCCATGTACCTGATGTGGTACGGCCTGGGCCGCACCTGGATCGAGAACGTGCGCATCAACTACTCCACGGTGATCCTGGGCCTGAGGACCAACGTGTGGACCGCGATCATCGTCTTCGTGCTCGGCTGCATCCTGTTCGTCGTGCTCTACCAGTACGGTCCGGACCCCAAGGCGCAGGCGCGCGGGCTTGCGGCGGTCACCGCCGACGAGCTCGAACGCCAGAGCATCGAAGAGGAACAGCTTCGCCAGAAGAAGCAGGCCAAGCGCACTAAGTGACACCACGATAAACAGCGCCGAAACAGCGCGAAACACGGGACCCCAAGTCCCATTGCACAGATAAGGTAGGAAACCATGAGCAATATCGCAATCGCACCCAGCATCCTGTCCGCTGACTTCTGCAACCTCGAACGTGATCTCAAGGCCATCGCCAACGCCGACCTGGTCCACGTCGATGTCATGGACCATCATTTCGTGCCGAACCTGACCCTGGGCGAGCCGATCGTCGGCCGCATCTGTCAGGTCACCGATCTGCCGGTCGACGTGCACCTCATGATCGAGGACCCGGACCGTTGGGCTCCCGAATACGCCAAGCTCGGCGCCGCCTCCATCTCCTTCCACATGGGTGCCACCCACGCCCCCGTGCGTCTGGCCCGACAGCTGCGCGAGATGGGCTGCAAGGCCTGCTTCGCCGTGCGTCCGGCCGAACCGGTCGAGCCGATCTTCGATATCCTCGACGAGTTCGACATGGTCCTCATCATGACCGTTGAGCCCGGCTTCGGCGGCCAGAAGTTCCTCGACAACCAGATGGCCAAGGTCCGCCGCCTGCGCGATGAGATCACCCGCCGTGGCTTGAAGACCCGCATCCAGGTCGATGGCGGCGTGAGCCCCAAGACCGCGCACATCGTGGCCGAAGCCGGCGCCGACGTGCTCGTTGCCGGTTCCGCCGTGTACGGCGCCGAGAATCCCGCCCAAGCCATCGACGACATCCGCACCAAGGCCGAGGCCGCGTTCAAGGCCTGAGCTCCAAGCCTGAACCGCAATCCACCTTTCATCCATAACCGCAAGAAAAGAATCTGAATCACATGAAGACGTTTGAATCCCTGTTCGCCGAACTGTCCGAAAAGGCCCAGACCCGCCCCGAAGGCTCCCTGACCGTCGACGAGCTCGACAAGGGCACCCACTTCATCGGCAAGAAGATCATCGAAGAGGCCGGCGAGACCTGGATGGCCGCCGAATACGAGGGTGCGGACCGCACCGCCGAGGAGATGAGCCAGCTGCTCTACCACGTCCAGGTCATGATGATCAAGCACGGCCTGACGCTCGAAGACGTCTACAAGCACCTGTGAGAGGAACGCAAATGCTGAGAATCGCAGTGCCCAACAAGGGCATGCTATCCGAACCCGCGTGGAACATGCTGGCCGAGGCCGGCTACCGTCTGCGCACCAACCCTCGCCAGCTGGTCGTGCAAGATCCCGACAATGGCATCGAGTTGTTCTACCTGCGTCCGCTCGATATCGCCGTATACGTGGGCCGCGGCGCCATCGACGTCGGCATCACCGGCCAGGATCTACTCAAGAACTCCGGTACCGCCGCGCTCGAGCACATGCCGCTCGGCTTTGGTGCCTCGACCTTCCGTTTCGCCGCACCGAACGAATCCCCGATCACCACCCTGGAGGATGTTCAGGGCAAGCGCGTGGCCACCACATTCGATAAGCTCGTACACGACTATCTGGTCGAGCACGGCATCCAGGCCGAGACCATCCATCTGGACGGTGCGGTCGAATCCTCCGTGCAGCTGGGCGTGGCCGATCTCATCGCCGACGTGGTCTCCACCGGTACCACCCTGCGCAACGCCGGCCTGCGCGTGTTTGCCGAACCGCTCATGCACTCCGAAGCTTGCCTGATTCGTTCGCCGCGTCTGAACGAGCAGGACCCACGTCTGGCCGTGCTGACCCGCCGTCTGCAAGGCGTGCTCACTGCGCATCAGTATGTGCTGATGGACTATGACATTCCGATCAGCAAGGTCGCCGCCGCCGTGGCCGTGACCCCTGGCTTTGAAAGCCCGACGATCTCCCCGCTGCACGACAAACAGTGGAACGCCGTGCGAGTCATGGTTCCCAAGGCCAAGGTCAACCAGCTGATGGATGATTTGTACGAAGTCGGCGCACGCGGCATCATCGTTACCGCTCTGCAAGCCTCCCGCATGTAGACTGTTAGTCGATATGACCAACCAGAAAGTCAACGCCAGATACAGTCCGGAAGCACGTGACATCTATTTCACTGTGCCCAATTTGATCAGCGCGCTGCGAATCATCTCGATTCCTTTCATCAGCGTGCTGATCTCCAAGCACGAGATGATTGCGGCGCTAGCCCTGATCGCCATTTCCTCGGCTTCAGACGGACTTGACGGCATCATCGCGCGCAGATTCAACCAAGTGAGCAAGATCGGTCAGATTCTTGATCCGATCGCCGACCGACTGCTCATTTTCTGCTCGATTCTGGCTCTCAGCGTCGCCGGCATCATCCCATGGTGGATGCTGATTATCGTGGGACTGAGGGATCTGTGGATGGCGATTCAGGTGCTATGGCTTGCCCAGTACGGTTATGGTCCGCTGCCCGTGCATTTCGTGGGCAAGGCCGGTACCGCGCTGCTGATGATTTCCATCGTCGGTCTGATTTTCGCCGATTTGGGCACCAGTACGTTTTTCCACTTGCTCTACATCGCCGCGCTGGCCGCCGGCATCTGGGGCATCGCCATGTATTGGCTCGCCGGATATATCTATACCAAGCAGGGCGTCGGATGCTACGCAAGGAACTGGGGGAGAAGTATGGCGCTTGAGGCCACGGCCCCGGTCTCATTCCCCGTACCCAAGGAGAATGAGCCGGTACGACGCCGCGCCGTGTTCTCCCACTCAGTCCGAGGCGCGGAATCACATCATGCGCTTTCCCCGGATGACGCCGCCGCCATCCGCACCAGACGTCGCCGTAAAACCAACGACGATTCGCTTCAGCTCATCGATGATCTTGTCAATCGTCCGATGGATCCGATGTTCTCCGACTCACGACTGGTCCATGAGCATCGTTCGACCTTCTCCATCTGGTTTAATCGCATCGTCGTATTCATCATCTGCGTCGGCGTTGGCTTTGCCTGCAGCCTATTCGTGCAACAGTTGCAATCCGATCCGCGTAAGCAGGTACGGCAGACTTTGGCCACGCAATTGGAGAATCGCAACTCGCAAATAGACGAACTCACCACGGACGTCAATAATTTGCGCTCCCAAGTTGACGAACAGTCCAAGAAAATATCCGGCAGCGTGAAAAGCGATACGCTTATCCAAGACGAAATGGTCAATGGTGCCACGGTGGTCGAAGGCGAAGGAATCACCATGACGCTGGCCGATCCAATCGCGGCAAGCCAGTCGGATCAATCCTCCTCGACGAGAGTCGGCACCTCCACGAACATCCGAGTCATCACCGATCTGGATCTGCAGCAACTGGTCTCCCTGATGTTCCAAAACGGAGCCGAAGCCATTGCCATCAACGGTAATAGGCTCGGCGCGCAAACCTCGATACGCAAGGCCGGCGGGCATATTCTCATCGGCATGACCGCGATACAAAGCCCCTATACCATTGAAGCCATAGGCGATAAGAGCGCCTTGGCCGAAGCGATGGGGAAGAAGAAACTTGCAAGTCTTTACGATTCCTTCAAGGAAGCCGGTATCTACCCGCAGGTGAGCAAATCCAATTCGATTACACTTGAGGCAGCAGTCACTGGCGAAGTGAAGTACGCGGAAAGGAATGAATAATGGCAGCCGTTCTGGGACTAATCATCGGCGTCGTCATCGGCGTGTTCGTCAAGCCGGACATTCCGATCATCGTGCAGCCTTATCTGCCGATTATGGTGGTCGCTGCTCTTGACGCCCTGCTGGGTGCCGCGCGAGCCTATTTCGAGCGCAGCTTCTCCGACCGCGTGTTTGTGATCTCCTTCCTCGCCAACGTGGTGACGGCAACACTGCTCGTGTTCCTCGGCAACCAGCTCGGCGTCGGTTCGCAGCTGCAGACAGCCGTCATCGTCGTACTCGGCATCCGCATCTTCTCCAACGTGTCCGCGATCAGACGCTTCATCTTCCGAGGCTGACAAGGGTACTGACGTATGGCACGTAAAGCACAATCAGACAACATGCTGGAGAAAATGCGCGACCAGCATGCACAAGACAAGGTCAACGACCGGATGGAAACCGGGTCGTTTCCCACGGTGCGTAAGAAGCCCCGGAAGGATCTCAACCGTGCCAGCAACAAATCACGGTTACTATCCTCGATTCTCATCGCTCTGATGTGCGCGTTGTTGGGTTTCGCCTACATGAGCCAGATCAATAACACTAAATCCACGTACGAAACGATGGACGAGAGTGAACTGGTAAGGCTGCTGAACGAGTCGAATACGCAAATCTCCAATCTCGAGCAGCGTAAAACCCAGTTGAACAGCCAGCTCAACTCGCTGAAATCGGCGGCTAACGAGCAGGAGCAGGCGCGTAAGATCGCCAAGCAAAACGAGGAGACCAGCGGCTTGATCTCCGGCAGACTCCCGGCAAAGGGTCAAGGCGTGACCATCCGAATCGGACGAGGCTTGACGACTAAAGTGGACGCCTCAATCATGTTCAACCTTATCGAGGAACTTCGCAATGCCGGTGCCGAGGTAATCGCCATCAATAACGTGCGCGTCATCACCTCCACCTACATTCAGGACGCCGAGGAAGGTTTGATCGTGGATGGCACCACCATCAAGCCCACATACACGGTGAAGGCCATTGGCAATCCGCAGGAACTGTCCAACGCAGTCGATATCGCCGGCGGTGTGGGCGCTCAGCTCCAGGTGAAATACGGGTCCAACGTCAATGTACAGCCTTCTGACAGCATCATTATCGACGAAGTACGCGAAGCTACGCAAAACCAGTATGCAAAGACGGTAGAATAGGGGATTATGACCAACCCGATTCCTAGCGCAGGCGAAACCACCATTATCGGCCTGCCCGCGATTAATGTACTGCCCATTACCACCACCGGCGATCGACCGCTGACTCAAGAGGATCTGGACACCATCACCAGATTGTCCGAGGGAACGGCATTGCTGATTTCCGCCAGGGGAGCGGTCTCAGGTTCTCGTTACTTGCTTGACGAGGATGAAATCACCGTCGGCCGTGATCCGCGAGCTGATATTCTGCTCGACGACTCCACCGTATCCCGTCAGCATGCCGTGTTCCGCAGGGTCAACGGTCAGTTCTTTGTGGTTGACGCAGGAAGTCTGAACGGCACCTACGTGAACCGTCAGCGTGTTGATCAGGCGACGCTGAAGAACGGCGACGAAATCATGATCGGTAAATTCCGCCTCGTGTTCTTCACGAAATCTGCCATTATTTCCCAATAGTCCACACCCAGCACGGGGTTAGACTGATTGCAGAAATTGCAATCATGTGATTACACCAGTGTGAGTCATATGCGAGACACGCATGAGTTAGGGGAGTGCCATGGGACAGACCGGGCTGCATCTTCATGTTTCGCTTGAGGACCGTCAGAATCTGAACGCTGACGCGATTCAGGGGGAGTTGTTCTCCAACGTCGATACTGAGGAGATCAAGCGCGGCTACCGTGGCACTGTGGCCTCCAAGGTGGCCGGCATCACGTACCGACAGCTCGATTATTGGGCACGCAAGCAGATTGTTGAGCCGTCCATCACGCCGTCTCATGGCTCCGGTTCACGACGACTATACTCGTTTAAGGATGTGGTGATTCTCGCTGTATCCAAGAAGTTGCTTGATGCCGGTGTGAATCTGCAGAACGTAACGGCGGCCATCGGATTCTTGACTCAACGCAGCACCGATCAGCTGGCCAATGTGACCATCATGTGCGATGGTCAAAACGTACATGAATGCACAACCAGCGAACAGATGCTCGAACTGTTGCAAAGCGGTAAGGCAGTGTTCGCCGTGTCGGTGGGTTCGTTGTGGCACCAGATTGAGACGGCCTTGGAACAGGAAGAATATGTTGATCTTGAGGCCAAGCCGCTGACGATTGCCACGGGCCGTCCGATTGATGAACTGACTGCCATGAGGATGCGCAAGAAGCTCGAGGCACAGCGCTTGCAACGCGCAACCGCCTGATACATGTATGGTTGTTGGCGACTTGCCGGCTTTGGTCGGCAGGTCGCTTTGTTGTATGTGTTGCTTTTGTTGCCTGCCATCTTATGTTTTTATATGTTGCGGTGATTATTATGACTGATTGGAGGACCGGGTGAACGGGATTGTTGTCGGATTGTTGCCGGGCGTTCTGTGGATGGTCGCCGTCATCTTTGCTGTGTCCATCATCACTATAACGGTCAGCCGAGGTCATCTGTTCACGCCGAAACGCCGGCGACCGCCGGTCGATCCGGTCGACTGGTCGATGGTGAAAACGCATTTCATGTCGTTTGCGGCGGCGCTGATCCCGTTTCCCGTGTTGACGTTTACAGCGGATCTGATGGATGCTCGCATGCTCGCGTTCTACGACCACGCGCAATTGCCCGGAGCAATCATCATATTCGCGCTGGTGCTGCTGGAACTCATCGCCATGTATCTGCAGGCACGCAACGCTTCGGAAACCGAAATGGACAAGCGTTTGGGCGTTGCTTCTCACCGGAATAAGGATGATGTTGCGAAGTAGCCGATTCTCTGCGGCGAGGCTAATCCGCAGCTAGATACTACTGGTTCGGCTAAAATCACCACATACTATTAGCCGATAATGTACGTTATGTCAGATTAGTTATCCTTGACAAGGATTCGGTCGCCTGTATCAACTAGTCCACGCATACCAAGGCCGACAGCCAAAGGAGCACCGGAGCATACCAGGCCGACAGCCAAAGGAGCACCGGAGCGACCACCGCAATTGCAAGAATCGCCGTGCCTTTCAGCCAATCCTTGTCATCTCGTTTCCAGTGGAATGCTCGCCAAATGAACCATATCAGCATGGGAATCTCATACAGCGACAGCAATGGCAAACCGATGAAAACCAGGTCGAAGCCCGCGGCGCAGGCTCCATCGCATCCCATCATGAAGAAGTCCTCGCCGTTGTGTTTCAGTGTGTTTGGAAATAACGGTTTACGGCTTCTTCGATCTGCTCGGGCTTCTCGATGATTTCGTAGGCACCGTGTTCTTCCATCTCACCGGCCGGAGCGTAGCCCCAGCGGCAGCCAATGGCGTCCAGATTGCAGGCGTGGGCGCCGTCGATGTCGGTGTAGCGGTCGCCGATCATCACGGCCTTGTCCCCCGCTGCAGCATCAAAACCGATTTTGTCGAAGCAGTACCGAATCACCTGATCCTTGTCCAAACGAGAGTTATCCCTGGATGCGCCATAGATGCCGTCCAACAGCTCGATCAGATGGAAATGCTCACAGATCGGAACGCATTGGTACTCGGGCTTGCAGCTGGCCAACGCCAGATAATAGCCGTCGGCACGCAGCTTGAGCAGCTGTTCGCGGATACCGGGAAACACGACGTTCACCAAGCGGCCGGGAACTTTGTTGCCGGGCTCGTTCGGATCATCGAACACGGCGCGATCCGCATAGTAGCTGCGGTAGATGGTGACCGCCCGGTCAAGCTCATCCTCCGGCACATGGTTGCGTCGCAGCGATTCGATGATGGCCGGACCAATGAAACGATGCAGCTCGGCATCGTCGGGAACCGGGCGACCCAATTCCTCGAACGTCTTGACGACGGAGGCGATGATGCCGCCGTCGGACTTGGTAAGCGTGCCGTCGAGGTCCAACAGGACCACTTTCATCGGATGCTGTGCCATTGAGATTCCACTCCCCTTTGTTCATGTCGACTGCTTTGAATGGTCGTCAAACGATATGCGACTTGTTCCAACAATGATTATGCCCAGTCGGGATGACTGGGCATCAAGTTCACGTGTTGTTCAGTAGGAGATCACTCGTAGTCAGGAATCCAACCGTCACGGTGCATTTGCAGGCGCTTTTCGAGTAGGGTGGCCAGTTCCTCTTCGCTACGGCGTTCCAGCAGCATATCCCAGTGGGTGCGGGTGGGTTTGCTGATCTCGTCGCCCTCACGGTCGGCGTCGCCCTCACGGTGGGCCACGGAACCACAACGGCACTCCCACTCGTCCGGGATTTCGGCACCCTCGGCAAACGGCAGGATGGTGCGGTGGCCCTTCGGGCATACATACGCCACATCGTTTCGTGCGGCGAAATCGACGTTGTCGTCGGACTCCAGCGATTTCGCTCCGATGCTCATGCCCCTGAGGCTACGTTCTGCCATATCGGCATCCTCCTTGAAAGATCTTTAACCCTACTAATTTACGCAACAGTTCGGACTTGGCCGCTATTCCAAGCTTCCGACGTCGGCTGACAAACTCCCATCAAACGGCCCCCCGTCAGTCCACGCCGGAGTAGGCCACCACGCCACGATTGACCCGGTCGGCCGCTTCGTGGGCGAGGCCTGCCAGCCGCTCTCCCCCGTCGAACGGCAGCGGCTGGGCGACAGCGATCTGCTGCAGCACGTCAGCCAGTCGTTTGGCAGTGCGCACGAAGTCGCCGCCGGTCATGTCGGTGCCGTACAGGCACGATCCCAGCGAACCGCCATCCGCCCATTCATACATGATGTCGAGAATGCCGAAGTCCGGCCGCTGCATCTCGTCCAGACCGTGATCCTCGCACAGGATATCGATGTCTTCACAGATGCCCTTGAGCTTGGACGAAGCGATTGCGATGGGCCCGGAGATGCCGCCCGGGTAGTGCCTCGGTTCGCCGTCTCCCCCGCGTCTGGCCTCGTATACCAGTGAAGAGAGCACAGCGGCCAGTCCGTTGGCGTCGAGCTTGTCGAACGTGCCGGCGAGCAGCGCCTCGCACAGTTCCAGGTCATGTTCACTGTAGATGCGGCGCAGCAGCGAGCCTTTTTCGGTCAACGTCATGTCAATGTGGCCGGCCGCATTGACATGACGTTCGAGGTAACCAAGCCCGGTGAGAATATCGCAGATGCGATCGAACTGACGGGCCACGGACCCGGTACGGGAGTCGTAGCGATCGGTGACGCGCTGCAGTTCGCGGGTCTCGCGGGCCCAGCGGTGGCCCCACTTGAGGTGTTGCTGGAGGTCCGGGCAGTTGCGGCATGGATGCTCGTGTTCCGCCTTGCGCAAATCGCGAATGCGCTGGTCAAGGTTCTGGAAGGCGCGTGAACGCTCCTGATCGGTCAGGAACACTTCGTGCTTCAGTTTGCGGCGGCCTTCCTTTTCGATGTCGCTCAGCTCCATACGCAGGGTCATGAACTGTTTGAAGTCGCCGTGTTCGCATGCGAACGCCTGTTCGTATCCGGCCAGTGCGTTCTTCAGTGTGTTGATCTGCGATTCCAGCTGCCAGGCCGATTCGTTGGCCTCCCACTGGGCAAACGACTGGTCCAGGGTAACGCGCGCGGTCTCGTAGTCGCTGGAGTTGAGCAGGTTCACGGCCATGTTGAACGTGGGTCGGAAGCTCGAGTGCAGCGGGTAGACACGCTTGGATGACAGCGCGGCGGCCGTGGCGGGTACAAAACCGTGATGGTCGACCACGATGGCGTGGCCGATGGTGTCGATGCCGCGCCGACCGGCACGACCGGTGAGCTGCGTGAATTCGCCGGGCGTCAGGCCCACATGACCAGTACCGTCGAACTTCTCGAGTTTCTCTACCACCACGCAGCGGGCCGGCATATTGATGCCCAAGGCCAGTGTTTCCGTGGCGAACACCATTTTGACCAGACCTTCTTCGAACAATCGTTCGACTATCTGGCGGAACAGGGCAATCATGCCGGCATGATGCGAAGCGAAGCCTTCTTCCAACGCAAAGCGGAACTTGGAGAACTGCAGGGCTTTCAGGTCTTCCTGAGTGAGTTGCCCCTCCACCATCTCATCCACGATGCGGCGAATCTTGGTCACTTCCTCATCGGTGGTGAGCTCCAGTCCAGCATTGATACACTGTTCCACGGCCTGGTCACAGCCGTTGCGCGAGAAGATGAAGTAGATGCCGGGCAACATTCCCAGGAAGTTAAGCTCGTCCACCACGGCCCAGCGGCGCGGGGTGTGGCGTTCCGCTTTCGGGGCATGGCCCTTGGCGCCTTTGCCGCCGCGGCCTCTGCCGAAGCCCTTGCGCTTATCGGGACGTTCCTCGCCGCGCCGGCGTGCGGCCTTGCGGTCCAACTGGTCGAGCCGGTTGATGAGTTCGGCGTTGAGCTTGGTGGCCTGCTCGCCGTTGCCGTCGCGGCGATAGAGATCCAGCACCTCGGGCTCAGTGTATTCGTCCGCCTGCACGATGACGTGCTGTTCCAAAGGCACGGGGCGGTGTTCGCTGATCACCAGTTTGGTGTCGCCTCGCACCGAGGCAATCCAGTTGGAGAAATCCTCCACGTTGGACACGGTGGCGGACAGGCCGACGATCTTGACCGTCTTGGGCAGGTGGATGATGACTTCCTCCCACACGGGCCCGCGGAATCGGTCGGCCAGATAGTGCACTTCGTCGAGAATCACGTAGCGTAGTGCGTTCAGCGTGGTGGAACGCTCGTAGAGCATGTTGCGCAGCACTTCGGTGGTCATGACCACGATGTCCGCCTCGGAGTTGATCGAGGTGTCGCCGGTGAGCAGGCCTACCTTGTCCGGGCCGTACACGTCGACCAGATCATGGTATTTCTGATTGCTCAGCGCCTTGATCGGTGTGGTATAGAAGGCTTTGACGTTGCGTTCCTGAGCGAGATAAATGGCAAAATCCGCCACGACGGTTTTGCCGGCACCGGTTGGGGCCGCGACCAGTACGTTGCTGCCGGCTTCGAGCGCGTCATTGGCTTCGGTCTGGAAGTCGTCCAGTTCGAAGGGCAGGGATTCGGCGAATCGTGCTGCTGCGGACGCCCGATGGCGCTGGACTTTTTGGAATGATGCGTACCGCTGCGAAGGGCTCAGCGTCTGGGAATCGGCATTACCCTTATGGTGTTGGTGACGTGCCATTGCTGCTTTCCGTTAGTTGTTGAATCGCTTCCAGCGGGCCCATGCCTGGGTGTGGCGTTCGCGCTTGGCGGCCTTGCTGCGAATCACGTCCGCATGGGCCTCGGCATAACGATTCTGTGCCACGCTGAGCGGCTGAGTGAACAGAGGCGGCTCGCTGGTGTCGGCAGAAGTGACGGGCTCCCCCATCGCGGCCACACGTTCACCGAGTTGGCCGCCGATGTCGGACATGTCTTTCAAGGCACGGAGTCCATGAAGGGCTGCATAGATGAGTCCGGCAACAATCATGGCCAGCATGAACAGGGCCAGAATCAGCCATATCCACCAAGGCATGAAAGGCTCCTTACTTGTTCTCGCTGATGCTCAGTTCGCGTTCGGCGCGTGCCACGATCATGGTGCGCAACGTTTCCGGGGCGACCGCCGTGATATGACGCGCGTGGGCAATACAGAAGGCCACGAACCAGGAATCGGAGGAAACGGTCAGATGCACCTTTTCACCGGCACCGCATTGTTCGACGGTAGCGCCCGGCAATGTCTTGATGAATGCCAGATCGCGCTGATCGGTGATGAACACCGCGTCGGTACCGTTGTCGAAACTCCACTTGCGCAGTTCGCTCACCGGCATGTTCGGGATGTTGATCTGCTTGGTGGGCTTGACCAGTTCCGCCTTTTCGATACGGGCCAAGCGCAGCACCTGCCAGATGCGCGGCTTGCCGTTCGCCTTGTCGATGGTCTTGTCTTTGGAGACGTAGGCCTTCTTGTCCTTAGGGGCGGCGGAACCGACATCCGTGTAGACGGCGGCATAATACACGCCTTCGTCGATGAAAATCTTGGCGGGGGCCACCAGCTTGCGACGGGTACTACCGGTACCGTCGGAGTACTCCATGTCCAACAGCGAATCGGTGTTGATCGCGCGCTTGACGATGGAGAAGCTTCGGGGCTCCAGCTCATAGCCGGTCAGGCTCAGCCACGGGGTCTGGCCCGGGCTGACATGGCGGCGCAAACGCTCATACAGGGATTCGGCCTGCCCACGCTGCTTGTCCGGCAGTAACGGCGAATGCGCCAAGTAGCTGACCGAGGCGGTGAGCATGCTGAGGTATTGCGGCGAAATGCCGGCAAGACGTTCAAGACCCAACGAATTGGTGGCGGAAACAATACCCTCGGCATCCAGCAGCGGCCAGTCGATATCGAAGAACTGGCTGCCAGCCATCTCACCATCGTCGGAAACGGTGGTCAGGGTGTTGATGTCCTTATGAATGATGTTGACGAATTTCTTGAGCTCGTCGTCGTTCTTCGGTTTGCCGATAAAGCGCTCGGCCAGCTCGCTCATCGAGAATTCCTCACCCAGGTGAGCGGAGAGGAACAGCATCAGACGCAGGCGACGATCCACCTCGCTGCCCGTTTGGAAAGCGGATCCGTTCTTCTTGTTCTGGGCCTTGATCGACTCGGGATCACCCGGCTCACGAACATCGCGACTAATCGACGGGGAAACCACCGAGGCGCTTACAGGGCTGGCGGATTCGTCAGCCAGAGTGAATCGGCTGGCGGCGTGCAGGCGGCGATGATAGGCGTCCACAGCCTCCTGCGGGCTGACAATCGTGGCACCCGGATGCTCCAGCACAAACATGGCCAAATCGTCGGAATCGGTGTAGGCCACGTTCAGGTGTTCGCCGTCCACATCAACGGTGGCGGCAAAGCGACGCGAATCGATAACCTTGACCAGCGAGTCCGGAATGGGCTGCGTGCCCAAGCCAGGCGCAATCGAATCCAAACCGAGACCGGGAATAGGGGTCTGCGGCACACGCGGCGTGGTGCGCGACGCATGTTGGGTGAGCTGGGACTGATCCGGCTCGGAGGAAATCGACATCGAACGAGCCAGATAGTTGGCGGCGGCAAGCACCGGCATATCTTCCGGCTCGAACATCAGACGGATACGCGGTTCGTCGCCCAACTGCAGACGGTAGGACGCGAAGTCCTGGCCTTCCGACTTGGACGAATACTCAGGCTGCCGTGATTCGATGGCGATGCCCATAGCGGCGAGCTTGGCGCGATCACGCTGGAACTGCTTGGCGAACGCGGCCTTGGCGGCCTGATCTGCCAGCTCTCCATACGAGTCGGCGTAAGCCTTGACGCGCTGCGCAATTTGGCGGGATGTGAGCCATTGCGGGAACGCGGATGACAACACAGCCAGTACGTCCAGCTCGTGCTTGCCCCATTTGTCGGAAAACGCCGACGTCCGCTTGTGCCCTCTGCCATTAGTCCTCACGTATAGTTATTGTTTCGTTATAAGTGCGTATGAGTTTCCTCACACTCACTCTATCTTAGAGGCTTTTTCCGCACTTGAGCGCCATTTCACAAAAATAATATCTTTTTTATCGTTCGACCGTGTTGTAAATCACACCCAATCGTCCGGTTCGATGCCTTGCGGGCCAACGTATTCGCCGTTCGGCACATAGCTTGGCTCGCCTTTATCTTCCAGTTTGGCGTCGGCGAACATCATGACGTCACGTCCGAATGTCCAGTCGCCCTGAATGGAAACCGAGTTGGCTGCGGCCAAAGATGGCACGGCGTAGGGGAACCGTTCGTCGAAATCGTGGATGTTCTTGTAGTATCGCGGATCAAGTTCGACGTTCGGGAAGATGTAATTGCCGTCTTCCATCTCATACGTGTCCGTCAGGTGGAATCGATCGGAACGCATAATGAACAAATCATTGGTGGTTTTCACCGGAAGGAAGCGCATACGATCCACTTGGACGCAGATAGAACCGTTGAACAGACCGATTGCGGCGCCCATGGCGGTTTCCAGCTGAATCACCTGTTCGGAATCCGGGTCCGTGGGATTCACGGTCTTTTGTTACGAATCACCGGCAACGGCAACACACCATCGCATTCGGCGAGCTTGTCTTTCAAAGCGTCGATGCGAACCCAGATTGAGTTGGTGTTGAAGTAAGGATGCTTGGTGATGTCTTGGGCCGCTTCCTTATCGTCCGGATGGACCTGGCTCATTTCACGCAGTATTAGGCGACCAGTGGCCTTGTCTCGCACAATATGGCCGCCCTTGCGATCGGCCTTGGTGCGGATGGCCACTTCAGCCATAAACGGGGCACCTGTGTTTTCGAAGTGCTGGGCCAACGTACGCGAGGGGCGTGCACCGAGATTGTCGGAATTGGAGATGAACAGATACTTGAAGCCGCGCTCCTCCAATACGTCAAGCAGACCAGATTCCCAGATGGTGGAGAACAGGTCGCCGTGGCCGGGCGGGCACCATTCCAGCTCCGGGTTCGCAGGGCAGCTCACAGGTTCGCCGGTGGCGGCCACGAGCTTGGGCTCCTGATGCTGGATGATTTCCATCGGCACGTCATGCTGGCTGAACTTGCGATGATGCTTGAGCACCTTCATCGTGTCCGCCGAAGTGTGGAAGGAGTTCATGAACGTCAGCGGCAGTTCGACGTTCAGGCGTGTGCGAGCGGTAAGCACCTGACCGATGATGATGTCGATGAAGCGCATCTGCTTGGCCTTGTGCCTACGCACCGGCAACAGCGACTTGGCCTTGTCTAATCCCATGGAGGTGCCCAGACCGCCATTGAGCTTGAGGAATGCGGTCTTGGCGAAGGCGTCCACGGCCTTGTCGTGGTTAATGGTCTCATAGACGTCGTGGAAGCTGGGCACGTGGCCAAGCGGCTCGATGTCGTCCTCACGAATCCAGCTGGAGGCTTCTTCATGGCGCCACACGTCATACAAATGGCGGAACTGGTTGATGGCGGTTTCGCTCATGCCATGCTCTCGCATCTTGGTGGCCGAAAGCTCGAAAGTCTCATCCACTTCGGGGGTGTTTACGGTTTCTTCGGGGGTGTCCGAGGTAACGGCGTCGGTGTCGTCAGCGGCGGCGATATCCAGTTGGGCCTTATCGTTTATTTCTGTCAATTCGGGTCCCTTTCGTCAAATCAATAGGAACCAGTCTAGCCCCTGTTTGGGGCAAACGCATACGACGGGGGTGCGGAGGCGGTGAATTGTCGGTGATAATTCATTACGAATGGCTTACAAAGGTAAGTCCGTCGTCATGTTGTCTCATATTGTCTGAAAACGGAAAAACCCCGGAAGACAACCACTCAAAAGTGGCAGAATTCCGGGGCTAATCGGTCGGGCCGGCGGGATTTGAACCCGCGACCCCTTGACCCCCAGTCAAGTGCGCTACCAAACTGCGCTACGGCCCGATGGTGCAAAAGCACCGAGTAGATAATTTACCAGATATTTGAAATCTGGCAAATTACGCGCGTGTCACTTCCGCTTCTTCTTCTCGCGGATGTTCACGGAGATCTGAATCGGCGTGCCTTCGAAGCCGAATTCCTCGCGCAGGGAACGCTCGATGTAGCGGCGGTAGCCGTGCTCGAGGAAGCCGGTGGCGAAGATCACGAAACGCGGCGGGCGCGTGGATGCCTGCGTGGCGAAGAGGATTCGCGGCTGCTTGCCACCACGCAACGGGTGCGGGTGGGCGGCCTGAATTTTGCCGAGGAAGGCGTTGAGCTTGCCTGTAGGAATACGCTGATCCCAGGATTCCAAGGCCTTATCCATGGCTCGCGTCAGACGGTTGGTGTGCCAGCCGGTCTTGGCGGACAGATTCACACGCTCGGCCCACATCACACGGTCGAATTCGGTGTTCCACAGGCGTTCGAGACGCTGCTTGTCGAACTCGTCCATCGCATCCCACTTATTGAACACGAGCACGATCGCACGGCCCGCATCCACGGCTGTGGACATGACCTTCAAATCCTGATCGGATACCGGCTGCGAAGCATCAAACAGGATCAGCGCCAATTCACAGCGCTCGATGGCGGCCTGCGTGCGCAGAGAGGAATAATATTCCGCGCTGTGAGCTTGTGCTGGCGTCGCTTGATGCCGGCCGTGTCGATGAACAGCCAGTCCTCGCCATCGATGTTGACGATTTCGTCGACGGGGTCGCGCGTAGTGCCGGCCAAATCGTTGACCACGGCACGTTCTTCGCGCGCCAGCTGATTGAGCAGAGACGACTTGCCCACGTTCGGGCGGCCCACCAGAGCCACGCGGCGCAGGCCGGAAGGCGTGAGGTAGCCGGAAGTCTTCTCGGCCTGCTTGAGCTTGTCGAGCGCGACGTCCAGCAGGTCGCCCACTCCCCTGCCGTGCATGGCGGAAATCGAGTATGGTTCGCCGAGGCCGAGCTTCCAGAATTCGGCGGCAAGGTATTCGCTGGCCTGGTCGTCGATCTTGTTGACGGCCAGCACGACCGGCTTGCCGGCGGCACGCAGCATCTTGACGATGCGCTCATCGGTGGTGGTCATGCCCACTTGACCATCGACAACGAATACCACAGCATCGGCCAAGGTCACGGCAACCTGTGCCTGTGAGGCGATGGCGGATTCAATGCCTTCCACGTCGGCTTCCCAGCCGCCCGTGTCCACCAGCTTAAAGTCGGTGCCGGCCCATTCCGCGTCATAGCTCACACGGTCTCGCGTACGCCCGGCGTGTCTTCCACAACGGCGGCACGGCGGCCGAGGATACGGTTGACCAGGGATGATTTGCCCACGTTCGGACGGCCTACAACAGCCAGCACACCCACCGGCTTGGGACCGGCCTTGCGCGCGCCTTCCGTGAAACCACGGCCGGAAATCAGATCCTCATCGCCTTCGTCCAGCTCATAGCCTTCGAGATTGGCGGCATACTGCTCGTATTCTTGGTTCTCGATGGCGTCCTCGACCACACCGATGAGCAGATCGAGCGTGTGGGCGAAGTCCAGATCGGAATTGTCGATGGTGGTAACGCCATCGGCGGCGGTCAGGAAGCTGGTGACCTTGGAATCGGCCTTGTCGCGCGCGGCCACATCCTCAGCGCCCACGCCCTTGACAGCCTGGCCGGTGCGACGGGCCTGACGGACCTCCTCACGGGCGGTCAGCAGCACGCGCACCTCGGCGTCCGGGGACACCACGGTGGTGATATCGCGGCCCTCGGCCACGATGCCCAACCCCCCGGAGAAGGAGTCGGCCGACGCCTCGCGGGCGATGTAGGCGCGCTGGGCGGCGATGAGCACGTTGCGCACCGGGATGACGTTCGACACCTTGGAGACATGGTTGGAGACTTCGGAGGAACGAATGGCCTCGGAGATGTCCTCGTCGTCGGCGAATACGCAGGGGTTGTCCGGGTCCACGGAGATATCGAAATGGTCGCCGGTGAAGAACTCGCCCACCGCTTCGGTGATGACACGCTCATCCACGGTTTCGGCGTCCAGATCGATGCCCTGCTTCAGGCACCACCAAGCGCAGGCACGATACATCGCGCCCGTGTCAAGGTAGGCGTATCCGAAATACTTGGCCAGCGCCTTGGACGTGGACGACTTGCCCACGCCGGCGGGGCCGTCGATGGCAACGCGAATCACAGGCCAACCTCCTTGGACAGCGAACGGACTTCCGTCTGGGACAGCACGCGGTAGGAACCGGGCTTCAAATCACCGAGTTTGATCGGGCCGATCTGGGTGCGCACCAAGCGCTTGACCGGGAAGCCGATTGAGCCGAAGATACGGCGCACGATGCGGTTCTTGCCGGAGTGCAGCACGACCTTGACCATCGTGTGGTCGCGTGAGGAGTCGATGATCGCGCAGTGGTCGAGCTTGATCCAGCCGTCGTCGAGCTGTACGCCGGTGGTCACGAGTCGACGGCATACGGTGCCGGAGATCTTGCCTTCCAGTGTGGCGACGTAGGTCTTTTCGACCTCGTACTTGGGGTGCATGACGTGCTGCGAGAGTTCGCCGTCGTTCGTCATGAGGATAAGACCCTCGGAATCGTAGTCGAGACGGCCCATGTGGAAGATGCGCTCGTACTTGTCGCCCACGATGTCGCGCAACGTGTAGCGGCCCTTCGGGTCGTCCATGGCGGAGAGCACCTTGCGGGGCTTGTTCAGTGCCAGAGTGACGTGGTTCGGATTGACGCGTACGCGCGAACCGTCTACGCGCACCTGCTGCTTATGGGGGTCGACGCGAGTTCCGAGCTCGGTGACCAGTTCACCGTCGACCTCGACACGGCCTTCGGTAATCATGTCCTCGCACTTGCGGCGAGAACCGAATCCCGCTTGGGCAAGCAGCTTCTGGAGTCGAATGGAATTGGAATCGTCTTGCGCTTTCGCAGCGCGGGAATATGCGTTTGGCATCGTTCTCCCAACGTGGCCGGACAGACTCTGTCATCGCAGAGACTGTCGATTTGTATACATACTTCAGAGTTGGCGGACTGGAATCCCAGCCAATTCCAACCTATATATCATACCGCAACGTAGGACTGCTGCTAGACTGGCAACCGTTTGTGCGGGTTCGCCCGTCTTCCAACAGATGAAAAGGAATGAACAATCATGGAAGAAACCAAGCAACAGCCGCTGGCCCTGCGCGTGTGCGCCGAATTGGCCGGCAGCTTCCTGCTGTGCTTTGCCATTTACGCCTTCTCCACATGGGGTTCGGCCGTGTATGGCATCAATATCGTGTTCTTCGCGTTGGCTACCGGCTTGGCATATGCCGCAGTCACCGCCATCTTCTCCCGCGTGTCCGGTGGCCAGCTGAATCCGGCCATCACCGTAGCCTCCGTGCTGGTTTCCAAGACGAAAATCCTGGATGGCATCCTCTATGTGATCGCTCAGGTCATCGGTGCCATCGCCGCCGGCTTCGCCGTGGTCAAGCTGCTGCCCACATCCGAGCAGGTAGCTGCCAAAGTGTGGCTGACTCCGGCCGTTAACGGTTTCGAGAACGGCTCCGTGTCTTACTCGCTGCTGACCCAGTATGGCATTACGTTCTCGATTACGCTGGCGATTGTCGTCGAGGTCGTTGCCTCTCTGATTGTCGTTGCCACCGCCATGTCTTCTCTGGGTGATCACGGCGAGTCCTCGGACCGTCATGTCATTGCCATGGGTCTTGCCTATGGTCTGGCCGCCGCCATCAGCTACCCGGTTACCGGTGCCGGTCTCAATCCCGCCCGTTCCACCGGTATCGCACTGGCCGCGATGAATGAGGGTCTTACGCAAAATCCGCTGCAGCAGCTGTGGGTATTCTGGATTAGCCCGGTCTTGGCCGCCGCTGTGGTGGCGTTGGTCATGATCATCGCGCAGATGATGACCACTCCCAAAGTGCCGGCTGCCGCCGATCTTCCGCAGACGGATGCCGATGCAAACGCGGACACGCTCGACGATGGCGAATTCTTCGATCAGGCCGCCTCGTCTGATGGCGATTCAGCGGAAAAAGATGTTGCCGAAGAGTCCAAAGAAGCTGAAGTAGGTAATCAGCAGGCCGATTCCCAAGGCGATGCCGATGAAGGAGTCGAACGCCACTGAGCGCACTTTCCATGGGCTTCTGTCCTGAAGAATCAGGCGAACAAGCCCGGTGATGATGGCCGTCACGGCAAGTATGACCGTGGCGGCATCGTATATCCGAAAGCAACCAGCAGTGTGATGACGGCGACGACGCCGAGTACGCACCATTCAAACCATGGCTTGCCCTCATGTGCTTCGGATACATAGGGATGGTTGTGCATGTTGCGATTCCTTCTGTCGAACGGTTACGTGACCACAATAGCAGGCGAATAGCAAAGGTGGGATTCCGCTTGGACCCGTTGACGGGTCAGGCGGAATCCCACCTTTGTGCGTTTTGGCTGAGCTGCTCCCCTCAGAGAGTCCCGATCAGTGGAAGAAGTGGCGGGTGCCGGTGAGGTACATGGTCACGCCGGCCTTCTTGGCCGCTTCGATGACCTCCTCATCGCGGATGGAGCCGCCAGGCTGCACGATGGCCTTGACGCCCGCGTCGATAAGCACCTGGGCACCATCGGCGAACGGGAAGAACGCATCGGATGCCGCGACCGCACCGGTGGCGCGATCGGCACCATCGGCCAGCGTGTTGGCGCGCTCGACGGCCAAATGGCAGGAGTCCACGCGGTTGACTTGGCCCATGCCGATGCCAACCGTGGCCTGGTCGTGGGCCAGCAGGATGGCGTTGGACTTCACGCAGCGGATTGCACGCCATGCGAACACGAGGTCCTTCAGCGTGTCAGCGTCGGCGGCCTCGCCGGCCACGAGCTCCAGGCGTCCGGATCGTCGCCGACGGCGTTGATCAGATCAGTGTCCTGCACAAGCAGGCCGCCATCGATCTGGCGGATGGCCTCGTGGCCCTTCGGCGGCTCGGCCACCTCGAGGATGCGCAGGTTCTTCTTCTTGGTCTGCAGCAGTTCGAGCGCGGCCGGCTCATAGTCGGGGGCGACGATGACTTCGGTGAAAATCGGGCGCACGCTTTCGGCCATCTCAAGGGTGACCTTGGAGTTGCAGGCGATCACACCGCCGTAGGCGCTCATCGGGTCGCAGGCGTGAGCCTTCTTGTGGGCCTCGGCCGCGGTCGCGCCGATGGCCAGACCGCACGGATTGTTGTGCTTGACTACGGCCACGGCAATGGCGGGAGCCATATCCCATACGGTGCGCCAGGCGGCGTCCGCGTCCACGTAGTTGTTGTAGCTCATCGGCTTGCCGCCGAGCTGCTCGGCGTGGGCGAAACCGGTCTGGTTGAGCGGGTCGATGTAGAGGGCGGCCTGCTGGTGGGAGTTCTCGCCGTAGCGCAGGGTGTGCGCACGATCCCAGGTGCGGGTGAACTGGGCCGGGAACTTGGCGGGATCGACTTCAGTGCCCTGATCGTCCTTGTCCACCTCGACGGCGTCCAGAGAGGCCGGCTTGGGCCAGTGCTTGGCGGTCCACTCGTTGATGGTGGCGTCATAGGCGGCGGTGTGCGCGAAGGCCTTGGCGGCAAGCCACTTGCGCTCGTCCAAGGAGAAGCCGGTGCCGTCGGCCACGCGGGAGGCGACCAGTGCATAATCGGCCGGGTCGGTGACGATGGCCACGGTGGCGTGGTTCTTGGCCGCGCCGCGCACCATGGAGGGACCGCCGATGTCGATCTTCTCGATGGTATCGGCCTCGTTGGCGCCGGAGCGCACGGTGTCGGCGAACGGGTACAGGTTGACGACCACCAGGTCGAACGGCTTGATGCCGAACTCCTCGAGCTGCTTGGCGTGTTCGGGGTTGGTCATATCAGCCAGAATGCCGGCGTGAATGTACGGGTGCAGCGTCTTGACGCGGCCGTCGAGGCATTCGGGGAATCCGGTGACATCGGACACCTCGGTTACCTTGACGCCCAGTTCGGCAAGCTTCTTGGCGGTCGAACCAGTGGAAACAACTTCGGTGCCGGCCTTCACGAACGCTTCCGCGAGTATTTCGATGCCTTCCTTATGAAAGACCGAGACCAGTGCTCGACGTATCGGTCGGTTCGTGTTTGTCATCCTGTTCCTCCTTGGATTCTTGTGGTTGTGACGCTAGGAACCGCGCCTGATGAACGGTGGCGGTCTTCGATGTCGCGGCGGTGGTGCGGGAATCCTTGATTCTCTCAACCAACCAGACTATCGGAAAAACGAGCGCTATGCCAATCAGCGCGAGCAGCCATGCCGCGGTAAGTCCCAGTGCGGTCGAATGACCGACGACTCTGGTGGAGGCCATGACGTCGACGCCTATGTGAGCAAGACGATGATCGCCAAGCGATCCATTGGACAGAGCGAACAGCAATGTGGATGCCAGTGAGATCAGCATCGCGCTCAGGCAGAATGCCCCGGCGGAGTAGATCAGCGAAACCAGTACCGGGCCGCGGGTGGACGTATTCCGTACATTCAACGGTCTGCAGGCGAATCCTTGCGGTAGGAATACAGCCAGCAGGCCCACGAGCGCAGCGATGGCGAGAGGCGCGTTCAAGGCAACGGTACGCCATAGTTCACTGCTGACCGGTTCGGGCAGAATACCGAATACCGGAATTGCAGGAAGCTCTTTGGATTGGCCGAGCCATAATGTGAAACTGGCCAAATCACCGATGGCGAATCCGCCGCCGAAGAGCCAGGAAACAGCCCAGAGCATGACGTTGGGTAGCCAGATCAGCATGGCGACGGTGGTGAGAATTCGTGAACCGGTTTCCATCCCGGACAATTCGAACAACGATACGACAGCGGCATGGTTGCGTACCGACCATACGATGACGGTAATCAATCCAATTGCCAGATATATGCTCAGTATCGCGACGGCCAAGGCGACGCCGATTTTCAGGCAGTGGCGTATGTCCGCCGGCACCTGCTTGCGAGTCCAGTCCCTGAATGCTCGCATTTTGGCTGATTCCGGTACGGCTGCGCATAGGAAACCGATCGAGAATACGATGGCTGCTTTCAGCAACACCAGCCACTGGTCATCGACAAGACCTAGGTGCACGGATTGCCGGAATGCCTCGTTCAACCCGAGCCAAACAATCAATCCGGCAACATACGCATGCGGCCCGTATGCTTTGATTCGCATGATGAGTGCATTGATCAGCCATATCAGCAGTATGGTCAACAGCAATGGCGTAATGGTGAGGGTGAACGAATCGGTTCTAAAGCCCGATCCCTCACTCAGAAGCACAACGGCCTGTGTCAGCGAGGTTGTGCCGACGGTGAGATTGTCGCCGCCCTCTTCCATAGAGACGACCAATAACATCAGCGCTGTATAGCAGCCTAATGCAACGGCATAGATGCCATGGATGCGAGGGCGACTATGGCTCCCCGCACCCATTGGCGAATCACGGCTTTCATCACGATTGGTTGGAACCGATCAGTCGATGTTGGCCTTGGCGAGTACGTCACGCATGATTTCGGCGGCCTGGCCCGGGGTCTTGCCCACGGGGATGCCCGCCGCCTCGAGCGCGTTCTTCTTGTCCTGGGCGGTGCCCTTGCCTCCGGAGACGATGGCGCCGGCGTGGCCCATCTGCTTGCCTTCGGGGGCGGTGAAACCGGCGATGTAGGCGACAACCGGCTTGGTCATGTGCTCCTTGGCCCATGCGGCGGCGTCCTGTTCGGCGAAGCCGCCGATTTCGCCGATCATCATGACAGCCTTGGTGTCGGGGTCGGCTTCGAATGCCTGCAGGGCTTCCAGCAGCGTCGTGCCGACGATCGGGTCGCCGCCGGCGCGAGACATGCGGTGAAGCCGATATCGGACAATTCGCCCATGAGCTGGTAGGTGAGGGTGCCGGATTTGGAGACCAGTCCGAGCGGGCCGCGGCCGACGATGCCGTCGGGGATGATGCCCAGATTGACGCCGGGGTTGCCGAGCGTGATGAGACCAGGGCAGTTCGGTCCGATGATGCGCACGCCCTTCTTGAGCGCCAGTTCGACGAAGTATGCGGAATCGGCCACCGGAATGCCTTCAGTGATGACCACGATGAGTTCGATGCCGGCTTCGACGGCTTCGACCACGGCGGACTTGGCGAACTTCGGCGGCACGAACACCACGCTGGCCTTGGCGCCGGTGGCTTCACGTGCTTCGCCGCAGGTGGCGAACACGGGGATGTTCGCGTCGACACCGTTCTTGGCACCGGGGAAGGTGACGGATGTGCCGGCCTTGCGCGGGTTCACGCCGCCGACGATATTGGTGCCGGCCTTGAGCATGCGAGCCGTATGGGTCATGCCCTGATGGCCGGTCATGCCCTGGACGATAACGGGAGCGCCGTCTTCGATGAACAGCATCAGCGAACCTCCTTGGACTGGGTCGCCTCACCGGCGAGCTGCGCGGCCTTGGCTGCCGCGCCTTCCATGGTCTCGGACACATGGATATTCGGGTTATTGGCGGAGGCGAGGATATGCAGACCCTCGGCGGCGGCGTTGCCATCGAAGCGCACAACGATCGGCTTGGAACCGCCGAGCTTGGCGACCGCTTCGAGGATGCCGTTGGCGACTTCCACGCAGGAGGTGATGCCGCCATAGACATTGATGAACACGGATTCGACCTGAGGGTCGGACAGTACGATCTCCAGGCTTTCGGCCATGACGGCTGCGGAGGCACCGCCGCCGATGTCCAGGAAGTTGGCGGGCTTGATGTTGGTGCCCTGTTCCTCGCCAGCGCCGGAGACGGCATCCAGGGAACTCATGACGAGTCCTGCGCCGTTGCCGATCACACCGACCTCGCCGTGCAGGTGCACGTAGTGCAGGCCGTGTTCGCGGGCACGCTGCTCGAAGGGATCGGGAACGATGGGATCCACGAAACGCGCCCAGCCGTCATGGCGGAAGGAGGCGTTGTCATCCAAGGAGATCTTGGCGTCCAAGGCGCTCAGCTGCTTGGTGGATTCGTCATCCGGGTCGCCGATCTTGGCGAGCGGATTGATTTCCACGAGCGTGGCGTCGTTGTCTTTGAAGCAGCGCCACATCTTGAGCAGAATCTGTGCGGCCTGATCGACGTCCGCGTGGTAGAAGCCGATGCTCTGTGCCATTTCGGTGGCAGCGGCCAAGTCGAAATCGCCGAGCGCATCGATGTGCAGGCGCTTGACGGCCTCCGGATGTTCCTTGGCGATTTCCTCGACTTCGGTGCCGCCGTTGGCGGTGGCCAGCACGTCGAAGTCGCGCGAGGTGCGGTCCACGGAGATGGACACGTAGTATTCGTGCAGGATGTTCTTGGCTTCGGCCACAAGCACGCCGGAAACCTTGTGCCCGTGGATGGTCATCGGCAGGATGGACTCGGATTCAAGAATCGCCTCGTCGCGGTTATGGGCGATCTTGACGCCGCCGGCCTGACCACGATGACCGATCTTGACCTGCGCCTTGATTACGCAGGGATAGCCGATTTTGTCCGCCGCTTCAGCGACTTCATGGGAGTTCTGGGCAAAGATGGCGTCCGGGGTGGGAATGTCCTGTTCCTCGAGCAGCTGACGCGCCTGGTATTCGTAAAGATCCATCGATCCTTCCCTGACTATGTAATTGGTCCGGCATGTAACTGTACACAGTACATGCCGGACCTTGAAACTGACTGTACGTTGGGTGAGACGAAATCTCAGGCCGGCATCGCGATCAGCGAGCTGCTGGGCTTGCCGTCGAGCTTATCCAGACCGTCGAGGCCATCGAGCCGCATCACGCAAACTGAAGCCCACCACGGTGCCACCGGCCTTTTCGATAAGGTCGGTGGCGGCTTTGGCGGTGCCGCCCGTGGCGATGAGGTCATCGACGATGAGCACTCGCTTCCCTGCCTGTACGGCGTCGGTTTCGATTTCGACACTGGCCGTGCCGTATTCGAGGTCATAGGATTCACCGATGGTTTCAGGCGGCAACTTGCCGGCCTTACGCACGGCGATGAAACCCTTGCCCAAATGGGCGGCCATGGCCGGGCCGAACAGGAACCCGCGCGATTCGAGACCGGCAATGGAGTCGAATTCGCTCGGGGACACCGGCAGGGCCTCTTCAAGTGCTTTGAGCAGAATCTTCAAGCCCTTGGGGTCGGCGAGCACTGGCATGAAATCACGGAAGATGATGCCTTCCTTGGGAAACCCCGGTACGGAACGCACCAAGGACACCAGATATTCGGCGTCCTGTTGCCCTACCTTGCTCAATGCGTCGATGGTGATGTCCGACTGTGCCATAGTGCTCGCCCCTTTTATGCCTTTGCGATGCGATACGCGGATGGTGCTACCGAATCGAACAGCTTACTTCGTCTTGGTTTCGTTGTCGTCACCGGTCTCGTCAGCGGTGTCTTCCTCGGACACGACGGACGCCTCGATCGGAACCTGACCAGCCTCATCGTTAGCCGGAGCCTCGGTGTCTTCGTCGGGCAGCGGGTTGCCGTTCTCGTCGACCTCATCATCGGACACATAGGCCGGGCGGATGTACTCACGGGCGATGGCATTGAAGCCGAAACGCAGCTTGGAGCCTTCGGAGTCGATGACGATCTCCTCATACTGCTCGTCGACTTCGACGACCTTGCCGATCACCTGGCCGATGGTGATGACCTCGGTGCCGGGCTGCAGATTGCGACGGAAGTCCTGCTTCTCCTGCTGTTGCTGCTTGGCCTTCTTGGACTGCCACCACATCATGCCGCCGAACACGACGACGATCACGATGAGCATAATGTACTGTTCCACGAAACAACTCCTTCAAACGAGCGACATTGACGAAACGCCGCCGAGTGTGCAAACAGGAGAAAGTCTAGAAGAGCTTGCTGACATCATCTTTGGGCGTAATCCCCAAATGCTGCCATGCCTTCTCGGTAGCCACACGGCCTTTGGGCGTGCGAATCATAAACCTTCGCGCACGAGATACGGCTCGCACACGGTTTCCACGGTTTCCGATTCCTCGCCCACCATGGCCGCCAGATTGTTCAGGCCCACGGGTCCACCGTTGAAGTTGCGCACGATGGCATTGAGCACGGCGATGTCCAGCCGGTCGAGGCCTTCGGAGTCGATCTGGTACAGGGCCAGCGCCTCCTTGACGTCGTCCGGCCGCACCACAATCAGGTCGTGGACGATGGCCCAGTCGCGTACACGGCGTAGCAATCGGTTGGCGATACGCGGCGTGCCGCGCGAACGCAACGCAAGCTCATGAGCGGAACCCGTATCAAGGTTTACGCCCAGTACGTTGGCCGAACGTTCGATGAGCTTTTCCAGCTCCTCGTGCGGATAGAAGTCGAGATGTGCGGTGAAGCCGAAGCGTGCGCGCAACGGGCTTGGCAGCATACCTTCGCGCGTGGTAGCACCGATGACGGTGAATCGCGGCAGGGTCAGCGGGATGGAGCTTGCGCCCGGGCCTTTGCCGACCATCACATCGACGCGGAAGTCCTCCATCGCGATATACAGCAGCTCTTCGGCGGCGCGCGGCAGACGATGGATCTCGTCGATGAACAGCACTTCGCCGACGTCGAGGGAGCTCAGAATCGAAGCAAGATCACCGGCATGCTGAACCGCAGGGCCGGAAGTCACGCGAATCGGCACTTCAAGCTCATTGGCAACGATCATGGCCAACGTGGTTTTGCCCAAGCCAGGAGGGCCGGCGAGCAGAATATGGTCCGGTGGCACATCGCGTTTGCGGGCCGCGTCCAGGAACAGTTGCAGCTGGGCCTTGAGCCGTGGCTGTCCGATAAAGCCTCCGAGAACATGGGGGCGCAGCTCCTCGTCGCTGACCGGCTCGTTGCCGATCGGCTGGGAGGAGACCATGCGCAGCGACTCTTCGTTGGCACCGGTGTTGGAGGCTCCGTAATCCGTTGTCTCGCTCATCAGCGGCCCCTATCCATCAGCGCCAAAGCCAGACGTAGCACACGCGGCACATCGTCGGTGGCAAGCGGCGTGGGAATGTCGTTTTCGGCGCAAGCCTCGGCAACGGCCTGCTGGGCGCCTGCTGACGCCAGCCAAGCGAAATCAGTCCTTCGACAACCTGTTCCGTACCGGTATCCACCGGAGACTTGGATGTTGCCGCCTGAGCGGAAGCACCCTCGATCTGACTCAAATCAATAGAGCCCTTAAGCTCGAGGATGATCTTCTGTGCGCCCTTCTTACCCAGCCCCGGAGCCTTGGCCAGCGCGGTGGCGTCGTTGTCGGCGATGGCGTGGGCCAACTGACTCGGCGTCAGTGTGGAGAGTAACGATTGGGCCACTTTAGGCCCAATGCCGGAGACCTTGATGAGTTGTAGGAAGGTTTTCTTGGCGTCCCGATCCAGGAATCCATGCAGGGTAATGGCATCCTGAGAGAGGTTCATATAGGTGAAGACGCGGGTGTCTTGCCCGGCGTGCAGACGGCTCAGGTCGGTGGCGGACATGCGCACTTCGTAGCCCACTCCCCCAACATCAATCAATGCGGTATCGGTTTCGACCGATTCAACCCGCCCGGTCAGCATGCCGATCATACAGGTACTCCTTCAGCGCTCCAGGATTCAAGACTCGAACAACTGTTCGAAAGTATACTACATGCCTCGGTCGTGGTTGATGCGGCGGCGCGTGGAGTTCTGTGCGGCCTCAGCCCACTGGCGTTGCGCGGCGGTCAGATGTTGTTCGCGTTCGCCGCCCTGCAATGCGCCTGCCGGGCGCAGCGCATGGCAAATGGCCAAAGCCAAGGCATCGGCGGCATCGGCGGGAGTCGGCATTTTGGTGAGGTTCAAAATACGTGTCACCATACGCTCCACCTGAATCTTCTGCGCCTGCCCGTTACCGGTGATAGCCAGCTTGGCTTCGGTAGGCGTATGCAACGCCACGGGAATATTGCGTTGCGCGGCGGCGAGCATGGCGAGGCCGGCGGCCTGTGCGGTACCGAGTACGGTGTTGCGGTTGGATTGGGCGAACACACGCTCGATAGATACCGCGTCCGGCGCGAATCGGTCCATTTTCTCGGACAGGCCGTTGTAGATGGCCAGTAGACGCAGATCCTGGGTGATATCCGGTGAGGACCGCACCACGTCCACGTGAATAAACGAAAGCCGGCGGTGCTCGCCGGCTCGATCACGCCGACCCCGCCAACGTGTGAGCCCGGGGTCGACGCCAAGGATAATCACGAGGATTACTCCTCGTCGAGCTGGGCCATCACCTCGTCGGAAGCGGTCCAGTTGGAGTAGATGTTCTGCACATCGTCGAGGTCATCGAGGTTGTCGATGAGCTTGGACACCTTGCGGGCATCCTCAAGGCTCAACTCGACCTCGTTCTTCGGCTGCATGACCTGGTCGGCGGAATCGTAGTCGAAGCCGGCTTCCTGCAGAGCCTTGCGCACGGTGAACAGGTCGGACGGACCGGTCACAACGGTGAACACTTCACCGTCATCGGTAACGTCCTCGGCACCGGCTTCGGCGGCGGTTTCGAACAGCTTGTCGAAGTCCACGCCCTCGGACGGCACCACAATCTGGCCCTTGCGCTCGAAGTTGAAGGACACGGAGCCGGAGGTGGCCAGAGAGCCGTTGCCCTTGGTCAGGGTGGAACGGACTTCGGCGGCCGCACGGTTGCGGTTGTCGGTCAGGCATTCGATGATGAGGCCAACGCCGGCAGGAGCGTAGCCCTCGTAGACGATGTCTTCGTAGTTGGCGGCACCATCTTCAGCACCGGCACCACGCTTGACGGCGCGAGCGATGTTGTCGGCCGGCATGGAGGCCTTCTTGGCCTTGTAGATGGCATCGTACAGGGACGGGTTGCCGTCCGGGTCGCCGCCGCCGAGGCGGGCGGCGATTTCGATGTTCTTGATGAGCTTGGCGAAGAGCTTGCCGCGCTTGGCGTCGATGGCGGCCTTCTTGTGCTTGGTGGTCGCCCACTTGGAATGACCTGACATAATGCTCCTAGCAATTATTGAAACGGATGATGTCAAACGAAACGATTGTAGGCCGTTAATCAGACATACCCGTAATGTTTCCGATGATTGTCTTATTGCGCGTACCGATAAAACCGGTTGCGCGGGTGCCGCACCCGGTCAGGCAAGCGGCAAATGATACTGCGGGGCCAGCTGTTCGAATGCCTGGGCATAGGCGTCTCGCTGGTCGGACAGCAGAATCGGCATGGTACGCGTCTGGGCGACGATGGGCATGAAGTTCGCATCGCCATTCCAACGCGGCACCACATGCTGGTGCAGGTGCGCGGCGACTCCGGCACCCGCGACCTCGCCCTGATTGATGCCGATGTTGTATCCGTCCGGACGGGAGACGGTCTCCATCACCTTCATGGCGAGGGTGGTGGCCTTCTCGAATTCGAACAGTTCGGCATCGTCGAGTTCGGTGATGAATCCGACGTGACGGTACGGGCAAATCATGAGATGCCCGACATTGTATGGGTAGAGGTTCATGATGGCGAACACGTGCGTGCCACGCCAGGCGATGAGGCCGTCTTCGTCGGATTTTTGGGTCCGGCGCAGAACGGGCATTCCTTCGTCTTGGGCTTGGTTGGGCGATCCTCGCTGTTGCGCAGCACATAGGTCATGCGCTGCGGAGTCCACAGTCGTTCGACCGTGTCCTCCTGAGGCGGAAAGTCCGCCGGATTATCGACACGCACGTCAGTCATTTTCGCACCCTTTCTTGGCTCCCCTCTCTGAGGGGAGCTGTCCGTGAAACGGACTGAAGGGAGTGCGAGCCATGCAGGACTCCCCTCAGTCGCCTACGGCGTCAGCTCCCCTCAGAGAGGGGAGCCATACCATTCACATCACTCAGCCACAGCAGCGTTGAAGTCGTCGGCGGAGTTCACCTGGACGCGCTTCTTGATGACGGTGAGAATCTGCTCGCGAGCAGTGTCCACCGGCACACCGTTGAGCTGGCTGCCGTCGCGGAAGCGGAAGCTGACCGCGTTGTTGTTCATGTCTTCCTCACCGACGATGAGGATGAACGGCACCTTGGACTTGGAGGCGTTGCGAATCTTCTTGCCGAAGCGATCGTCGGAGTAGTCGATCTCGCAACGGACCATCTCATCTTCAAGGGACTTGACGAAGCCGGCCAGATGCGGGGCAAACTCGTCGGCAACCGGCACGCCGAGCACCTGCACGGGGGCCAGCCACGCCGGGAAGGCACCTGCGTAGTGCTCGAGCAGCACGGCGAAGAAGCGTTCGATGGAGCCGAACAGGGCGCGGTGAATCATCACCGGGCGCTGGTGGGTGCCGTCCTTCGCGATGTACTCGAGCTGGAAGCGCTCCGGCAGGTTGAAGTCGAGCTGGATGGTCGAGACCTGCCAGGTGCGGCCGATGGCGTCGCGGGCCTGCACAGAGATCTTCGGGCCGTAGAAGGCGGCGCCGCACGGATCGTCGACGAGCTCGAGGTTGGATTCCTTGGCGACCTCGGCGAGCGTGTTGGTGGCCTCCTCCCAGATCTCGTCGGAGCCGACGTACTTGTTCGGGTCCTTGGTGGACAGCTCGAGGTAGAAGTCGGTCAGGCCAAAGTCCTTGAGCAGGTTCAGCACGAAGGTGAGCAGGCTGGTGAGCTCGTCCTTCATCTGCTCGCGGGTGCAGTAGATGTGGGAGTCGTCCTGGGTGAGGCCGCGCACGCGGGTCAGGCCGTGGACCTCGCCGGACTTCTCGTAGCGGTACACGGTGCCGAACTCGAAGAGGCGCAGCGGCAGCTCACGGTAGGAGCGCTGACGCGACTTGAAGATGAGGTTGTGCATCGGGCAGTTCATCGGCTTGAGGTAGTAGTCGGCGCCCGGCTTGGTGATGTTGCCGTCCGCGTCCTTCTCCTCGTCGAGGTGCATGGGCGGGTACATGCCGTCCTTGTACCAGTGCAGGTGGCCGGAGGTCTCGTACAGGCCGCCCTTGGTGATGTGCGGGGTCTGCACGAAGCTGTAGTGGTGCTTGCGGTGCATCTCACGGGAGTAGTCCTCCATAGCGTTGATCACGGCGGCACCCTTCGGGTGGAACACGGCCAGGCCGGGGCCAATTTCATCCGGGAAGGAGAACAGGTCCATCTCGGCGCCGAGCTTGCGGTGATCGCGCTTGGCGGCTTCTTCCAGGCGGGTCTGGTAGGCCTTGAGGTCTTCCTTGGTGGCCCATGCGGTGCCGTAGACGCGCTGCATGGTCGGGTTCTTCTCGGAACCACGCCAGTAGGCGGCGGCGGAACGCTCGATCTTGAAGGCCTTGATGTAGCGGGTGTTCGGCAGGTGCGGGCCGCGGCACAGGTCCTTCCAAACCACATTGCCATCACGGTCTACGTTGTCGTAGAAGCTGAGCTCCTTTTCGGAGATCTCGGTGGCGGCGGCCGGGTCGAGGTGTGCTTCCTTGTCTTCGATCAGTTCGATCTTAAAGGGCTGGTCGGCCTCTTCCTTCAGAGCCTCTTCCTCGGTCACGGAACGACGGCGGAAGGACTGGGAGGACTTGATGATGCGCTGCATGCGCTTCTCGATGTCCTTGAGGTCGTTCGGGGTGAAGGGCTGGTCGACCTGGAAGTCGTAGTAGAAGCCGTCCTTGATGACGGGGCCGACGCCGAGCTTGGCGTTCGGGTAGACTTCCTGCACGGCCTGGGCCATGACGTGGGTGGCCGAGTGACGCATGATTGCGAGGCCGTCTTCGGAGTCGAGGGCGATGGGGTCGACGGTATCGCCATCGTTCAGCGGCGTGTACAGGTCACGGTTCTCGCCGTTGATCTTGACCGCGATGATGTTCTTGTCTTCCGCGAACAGTTCTACGCCGGTGGTGGTTGCTTCCACCTCCTTCGCTTCGCCGTTGACGGTTATGGAGATGGTAGCTTGCGCCATGATTTGTCCTTTGCTATCGGGGCCCACGGTACTAATGTGCAGGCCTGGACTGGTTAATCAACGTAGGACACGATAGGTTGGGCGTGCGACAAATACCACCAGCATCTGAACCAATACGAAAAAACCTCGCCGAAGCGAGGTTTCGTTGTGGAGCGGACAACGGGACTCGAACCCGCGGTCTCAACCTTGGCAAGGTTGCGCTTTACCAACTAAGCTATGTCCGCAAAGGAATCCGCCGTGAGAAGCGGAATCCAGTGGGCGATGTAGGAATCGAACCTACGACCCCTTCGGTGTGAACGAAGTGCGCTAGCCGCTGCGCCAATCGCCCGAATACTCGGTTCTTCAGTTATATCCAGTCGAATTGCTTCGACTTTCGTGGGCGATACAAGATTCGAACTTGTGACCCCTTCCGTGTCAGGGAAGTGCGCTACCACTGCGCCAACCGCCCGGGTCATATTTCATCCCATTGAATTGCTTCGCTGGTCTGAGAGGTGGGTACGAGAGTCGAACTCGTCTATACGGCTTTGCAGGCCGCTGCCTAACCGCTTGGCTAACCCACCGTAAGGTCTGTCAACTCACGGACCTAGAGCGGACAACGGGACTCGAACCCGCGGTCTCAACCTTGGCAAGGTTGCGCTTTACCAACTAAGCTATGTCCGCGTGTGTTTCCTTGGCGAGGTCTCCCTACCGAAGCACGAGTGTTTACTATACTCACATGCGTGTAGTTCGTCCAGCTGCGGCGTGTCGCCTGTAATTGCATACTCTCGCTTATGGCTAAAGCGTGCGCTTCGGGCAATGAATTCCAGTTACTCTAGAGGTATGAGTGAAGCAGCGAAGGACACCGGCGCAGTATTGATCGCCGCATTCGAGGGATGGAATGATGCCTGTCAGGCGGCGACGAACGCGGTGCGCCATCTGGTCAAGCGATATGAGTCCCGCGAGATTCGTCATATTAGATGTGATGATTTCTATGACTATCAGGTTGCCCGTCCTATGCTGTGCCATGTTTCGGGTCGCACCAATCTTATCTGGCCACAGACCACGTTCTACGACATCACGTTGGACGCAGGCAAGCGTATCTATGCGCAGATCGCCCCCGAACCAAACTATCGGTGGAAGGAATACTGTAGCCAGAGTCTGGCCATTGCCGATGAGCTGGATGTCAATCGGATCATTACGTTAGGTTCGATGTTCTCCGATTGCCCGCATACCCGTCCGTTGCCCATCGCCGTCAGCGACGGAGACTGTCAATGCGAAGGAGACCGGTCGTATAACGGCCCGGTGGGCATTCCTACTGTTCTGGATGTAGCTGCCGCACAACAAGGATTTGCTCATTCCTCGATGTGGGTGTCCATCCCCCAATATTTGGGCAGCGACGAATGCTCTGCCGGCACTATACGATTGCTGGATGCGTTGGGCAAGTATATCGGCTTCATCTTCGATACGGCAGACCTGAAGCAGAAAGCCGAACAGTGGAAGGCGCAGGCATCGATACTGGTTCGTTGCAATGACCAGCTTCATGATTATGTGGAGCATTTGGAGCACGACTACGACTTGCAGCAGAAAGCCGAGGCGGAGGCTTCATTGGGAGCGCCCCAGGCTGAACAACTAGTCAAAGAAGCGGAAGCGTTTCTACGCCAGATGGGCAATTAGCCCTATATACACAATATCCCGCTGACGGGAGCTGGCTCGCGTAGCGAGACTGAGGGTGGTTCTGCTGGCATATTCCAGTGACCACCCTCAGTCAGCTTCGCTGACACTCCCGCCGGCGGGAGCACCATTAATATTGAGTCGCCTATCGACCCGTCTTATGCCGCAGCCACCACGGAGGGATCGATGGCCGGCAGCACGCCCACAATCAGCAGCAAGGCGACGACCACAGCCAAACCGATGCGGTAGATGGCGAAGGCCTTATAGGAGAAGTTCGATACGAACTTCAGGAATCCGATGATCACGATGTAGCCGAGTACGAAGCTGATGACCATGGCTACGAGGGTCGGCCCCCAGCCGGGGAACATCGCATCGGTTTTGTAGTTCTTCACGGCCTTGATGGCTTCGAGCAAACCTGAGCCGAACACCGCGGGGATGGCCATCAGGAAGCTCAGACGCACAGCGGCCTCACGCGTGTAGCCCAGTGCGCGACCGACGGTGATGGTGCCGCCGGAGCGGGACACACCAGGAATCAGCGCCATGGACTGGCCCAAACCGAAGAGGAATGCATCACGATACGTCATATCATTCATGGTTTTGTTCTGGCGAGCTTGGCATCCACCATCCACAGCAGAATGCCGAATACCAACAGCACGGTTACCGTAATCCACAGGTTGCGCAACGAGGTTTCGATGACGTTCTGCAGAGTGAAGCCGAGGATAATAATCGGAATCGAGCCGACGATAATGTTCCAGCCGAGTGTGGCGTAATTGTCGCCGCGGCCCATGCGGGCCTTCCAATCCTTGCCGTTCTTGCCGAACAGGCAGCTGAACCAGTGAGTAAGGATATTGATGATGTCGTGACGGAAATACAGAATCACCGCAAGTTCGGTGCCGATTTGGATGATGGCGGTAAACGCCGCACCGGGATCAGAGCCCAGCATCAAATCGCCGAAAATACGGATATGCGCGCTGGAGGACACCGGGAGATATTCGGTCAGCGCCTGAACGATGCCGAGAATGATCGCTTGGAAAAAATTCATAACCCCTCGTGATTTCTAAGTATTTGATGTGTTATGACGATGAACACCCTACCCAAGGGGGTGTAGAACAACACTAAGAATCGGTAACATCCACGGCTTCTACAATGAAAGTGGATATAGTACGTAAGCGACGAAGGGAGCATTATGGCCACGTATCGCAAAAGCAGGGCATTCGCACCGGAAGGATTCTTCGAATGCGAGGGTCGAGGACTCGAATGGTTGGGAGCGGCTCATGCGCAAGGCGGCCCGCGCGTGGTGCAGGTATACGGCTGGGGCAAGGATTATCTGGATATCGAACGTGTGGGTAGCGCGTCCCCCACGCCTCAGGCGGCACGAGCTTTTGGCGCGGCTCTGGCCCGTATGCATGATGCGGGTGCCAAGTATTTCGGGTCTGCGCCTGACGGATATAACGGCACATGCTATTTCGGACCATTGCAGGACCCGGTGAAAATGGATACCGGCGAGTGGACCGACCCGATCAGCTATTTCGCTGATGGACGTCTGCGCCCGATGGTCAACCTTGGTGTGAAACGTGGCGAGCTGGATAAGCGCGATGTCGAGTTGACTGAGCGTGTGATTGAAGCGCTGCCGGATCTGATGGGCCGCGCCGCGGCCGACAAGCCGGCGCGCATCCACGGTGATCTGTGGAGCGGCAATGTGATGTGGACCGCCGATTCCGGGCAGTCCGAGGCCGTGCTCATCGACCCGGCGGCACATGGCGGTCATCGCGAGGAGGATCTGGCTATGCTGCACCTGTTCGGTATGAGCTATCTGAGCGAAATCACCGAGGGCTACCAGTCCGTACATCCATTGAAGGCCGGATGGCAGGAGCGCATCACGCTCTGGCAGCTCTACCCCATCGCCGGCCACTGCGTCTTCTTCGGCGGCGGCTACGTCAACGAATACCGCTCCATGTGCCGCTCCCTGCTGAAGTAACAGACTTGGCTCCCCTCAGAGGGGGAGCCAAGAACGCATCCGCTCTCAGCTCAGTGCGTCCTTCAACTTGCTGAAGAAACCTTTCTTTTGACCGGCCTGTGGACGGGATGCCTGGGAGACGTGCGTGGCGCCTGAATCGTGCGAGGCGGCGAACTGTTCGATGAGGCCACGCTCGGTTTCGTTGAGCTTGGTGGGGATAAGCACATTGACGTGGGCGATGAGGTTGCCGCGCTCGTCCTTGTTGCGGATGTTCGTGACGCCCAGTCCCTTAAGCGTCACCGTGTCCTCAGTCTGGCAGCCGGCCGGGATGGACACGGTCTTCTCACCATCGAACGTATCAATGGACAGATCGTGGCCAAGCACGGCCCAGCTCATCGGCACCTGAATCCAGCAGTGCAGGTCGTCGCCATCGCGGGTGAACTGCTTATCCGCCTTGATGCGGATGTCGATGTACAGGTCGCCGGCAGCGCCGCCGCCCTCACCCACTCGCCCTGGTTGGCCAACCGCAGACGCGCGTTGTCGTTGATGCCGGCGGGCACGGTAACGCCCACGGTACGCGTGGTGCGCACACGGCCGTGGCCCATGCAGCTGGGGCACGGGTTCTGGATGATGGTACCGTGGCCCTCGCAACGTTCACAGGGGGCGGAGGTCATCATCTGGCCGAGCATGGTGCGCACGACCTTCTGCATGAATCCCTGTCCGTGGCAGTCGGGGCAGGTGACCGGCTGTGCGCCGCCCTGGGCACCGGAGCCACCGCACTCCTGGCACAGGGAGAACGTGCTGATCTTGACATGCGCGGTGCCGCCGAACACCGCCGTCTTCAAATCGATGGACGCCGAGGCCAAGGCATCGCGGCCGGGCTGGGTACGCGGCACCGGGCCCTGTGAGCCACCGCCGAACGCGGAACCGAAGAACGTGGAGAACACGTCGCTCATATCGCCGAAGCCCGCCCCGGAGAAGCCGCCGGCACCGGCGTTCGGGTTGTTCGGGTCGACTCCCGAATCATACATACGGCGTTTGTCCGGATTGGACAGCACATCGTAGGCGTTGTTCACTTCCTTGAACTTGTCCTCGAACTCAGGGCCCGCGATGTCGGGGTGGTACTTACGGCTGAGCTTGCGGTATGCCTTCTTGATCTCGTCGTCACTGGCGCCGCGTTCCACACCCAGCGTCTCGTAATAATCTGCCACTTGATTGATCCTTTGTGTTCGTTTGGTCTGCGGGTCATTGTGCCACAGACGGCGGTCAGTCTTGAGTCCGGCCCTCGGAGAGGAAGGCGGTCAAATATCTGGCTACGGCCCTGACGGCGGCCATAGTGGCCGCGTAGTCCATGTGGGTCGGCCCTATGGAGCCAACGAAGGCGATGGGTTCCGTGTCGTTCGTCTGGCTCTCCGTCTCGGATTCGGTTTCGGGTTCGCCTACGGGATCGTTCCCCGCCGGTTCGCCCGCCGCTCCGCTGCGCCCATAGCCACTGCTGACCACGGAAGCATGCAGTAGTCCGGGGGTGTGCATTTCGGAGCCGATGGCCACGCCCACGCCGGATGCATTCGTCTCCTCGCTCAGGTTGCTCATGAGCTTCATCAGCACGACCTGTTCTTCCAGCGCGTCGAAGAGCGGGGCCAGATCGGCCAGGGACCGGGAGTGGGCCAGGTGCGAGGTGCCGGACATGTACAGTTCGTTCGCGCGTTCGTCCAATGCCATCGATTCGAAGGCGTCGGCCAGCGCGTCGGCCACGCCACGCACCGACTCGTAGCCGGCGCTGGCGGCGATGGATCGCACGGTCTCCGCGGATTTCGATAGGGACAGCCCGTCGCATTGCTCGTTGACGGTGTTGGAGAGCCGGTTGATCTCGTCCACGGCGGGCATGGATGCGATGGTCAGGCCGTGCTGGGCCACGCGGCCTGTGTCGGTAATCACCACGGCGAGCAACGTGGTCATGGCAACGGGCACCATCTCCACGTGCCGCAATGTGGCCTTGGCCAGCGATGGCGAGGCGACTACAGCCACTTGACCGGTGATTTCGGACAACAGTCGTGCCGAACGCTGCAGCGCGTCCTTGAGACTCACCGATCCGGACAGGAAGCTGTTGATGCCGCGGCGTTGCGCCTCGCTGAGCGGCACCACGGTAGCAAGTCGGTCCACAAAGTATCGATAGCCCTTTCGGTGGGCACGCGACCGGCCGAAGTGTGCGGCTGAATCAGATAGCCTTCGTCCTCCAGAGCGGCCATATCGTTACGGATGGTGGCCGAACTGACGCCGAGATCATGGTCGCGCGTCAGCGAAGTGGAGCCCACAGGCTCCTGAGAACGGATGTAATCCTCCACCACGGCGCGCAGCACCAGCATGCGTCTTGATTGCGTCATGCGCGCCTCCTCATATATGCATACATATTCATATCAGTCACGGTTCACTCAGGGCGTACCCCGACGGTCGGTTCGCCACGCCGCGACACGCGGGAACCCAGAAATATTGCCTCTTTCTTGGCTCCGCCACGTGCAGGTGGCGCACTTCACCTTAGAACATTGTATTAGCACTCCTTAGGCTTGAGTGCTAATGCGTTCGTTTGCAGCGTAGCAATGTTCACTGTGAACGCTAACAGAACACAAACTACCAAAACACGCCAAAATTGCACCACAACGTCGCAAACCGACGCTAGCATGGTAATCGCAATGTGAGGGCGTCAAGCGCCCGGCACAAGCCGGATACGCGGCCCGACCAATTGGAAGGAAAGTAATCCATGACCGAATTCAAGGAGACCGAGCTCGACGAGCGCGCCATCAAGATGGCGAAGGTCCTTTCGGCTGACGCGGTTGAGAAGGCAGGCTCCGGCCACCCCGGCTCCCCCATCTCCCTGGCGCCCGTCGCCTACACGCTGTACCAGCACTTCATCAAGCACGATCCGAATGATCCCAACTGGGAAGGCCGAGATCGCTTCATCCTTTCCGGTGGCCACGCCTCCCTCACCCAGTACGTCCAGCTGTACTTCTCCGGCTACGGCGTGACCCTGGACGACCTTAAGAACTTCCGTGGCGGCGCTGCCACCCGCACCCCGGGCCACCCGGAGTACGGCCTGACCCCGGGCATCGAAATGACCACCGGCCCTCTGGGCCAGGGCTTCGCCTCCGCCATCGGCTTTGCCTACGGCGAGCGTTTCCAGCGCGGTCTGCTTGACCCGGAGACCCCGAAGGAAGATTCCCCGTTCTACCACAAGATCTGGGCCATCTGCGGTGAAGGCGACATCGAGGAGGGCATCTCCGGCGAGGCCGCTTCCCTGGCCGCCAACCAGAAGCTCGGCAACCTGACCGTGATCTTCGACGCCAACCGCATCCAGATCGAAGGCGACACCAACCTGGTGCTGGCCGAGGACGTGCTCAAGCGCTTCCAGCCTACGGCTGGTACACCGACGAGTTCAGCTTCATCCAGCCCGACGGCTCCTACAAGGAGGACATCGAGGGTCTGGCTGACGTCATCGCCAAGGCCGAGAAGGCCGCTCCGGACCAGCCGAAGCTCATCAAGGTTCACTCCCTGATCGCTTGGCCGACCCCGGGCAAGACCAACGACCCGTCCTCCCACGGTTCCAAGCTGGGTGCCGAGGCTGTTGCCGGCCTCAAGGAAGCCCTCGGCTACGATCCGGAAGAGAACTTCCACGTTGACGAAGAGGCTCTGGCTCACGCTCGCAAGGTTGCCGAGCGCGGTCTCGAAGCCCACAAGGAATGGGACGAGAAGTTCGACGCTTGGCGCAAGGCCAACCCGGACAAGGCTGCCCTGTACGACCGTCTGAAGGCCGGCGAACTGCCGGAAGGCTTCGACAAGGCCCTTGACGACCTTGAGGCCACCTTCGAAGTCGGCAAGGGTGTCGCCACTCGTGGCGCCTCCGGCTCCGTGCTCAACGCCATCGCCGCTGTCATGCCGGAACTCTGGGGCGGCTCCGCCGACCTCGGTGGCTCCAACAAGACCGATCTCAAGGGCGCTGCCACCTTCGCCCCGGCCGAGTGCGCCACCAAGCAGTGGCCGAACTGCAACGAGTTCGGTCGCCAGCTGCACTTCGGCGTGCGCGAGTTCACCATGGGCTGCATCACCAACGGCATCCTGCTGGGCTCCCACACCCGTCCGTTCGGCGGCACCTTCTTCATGTTCTCCGACTACGAGCGTTCCGCCGTTCGTCTGGCCGCCCTCATGGAGATTCCGAACCTGTACATCTGGTCCCACGACTCCGTCGCCGTCGGCGAGGATGGCCCGACCCACCAGCCGGTTGAGCACCTTGCTTCCTTCCGCGCGATTCCTCAGCTTGAGGTCATTCGCCCGGCCGACGCCTTCGAGACCGCCGAGGCTTACCGTTACTTCTTCGAGAAGAAGAACACCCTGCCTGGTGCCATGGTTCTGACCCGTCAGGGTGTCCCGGTTCTTGCCGAGACCGCCGCCAAGGCCAAGGACGGTGTCAAGAAGGGCGCTTACGTTCTGGTCGACACCGAGGGCACTCCGGACGTCATCCTCATGGCTTCCGGTTCCGAGGTCCAGTGGGCTGTGGCTGCCGCCAAGACCCTGGCCGGCGAGGGCGTCAAGGCTCGCGTCGTGTCCGTGCCGTCCATGGAATGGTTCGAGGAGCAGGACGCCGAGTACAAGGAGGCCGTGCTTCCGGCCGCTGTCAAGGCTCGTGTCTCCGTCGAGGCCGGCGTTGCCATGCCGTGGTACAAGTACCTCGGCTCCTACGGCAAGCCCGTCTCCATCGAGCAGTTCGGCCTGCAGGGCGACGGCGCTCAGAACATGATCGACCTCGGCATCACCGCCGAGCACGTGGTGGAAGCCGCCAAGGCTCCATCGCCGAAGCCGAAGCCGCCAAGTGAGTCCCCTAACCTCCCTCTGACGAGGGAGGCTTGTACTCAAGACTCCACCTGATCGGCCCTCTCGTTAGAGGGGTCTACTTAAAGATTTGTTCCAATACGGAATATAAGGAGAAAAATAAATGACTGAAGCAACTCAGCGTACGTCTGACAACGGCGTTTCCATCTGGCTGGACGACCTGTCCCGCTCCCGCATCGAGTCCGGCTCCCTGCAGGACCTCATCGCCAACAAGAACGTCGTCGGTGTGACCACCAACCCGTCCATCTTCCAGAAGGCCCTGAGCCAGGTCGGCCCGTACGACGCTCAGCTCAAGGAGCTCGGCAAGGTTGACGTTGAGACCGCTGTCCGCGAGCTCACCACCACCGACGTGCGCAACGCCACCGACATCTTCCGCGAGATCGCTGAGGCTACCGACTTCGTCGACGGCCGCGTCTCCATCGAGGTCGACCCGCGTCTTGCTCACGAGACCGAAGCCACTGAGAAGCAGGCTGAGGAGCTGTGGGCCAAGGTCAACCGTCCGACGCCATGATCAAGATCCCGGCAACCCTCGAGGCCTGCCGGCAATCACTGCAACCCTGGCCAAGCATCTCCGTCAACGTCACCCTGATCTTCTCGCTCGAGCGCTACGAGCAGGTCATCGACGCCTTCATCGAGGGCATCGCCCAGGCTGACGCCAACGGCCACGACCTGAAGCACATCGGCTCCGTCGCTTCCTTCTTCGTCTCCCGCGTGGACACCGCTGTCGACAAGCTGCTGGAAGCCAACGGCTCCGACGAGGCCAAGGCTCTGGAGGGCAAGGCCGCTGTGGCCAACGCTCGCCTGGCTTACGAGCTCTTCGAGAAGAAGTTTGCCGAGGATCCGCGTTGGGCCGACCTGGCTGCCAAGGGTGCCAAGGTTCAGCGTCCGCTGTGGGCCTCCACCGGTACCAAGAACGCCGCCTACTCCGACTGCAAGTACGTTGACGAGCTCGTTGCCAAGCACATCGTCAACACCATGCCGGAGAAGACCCTGAACGCTCTGGCCGACCACGGCAACGGCGCTCCGTCCATCGAGGGCACCTACGAGGAGTCCCACGCCGTCATCAACAAGCTGGCTGAGCTGGGTATCAACCTCAAGGACGTCACTGACAAGCTGGAGGCCGACGGTGTCGCCGCCTTCATCAAGTCCTGGGATTCCGTGCTGGCTGACGTCCAGTCCGGCATCGACCGCGTGAACGCCTGAGATTATTAGCTGATGCGCATTTCGCGCATTAACTGATTAGCTCACAGAAGCTCCGACCCCAACCGGTCGGGGCTTCTTACGTTTGTTGCTACAGTAGTACGAGCACATGAGAGAACGGCCGAACCGTAATGAACAAACTTGTCGCACGCCAGCGGTTGGTGATGACCTTTACCTTCTTTTCGATGTTCTTCGGAGCGGGCAACCTGATCTTCCCGCCGTTTGTCGGAGCTCAGGCCGGTTCCGCGACCATACCGGCGGCCATCGGCTTCATCGTCTCCGCGGTCGGCCTGCCGATTCTCGGCGTGCTGGCGGTCACCTTCGCCGGTGGCTTCGACAAACTCGCCGGCCGGGTCTCCCCCAAATTCGCCCTGTTCCTCGGCTTGGCGATCATGCTCACCATCGGCCCCTGCTTTGCGATTCCGCGTACGGCGACCACCTCGTTCGAAATGATGGTGGCGCCTTTCGTGCCGTCCTCCTACGGCTGGCTGGCCCAACTCATCTACTCGCTCGTGTTCTTCACACTGGCGTTCCTGTTCGCCCAGCATCCCGAAAAACTCTCCAAAGTGCTCGGCCGATTCATGGGACCGTTGCTGCTGGTGCTGATTGCCGTCCTGTTCATCGCCTGCCTAATCCACGGTATCGGTACCCCGGCCAAACCGATGGGCGACTACTCCACAAACCAGATTGCACGTGGCTTCCTCGACGGCTACCAGACCATGGATCTGCTCGCCGCGCTCTATTTCGGCATCGTGATTTCCGCGAATATCCGCACCCAGCAGGTCGATGACGAATCGCAAGTGCAGAAGGAGACCGCGTATGCCGGACTCGGCACCGGTGTGCTGCTGATCGTGATCTACGGCGCACTGAGCTACGTGGGCGTGGTGTCCGGCGCCATCGCCACCATCGATCCCGCCAAAGACACGGGCGCGACCGTGCTCACCAATCTCACCTCGTCCCTGTTCGGCGCGTTCGGTACCGCGTTCCTCGGTATCGTCTTCGTCATCGCCTGCCTCAACGTATGCACCGGACTGATCGGTACCTGCGCCACCTACTTCCACACTCGGTTCCAGACCGTTGCAGGGAGAACGTTGAGCTACCGCACCTGGCAGGTCATCTTCACCGTGTTCAGTTTCATCGTGTCCACGCCGGGCTAAGCGCGATCATCAAGGTTTCCGTGCCGGTGTTGTCCGCACTGTATCCGATCGCCATCGTGCTGGTGCTGCTGGCGCTGACCCACAAGTCGCTCGGCGCGCGATTCCCGCATGTCTACTTCTGGACCGTGCTGCTGGTGGGCATCGACTCCTTCGCCAGCTGCATCTCCAGCCTAATCACCGTCTTCGGCGGCTCCATCGGCTGGCTGGACACGACGCTGGCCATGCTGCCCTTGCAGCAATACCAGCTCGGCTGGGTGGTCCCGGCTATCCTCGGTGTTGCCATTGGTATCGCCGATGCTCCGCGACGGTAGTTCTTCCCGGTCTGTGCCGGAGTCTGGCGGTCGGTCGGTGATGGCGGTTGTTGCGACGCTCAGCGGTGCCGGTGTATCGTTCGCACCACTATATGAGCGCATTTGGGGCGGCATGATGCTGCATCCGAACTGTCCGGCGATTGGCAGAATGCCCTACTATCTCTCGGGCCAAGCAACTGACGATTATGGAGTCTGCGTCACCTCACCACTGTGGTTTATGACGGTGACTGCGCTGAGTGTTGTCGCGATTCTCTGTCTGACCGTTGCGGGAGTACAGGGCTTTTCGCGCCATCGGCTCTGTTCCCGTTGCCCTGTTCTGGTCAGGTCTCACGTTCTTTACCTACAGCTACAACACTGGTAGACACACCGATTTCTGCCCAGCGCTATCGGCAACTGACAATGCAGGTCTTGTCGCTTATTGCATCGGCCGTGAAGCTTTGGGACTGCTGACCGTCGTGTTGTGCGTGCTGCCATTGTTCTCCCTGCTTTCGGCGATTATGGCCATCACGTTGGCTGCGCACGACGCGACACCACCGGCATAAAATCTCCTTCATATCACGAAACAACGGGCACCCGTTTTGCGAGGCATTCTATCCGTCCCGTGTTTCGCAACGCGTGAGACGGCACATCCATTGAATCAGGAGTCTAGACCATATCTCGCCGAATCTTGCGGTAGGTGGCATAGAACAGGAAGCCGGCCACGATGCCGGAGGTGGCGTCGGAGATGGGTTCGGCGATGAAGATGCCGTTGACGCCGATCCAGTGCGGCAGCAGCAGCGCGAGCGGCACGAGCAGGATGATCTTGCGGAAGATGGCCAAGAACACCGACTGTTTGGCCTGGCCCATGCCGACGAGTGCGCATTGCGCGCCCATCTGGATGCCGAAGATACCCCAGCCGCAGACGAAAATCGGCATCATGCGGGTCACGATGTCGATGACAGTCTGTTCCGAGGTGAACCATGAGGCGAAAAAGCCGGGGAATGTGGCGAGTACCGACACCAGCGCCGTGGCGGAGACGATCTGCGTGACGAAGGCCATGCGGACCGCCTGGCGGACGCGCTCCATATGCCGGGCACCGAAGTTGAACCCGATGATCGGCTGGATGCCTTGCTGGAAGCCGCTGGTCAGGACGCTCACGATCTGCATCAGCGAAGTGATGATGGTGATCGACGTGACGTAATCGTCGCCGCCGTAGCGTTGCAGCCCCACGTTGAACACCACGTTGATCAGGCATTCGGTGATCTGCATGATGAAGGGTGCCAGACCGAGCGCCAGCACGGGGATGATGATCCGATCGAACCGGATGTTCAACGGCCGCAGGCGAATCGCGCTGCGCCCGGAGGAGAGGAACAGTACGATCCATATGGTCGAGACCAGTTGGGCGAGCACGTTCGCGGCGGCCGCTCCCCTGACGCCCCATCCGAACACGAAAATGAACACGGGGTCAAGAAGGATGGATATGCCGGTGCCGATGAGTACGGAGACCATGGCCACAGTGGTTTTGCCCTGCGCCGAAATGAAGTTGTTGAGTCCGAGCGTGAGTTGCACGAATACGGTGCCGATCAGGTAGATGGTGATGAAGTCGACCGCATATTCGATGGTCGCATCGCTGGCGCCGAAGGCGTAGAGAATCGGCCGTTTCGCCAACTGCAGCAGCACGGTGAGGGTCAGGGCTATGGCGATGAGGAACGCGGCGCTGGTGCCGAGGATGCGTTCGGCTTTCTTGAAGTTGCCGCGCCCAAGTTCAATGGAGGCGCGCGGCGCGCCGCCTGCGCCGATCAGCGAGGCGAAGGCGGTGACGGCCAGCAGAATCGGGAAGCAGATGCCCACGCCGGTCATCGCCGCGTTGCCCACTTCGGGGATGTGCCCGATGAACAGTCGGTCGATGATCGTGTACGAGGCGTTCGCCGCCTGCGCCACGATGGTGGGGACCGACATGGTCAGGGCCAGACGGGGCACCGGTTTGGTGCCCAGCCCGGCATCGATCGTGTTCGCCTGTACCAAGGATCAGCTCTGCCAGTAGTAGCTGAAGAAGTCGGAGATCTCCCCCATGGTTTCGCGCAGCATGCCCATGCGCGGCAGGTACACCACGCGGAAGTGGTCGGGGCGATGCCAGTTGAACGCGCCGCCGTGGCTGATGAGGATGTGCTTGTCATGCAGCAGGTCGAGCGCGAACTGCTCGTCCGAGTGGATGTTGAAGCGTTTGACGTCGATCTTCGGGAAGATGTAGAACGCGGCCTTCGGCTTGACGGCGGTGATGCCGGGGATCTGGTTGAGCATGTCGTAGACGAGGTCGCGCTGGTCGTGCACGCGGCCGCCCGGCACGATGTAGTCGTTGACGCTCTGGTGGCCGCCGAGCGCGGTCTGCACCACGGACTGGGCGGGCACGTTCGAACACATGCGCATGTTGGCGAGCATGTTGAGGCCCTCGATGTAGTCCTTGGCAATGCGCTTGTTGCCGGACAGGATCATCCAGCCGATGCGGTAGCCGGCGATCATGTGCGATTTCGACAGGCCGGAGAAGGTCACGCAGAACAGGTCCGGGGCCATCGAGGCGATGGAGATGTGCTGCAGGCCGTCCATGACGAGACGATCGTAGATTTCGTCGGAGAAGATGATGAGCTGGTGTTCGCGCGCGATGTCGACGATCTGCTGGAGCACTTCCTTTGGGTAAAGTGCGCCGGTGGGGTTGTTCGGGTTGATGATGACAATCGCCTTGGTGTTGCTGGTGATCTTGGAGCGGATGTCGTCGATGTCCGGATACCATTCGGACTGTTCGTCGCACAGGTAGTGCACGGCGGTGCCGCCGGCCAGGTTCACGCAGGCGGTCCACAGCGGGTAGTCCGGGGATGGCACGAGCACTTCGTCGCCGGTGTCGAGCAGCGCGGACATGGACAGGTTGATGAGCTCGCTGACGCCGTTGCCGGTGTAGATGTCGTCGATGGTGACGTTCGGGATGTTCTTCAGCTGCGCGTACTGCATGATGGCCTTGCGCGCGGAGAACAGGCCCTTGGACGGCGAGTAGCCTTCGGTGTCGGTGAGCTGGTGGGCCATGTCATAGACGACTTCGTCCGGCGTGCGGAAGCCGAAGGGTGCCGGGTTGCCGATGTTCAATTTCAGGATGTGGGTGCCGTTGGCCTCCATGCGCATCGCCTCGTCGGCGACCGGTCCGCGCACGTCGTAGAGCACGTTGTCGAGCTTGTGCGATTTGCCGAAGGTGCGGCGGCGGCCCACGGGAATCTCGCTGTCCGTCTGGGGCTTGGCGGCATCCATGGCAAGCGGTGTGGCGGCGTGTTCGCCGTCCGTGACGCTGTTGGATGCGTCCGAGTTCAATTGCGTGGTGGATTCCTCGCCGCGCAGCCAGTTCGTGTCAACGTCCAGTTCGCTGGCCAGGAATTCGAGCACGTCCTCGCGGGGCATGGTCTTGCCGGCCACATATTGGCTGATGTGGCTCTTGCCCATCTTTACGCCACGATGTTCGGCGGCGTGCACCAAATCGACCTGCTTCAATCCCCTGCTGTTCATCGCATTGCGCAGACGTTCCGCAAACACCGATACGCTCATATCCTTATGCCTCCAACCGGAAGTTCAATTTCTTTCTTTGAACAACGGTTCAAAGCATACCCCCGGTTCAACACAAGTTCAATTTTGGCGTGTTCTCGAGTCTCGACCGGTTCAACCCAACTGCGCTTCAATCCATTGGGCGACGCCGTCCTCGTTGTTGGACGGGCAGATCTCGTCGGCGACGGACAACACCTTGGGGTTCGCGTTGGCCACGGCCACGCCCCGGCCGGATTCGCTCATCATGTTGATATCGATGAGGTCGTCGCCGAAGGCGGCTGTCTGTTCAAGCGGCACGTCCAGTCGCTCGCACAGCAGGTGCAGCGCGTGCTCCTTGTTGGCCTGCGGGTTCATGAGCATCCACATCACGCCTTCGCTGATGGAGATGTCGAAGTCCGGCGGAATCAGCGCACGCAGCTCGTTCCACTGTTCAGGTTCGGGGAAGATGGTGATTTTGTCCGCCACGCCTTCGGGCACGTCGTGGAAGTTCGTGTATTGGAAGGCCTGAGTTTTCCAATACACGCGCACATCGAAGTTGGTGTAGCGCACGTCGTTCATCACGATGCCGAGCTTCAGGCCGGGCATGCGATCGAGCAGGAACAGACAGACTTCGCAGGCACGCCGTGAGGAGAAGCCAATCTTGATCAAATGGTTCTCATCGGCCGGCGTGGCACCTGAGGTGAGCAGGTCGAAGTCGGAGTGGGCCGGGTCGAAATCGATGAGGGCGCCGTTCAGATAGATTACGGCGTCCACCGGCAGTTTTTCGGCGAACTGGAGACCGGTACTCACCGGCCGCGCGGTGGCGATGGCGAATTGCATTCCGGCATCGTGCGCGCGGTTGATGGTGTCGATGCTGCGCTGGGTAATGAACCGGTCCTCGAATACCTCGGCGTCGTGCAGCAACGTGCCGTCGAGGTCGGCGACCAGCAGTCGGGGTTGTTTCGGCGTGATGGCGTCGAGAATCACAGCAGCCCCTCACAGTGTTCACGCACGAGTTCGGCGGAATGGTGCAGTTTGGCCCGCTCGTCCTCGCTCAGATCGAGTTCGACGATCTCGTTGGCACCATTGGCGCGCAGTTCAGTGGGGACGCCGAGGAACACGTCATGTTCGCCGTATTCGCCGTCCAGCAGGGTGGAGACGGGCACGATGCGGCGTTCGTCCCACAGGATGGTCTGTACGATGCCGGCCACGGTGGAGGCGATGCCGAAGTTGGTGCCGCCCTTGGCCGCGACGATCTCATTGCCACGGGTGCGGGTCTTCTCTTCGATTTCGGTGGTGGACACGGAGGCGAAACGGTCTTGGTTGTCGGCCAGGAAGCGGGCGAATGGCTTGCCGCCGAGCGAGACGGTGGACCATGCGGTGAACTGGGAGTCGCCGTGCTCGCCCATCACGAAGCCGCCCACGTTGCGCGGGTCAAGGCCGGTCTCTTCGCCGATGATGGTCTTGAGACGCGAGGTGTCGAGCGCGGTGCCGGTACCGAGCACCTGGGTGCGAGGCAGACCGGAACGTTTCCAGGCATACCAAGCCATCACGTCGACCGGGTTGGAGACCATGACGATCACGCCGTCAAAACCGGAGGCCATGACGTTGTCGACCACTTCGCCCACAAGACCCACGGTGAAGCCGAGTTCGGCCATGCGGTTGGAGTTGGCCGGCGGCTTGCGGCCCACGGTGATGACGACGATGTCCGCATCCTTGCAGTCGGCGTAGTCGCCGGCGCGCACCTTGACGTGGCGGTCCTGGAATTCGCTGCCATCATCGAGGTCGCGGGCCTCCCCCAGGGCCTTGGCGGCGGAACAGTCGATGAGCACAAGCTCATTGCACAGGCCGTGCGTGACGATGCCGAAGGCGGCGGTGGCACCGACCCGGCCGGTGCCGACGATAACGACTTTGTTGCGGTTCATAGTGACCATGGTGATGTCCTTTCGTAATACTCGATAGAACGCATACGACCCATGACCGACGGTAACGGTCATGGGTCGCGAGCGACAAGTCTATATGGCGTGCAAGCCGATCAGCCGAGGTTGAACTTGGTCATCATGTCGAGGCCGATGATCAAGGCCACCCACACCAGAGCGATGATAACGGTCCAACGGTTCAGGTTCTTTTCGGCGACACCGGAAGTACCGGCGTTCTGGGTCAGACCGCCGCCGAACATGTCGGACAAACCGCCGCCCTTGCCCTTGTGCATAAGGATGAGCAGGGTCAGCACGAAGCTGAGCAGCACGACGATGACTTGCAGCGTGATCTTAAGAGCGGTCACAGGGTACCTCCGGATTGATTGGACTGTTGACCAGCATAGCGCACACACGGGAAAACCGTGGTATTAGTTCCGTGATTTCGTGGATTTCAGTGCCAGTCGAGCGATTTTGGCGAGTTCCTCAACGTCCAGGGCCGCCCCTCCGATCAGGAAGCCGTCAACGTCGGGCTGGGAAATGAGTTCCGCCGCATTTTTCGAGGTGACCGATCCGCCGTACAGGATACGTACGCTATCGGATACCTTCGTGCCAAAAGTGGTCTTCAAATCGTTGCGGATGGCGTTTGCGGCATCCTGGGCGGATTGCGGAGTGGCCACCATGCCGGTGCCAATGGCCCAGACAGGTTCGTAGGCCACGATGAGTTTGGCGGCTTGTTCTTCGTTGAGATCGCGGGTGACGTCTCGTACCTGGCCCACGGCGAAATCGAGTTCAATGCCTTGACGTCGTTCCTCGAAGCTTTCGCCGACGCACAAAATCGGCTGCATGCCGGCGGCGAGCACGGCACGTACCTGATCGACGATATTGGCGTCATCTTCAGGATGGTATTTGCGGCGTTCGGAGTGGCCGACGATGACGTATGAGCAGCCAAGATGGGCGATCATGTCCGCGGACACATCGCCGGTGAAGGCACCTTGGGTGGTCACGGAAACGGATTGTGCGCCGTAGGCGACATGGAGCTTGTCGGCTTCGACCAGCACCTGCACGCTGCGCAATGACGTGAACGAGGGGAAAAGCGCGACTTCGCAGCGTTTAAAGTCGAAGTGAGCGTCACGCAACAGCCATACCAGCTTCTGCACGAAGTAAGTGGCTTCAAGATGGTCGAAATTCATCTTCCAGTTGCCGGCCACCAACGGAATGCGTTTGGACGCCATATGTTTCCCTTCTAAAAACACGTAGCTCCCTCAAGGAGGGAGCTAG